>WNFQ01001104.1_pt1 | contig 37331 bp, 29 predicted proteins | sample 5400171 | NCBI WGS metagenome assembly WNFQ01 (sample SAMN13153356, study PRJNA577476) | soil metagenome | isolation source: 20 cm soil under Madrone tree | place: USA:California | collected 2016-06-14
TCGCGCGTGGTGACCGCTGAAGATGATCTGTGCCGGCACAACACCCTGCCAGCTAGTTGAGAGCGGGAACTGGAAGACGATCCGGCTCTCTAGGGCTGGCTGGTTGCTTTCTGGGCCGGCCCGGTCACCAAAGCGCGCCCGTTGTTCGTCAGAGAGCGCTGAGGTACCCGCCACCGGCAGCACGATAGCAAACTCGGGCTGAACCTTCAGATTCCCAGAGTGAAATTGTACGCCGGTCTTAAACATCGGTGCGCGCTCCCAGAGGGCGCCCATTCCGATGGCCGTCCCGGTGGTTTCGAAGAGGCTTGGCAGCGTCGAAGAATAGAGGGTCCAATCCTGGCCAAACTCCGCGAACCACGGCAGGCTTCCGCCCAGCTTCGTGTCGAGCCGCGCCCACGCCAGCCGCGTTCGCAATTGGCCGTTCCGGACTGAGCTGATGTTTACGCTGTTCTGGTTTGTGAAGTCGCCTTCGTAATCGGCTTCGACCCTGCCGGTGACCACAAAGCTCGAGTCTTTAGGAACCCATTCGAACTGGCTGCCGATGCGGAAGGCCCGTGCTTTGATATGGACTTGAGGATCGCTTGTGGGCCCCGTATCGGCGAGCAGGAGCGGAAGCGGAAAGTCTTGGCTGCCGAACGTAGGGCCGCCACTCGATGCCGTGTCGGAGACCGCGCTGGCTTTGAAGAACCCGTACAACTTCATATTCGCCCCGCTGCCCAGCTTGATGTCGGGAATCAGCCCACCTTGCTTCGCAATGTCGATCGGCAAGACGCGCAGAGGCGCCACCGCGGGGACAACTTTCGGCCCCTCGGGCGGCGGCGTCCTGGCGGGAGCGACACTCGCGCCATTATTGACGGGCACGCGGTAAACAGCTGCGATTGCAGTCGCACTGCTCGTTTCCGTATTGGAAGCGTTAATCATGCCCGGAGTGCCCACGGTCTGCTCGTAATCGGCCTGTGAAATTACGCCCTTGAGGAGCAGCAGCTTTGCTAGTCGCCGATCGGCGTCGCTGGCAGACGACGCCTGGCTGATTTGCGCCACTTCCTCCGCGGTCAAGATCCCCTTTGCTTGCAAGACGCGAACGAGCGGGTTGACTGCGGATTGGCCGTCAGTCAGCTGCTGTGCCCAGCTGCGACTGCACAAAGCAAGGGATCCCAAGAAACACACCGCCATACACACCACCACCCAAAATGGTTTCCTGCTCATCTCGAACACCCCCTGTGACTCAGCATAAGAATGCTAGTCAGTCATCAGACGTTAATGGCCCTGAAACGCACCGTTCATATACGCCTCGGCAACAGTTGTCAAGAACTTGTAAATCCTGCGAGGGTGATCGATTGCGCCGCAAGAACGGCGGGAGTTTGGCGCACATGCTTGGGAGCGATTGGTATAAACCAATATTGCTTGACCGAAATTATCCGCGCTTGTAGCATTTCTCTCCAGAAGTTACGTCCTTCCCCGCACAACAGACGAGGGGCTGTTCTTCGGACTTTACGGATGAATCGAGTTTTCCAACGACACTCGCGTACCTGGCGCAGCCAGCGGAATGCAAGTTCCCGGCAAACGCTGGCGTCTGCCTGTTGTTGTTGAAGAGCCAACGTCTAACCTCTGATGGGTCAACGGTTTCTCGTGAATCCCCTGACCATTGTTACAGGATATTCACATTCGATTGACGCTGGCGTAAGACAGGGCAATTACCTTCCTGCGGCAGAGAGATTCGCATACTTACCGGAATTGGTCGAATTCTATTTCAAAAGAGAGAGGCAATGAAAAAACTTGCAGCACTAACACTGTCGATTTTTATGACCTACGGAACGGCGCTGGCGAAGACGCCGAAGGACGCTGACGCGCAACCCGCCGCTCCGGGCGGGGCAGCGAAGGCTGCGAAAGCGGCAAAAGCAAAAGCGGCGGAGGCAGCGGAAGCAAAGTTTGCTGCGGAGCTGGAAGAGTTGCGGCAAACCTTGCAGGCACAGCAGGAGCAGTTGCAGTTGTTGAAGGAAGAGCTGGCCAAGCGCGATCGCCAGATCGATGACGCGCGGGAAGCAGCGGCCACGGCGAACGCGCGCGCGGTCGAAGCCAGCAGCAAAGCCGCGGAAGCAATGATCACGACTGCGGAAGTGAAGACCGCGGCGAGTTCGCTAAACTCCACGGTGAGCGACCTGAAGGTAAGCAACGAGGCGCTGCGCACCACGGTGGCTACCGCACAGGCGCAAGCCAAGAGTGCGGAGGAGACGGGGCCGTTGTCCATCAAGTATAAAGGCGTGACCATCACGCCCGGTGGCTTTCTCGCGGCGGAATCTGTTTGGCGTCAGAGGTCAGCCCAGGCCGACGTGAACACCCCGTTTACCGGCACACCTTTTCCAAATAACGGTCTGAGCAGGGTCACTGAATTCAACGCCTCGGGCCGCCAGTCACGCTTGTCCCTCCTTGCCGAGGGCAAGGCCGACAACGTCAAGTTGACGGCCTATTACGAAATGGATTGGCTTAGCGCGTGCACTAACTCCAACAATCGCCAGAGCAACAGCTACTGCAACCGCCAGCGTCAGATCTGGGGTCAGGCTTCCCTCTCCAACGGCTTGACGTTCACCGGCGGCCAGATGTGGAGCTTGGCCACAGAGACGAAGAAAGGTCTCGATAACCGGACGGAAGCTCTGCCCATGACCGTCGATGCGCAGTATAACGTCGGCTTCAGCTGGCAGCGTCAATTTGGCTTCCGCGTCACCAAAAACTTCAACGACAAGGTTTGGTTGGGCTTATCTGTTGAGGGGTCACAAACGACCTTAGCCGGCCGCGGATCTCCGACCTCCCTTTTCTTCGCCGCCATAGGGCAAGGAGGCGGCCTGCTCAATGGGTTTGACGCTACCGGCTATTCCATCAACAAGACGCCAGACTTCATCGTCAAGGCTGCCTACGAACCCGGATGGGGACACTATGAAATCTTCGGCGTGATCAGCACTTTCCGGGCGCGCGTCTACCCATGTGCGCTGACTGCCGGGTCGTTGGCCCCGCCCGCCTTTTGCGCGGGCAACCCCCTTGGCACGGCGGCGGGCGCTTTCAATGATGGTCGCACCGGTGGAGGAATAGGCGTTAACCTGCGCGCTCCCGTCGTCGCCAAGAAGGTCGATGCGGGTGTGCACGTCTTCGGTGGTGACGGCGTTGGACGTTATAGCTCGGCACAGTTAGCGGATGCTACGACTCGTCCGGACGGCACGCTGGCTCTGATTCGGGGCGGCGGTGTTCTCGGTACCTTGGAGCTTCATCCAACCTCGAAGCTCGATGTCTACTTGAACTACGGGGGAGAGTATGCTTTCCGTACGGCGTACACCTACACGAACCTTGCCGGTGCCACGGTCCCGGTCGGATATGGTTCGCCGCTCTTCAACAACTCCTCTTGTGAGAATCATGAAGGTGTGCCAGCGGCAGGCACAGTGAACGCACCGGCATCCAATGGGACTTGCAACGGCGACACCCGCAATATCCAGGAGGGCACCATCGGTTTCTGGCACCAGGCGTACAAGGGCCCTAAGGGAGGCATCCGCTGGGGTGTTCAGTACTCCTACCTGCTCAGGAACAGCTGGTCAGGGAATGGCGGACTTCCGGCCGGCACACCCGGCATCAACGCCAAGGCCATCGACAATATGGTCTTCACCTCTTTCCGTTACTACATACCATAGATTTTAGAAGACAGATTGCGAGGCGAAAAGGGCAGCTCTTCGGAGCTGCCCTTCTCTATTTATTGGGGACTGATCCAAGAAAATCCAAGAGCTTCTGTCGCGCAGCAGCGTGTATTGTGTTTGCCCTGGCGCCCGGGCGGAGTTTACCAGGCTGGACGGAAGGCGCTAAAGCGCGCCCCTAGAACGGCTAGGAGCGATTCAACAGAAGCTGAGGCGATTGTAACAATGCTGTAACACAGGAGGGGGACACTGGGGGCATCCGAGCCGGTAAATCGCGAATATGGAGAGGAATACATGAAGCGAATCGCAGGCGTGAGCGTGGTTACCCTCGCTCTCACAATGGTGGTAGCTGTTATGGTGCATGCCGCGCTTTCTATCAATGGGGCAGGCGCGACATTTCCGTATCCGATTTATTCAAAATGGTTTGATGAATACCAAAAGAAAAATCCTACGGTAGAAATTAACTATCAATCGATCGGGTCGGGCGGAGGAATCAGGCAGGTGACAGAAGGCACCGTCGATTTTGGCGCCTCCGACGGTCCGATGAACGATGAGCAGATAAAAGCATTTCAAGAGAAGCACGGATTCGGGATTTTGCATTTTCCAACAGTGCTCGGCGCCGACGTGCCGACGTATAACATCCCTGGCGTTTCAGCTGCTCTGAATTTCACTCCTGAGGCCTTGACTGGAATCTTCCTGGGGAAGATAACAAAATGGAACGACCCAGCAATCGTCGCGGCGAACAAAGGAGTGAACCTTCCCGGTAGTGACATCGTGGTGGTGCACCGCTCGGATGGCAGCGGCACCACTTACATTTGGACCGATTACCTCTCGAAGGTCAGCGAAGAATGGAAAAGCAAAGTCGGCAAGGGTGCCTCGGTTAACTGGCCCGTGGGTCTTGGCGGCAAGGGCAATGAGGGGGTTACCGGTCAGATCAAGAATGCGCCCAATTCGATTGGTTACGTGGAACTGATCTACGCAGTATCTAACAATATTCCCTACGGAAATGTTAAGAACTCTTCAGGCGTTTTTGTCAAAGCCGATCTAGCCAGCGTTAGCGCGGCTGCGGCGGCTGTGGCCAAGACGATGCCGGACGATTTCCGGGTTTCGATCACCGACCCGCCGGGCAAGACGGCTTACCCGATCGCGAGCTTTACGTGGCTTTTAATTCCGGAGAGATTCTCGGACGCGGCGAAACGTGACGCGATCAAGGCGTTCGTGAAATGGATGCTGACCGACGGGCAGAACTACACTGAGCAGTTGTCTTATGCGAAGCTGCCTAAAGAAGTGATCGCTAAGGAAGAGATGGCGCTGGCGAAGGTCCAGTAACGAGGACGATTCAAGGAAACAATGGCTTCAACTACGATCGTTCCGAGCGCGAGCCCGATATCGGGCTCGCGTTCATTTCTGAGGAGGCTGCGCGAAGGAGATGAAATCGCGCGGCTGATTACGTTTTTGTTTGCGTCGTCGGTGGTGCTGGTCACGCTGTTGCTGATTATTGAATTGTGGCAGGACTCAGCGCTGGCGCGGCACAAGTTCGGGTTGCAGTTCTTTTTCACTCGAGTGTGGGACCCGATCGCGGAGCAGTTCGGGGCGCTGCCGTTCATCTACGGCACCTTAGTCACGGCCACAGTCTCCCTGGTGATTGCAGTGCCGCTGGGGATTGGAGCGGCGATTTTTCTGGCTGAGCTTGCGCCGGCGAGGTTGTCCGACGCACTGGAATTTTTCATCGATTTGCTGGCTGCGGTGCCAAGCGTTATTTACGGACTTCTGGGCGTTTTTATTGTGGTGCCGTTGATGCGGGACTATGTGCAACCGGTGCTGAAGAATACGCTGGGATTTTTGCCGTTGTTTTCCGGGCCGGCGTATGGAGTCGGATTTCTGACGGCAGGCATGGTGCTGGCCATCATGGTGATCCCGTACATTATTTCGGTGTCGCGCGAAATATTGATGTCCGTGCCGCGGGACCAGCGGGAGGCGGCGCTAAGTTTGGGCGCAACGCGCTGGGAATCGACGTGGAAAGTGGTGGTGCCGTTCGCGCGGACAGGCATTATGGGCTCGATTTTTCTGGCGTTGGCGCGGGCTCTCGGCGAAACAATGGCGGTGACGATGGTCATCGGGAATACGCCGACGATTAGCGCTTCGTTGTTTTCGCCGGGGTATTCGATTGCGGCGGTGATCGCAAACGAGTTCACCGAGGCGACCGGCGATCTTCACCTGCAGGCGCTGATCGAGCTGGGCCTGGTGCTGTTTCTGCTGACGTTTTTGTTGAATGGAGTGGCGCGGCTGCTCATTGTGGTGACCTCGCAACGCGGCAGCGGGACGGCTAACGCATGAGCCCGCGGCTGCGCTGGCGGAAGTTCGTGAGCGGCTTCATGTTGACAATGACTGGGGTGTGCGCGCTGGTAGCCGTCAGCGTTTTATTTTTCATTCTTGGGTACCTGGTCTATCACGGCGGAACGTCGATCAACTGGAGCTTCTTCACGAAGCTGCCAAAGCCGGTGGGAGAGACCGGCGGCGGCATGGCCAATGCGATTGTGGGCAGCGCGAAGATGTTGCTGCTGGCTTCGTTGCTGGGCGTGCCAATTGGCTTTCTGGGCGCGATTTACCTGGCGGAGTTCAGCGGCAGCAAGGTGGCGTTCGTGGTGCGGTATGCGGCGGATTTGCTGAACGGCGTGCCGTCGATCGTGATCGGGATCTTTGCGTACAGCCTCGCGGTGCTGCCGTTCAAGCATTTTTCGGCGATGGCGGGCGGCTTCGCGCTGGGCCTGATGATGATTCCCATCACGTTGCGCAGCACAGAAGAGTTCCTGCTGGCGGTACCGCGTGCCCTGCGGGAAGCAGCGATGGCGCTGGGGGCGAGCAAGTGGAAGACGATCGCGACGGTAATTGTGCCGGCCGCCTATCGGGGCATTCTTACGGCGGTGCTGCTGGCATTTGCGCGCGTGGCGGGAGAAACGGCGCCGCTGCTGTTCACCGCTTTAGGAAACCGATTCTGGAGTCCCGGCTGGAGCCAGCCGACGGCCTCGCTGCCGGAGATGATTTTCAGGTATGCTCTCGCACCGTACGAGGATTGGCACCGGCAAGCTTGGGCCGCGGGGCTGGTGTTGCTGGGATTGATTCTGGTCATTAATATTGTTGCGCGGGCGGTCCTGGCTCGCGGCATCGCGGTTCCGAGGGCGTAACATGCATGCATCCGTGAGGCCGGCAGTGTCTGTCAACATCACACCAAGCCAGACCGGGGCGATCGGCCGAGAGACGACAACGGCTTTGCCGATGCGCATGAACGTCAGCAAAGTAAACTTTTTCTATGGGCCGAAGCAGACGCTGTTTGACGTCAACCTGGGGGTGGCGACGAGCAAAGTCACGGCGCTAATCGGGCCGTCGGGCTGCGGGAAGTCGACCCTGCTGCGGACGCTGAACCGCATGCACGAGACGGTGCGCCACGCACGGCTGGAAGGCGAAATCACGCTGGATGGACAGAACATTTTGGCGCAAGATGTGACGCAGTTGCGGCGGCGGGTGGGCATGGTGTTTCAGCGGCCGAACCCATTTCCGAAATCGATTTTTGACAATGTGGCGTACGGGCTGCGGATTAACGGGTCAAAGCTGCCGATTTCCGAGGCGGTAGAAAAGAGCCTGCGGCACGCGGCGCTGTGGGATGAAGTAAAGGAGCATTTGCACAAATCCGCCTACGAGCTTTCCGGCGGGCAGCAGCAGCGGCTGTGTATTGCGCGGGCTTTGGCGGTGGAGCCGGAGGTGCTTTTGCTGGACGAGCCGTGCTCGGCGCTGGACCCCATCAGCACGGCGAAGATCGAAGAGTTGCTGGTGCAGTTGAAGGACCTCTGCACGATCGTGATCGTGACGCACAACATGCAGCAAGCGGCGCGGGTCAGCGACTTCACGGCATTCCTGCTGACGGGGCAGTTGATCGAATTCAGCCCGACGCCGCAGTTGTTCACTACGCCGGGGGATGCGCGGACAGAAGCGTATATCACCGGGCGTTTTGGGTGAGACTGCGGAAGATACGGGCCAACGTTTGCGGGGTTTGAAGGGATCGATTCATGGAACGCCACTTCGAGCGAGATTTGAACGAATTGAAAGAGCGGCTGCTGTGGATGGGCAGCTTGGCGGAGCGCGCCGTGCATCAAGCGGTGCATTCCGTGCTGGATTCCGACGAGCAACTTGCCAAACGCGTGTTGGATGAAGAGGACGGGATCAACGAGCTGCAAATAGAGATCGACGATCGTGTGGTGCAGCTTTTGGCGCTTCACCAGCTAATGGCCACGGACCTGCGGCTGGTGTTGGCGGTGTCTCGCATCAACAATGACCTGGAGCGCATCGGAGACCAGGCGGTGAACATCGCGCAAGCCTCGTTGCGCATTTTGCGGCATCCGCGGGTGAAGCCGTATGTAGACTTGCCGCGCATGAGCGAAGTTGCAGAAGAGATGATGCGTGATGCGCTAAACGCGCTGGTGCGGCGCGACGTGGAGCTGGCGCAAAAGGTTCTGGCGATGGACGACCAAGTGGACCACTTCCGGGACCAGATCTTTCGCGAGTTGCTTACCTACATGATGGGAGACTCGAGCGTCGTCTTCCCGGCCTTTGAGCTGATTCTGGTGGCGAAAAACCTGGAACGCATCGGCGACCACGCTACAAATATTGCCGAGGATGTGATCTACATGGTGCAGGGGCAGGATGTGCGCCATCCCACGGTTGACCGGCGCTAGCGCGGCAGCTCTGCAATCGCATTACTCGATCTTCACCGGTCCCATAGCTTCGCGCATGGCCTGGAATGCGTCCGTGTCCTTCTTCGCGTTGTCCCAATGATTGTCCGGATACTGGCGCATGAGCTGAACGGTAAGAAAGCTCCCGCGCATTAGGCTGGAGTCGTGATCGGACCATAGCCTGCTGGTGGTGCGCTGGCTATAGCGTTCGATAATCAAGCGGGAAAATTTGGGTGCTTCGCGCGGGTCGTAGCCATGCTCGATTACGTTCTGGAGGCCCAGCCTATCAGCTTGGTTTTCAAGTTCGCGCTGGTGCCCATTTACGACGGAAGCGATGCCGATCTCGGCCATGAACAGGCCGGCATTGCCGATGAATGCGCCCGCCGCCACGCCAGCGATGATCAGGCCAATTCGCTTGCCTCGCGTTTCTTCGATTTCGCGACGGTGATGCACCTGCAGGACGTGAGCAATTTCATGGCTGAGAACGAAGGCAAGCTGGGCTTCGTTGTCGACGGCGCCCAGCAGCCCGGTATTGACCAGCAGCGTTCCGTCGGGCAGCGATGATGCGTTAATGGTTGGATCTTCGACCACGAAGAAGCGGAATTCCAGCGTACGTGTCGTGCCCTTTATTCCGGAGGGCAGCAGCGAGTCTCCCAAGTGCGAGACATACTCCTGAACACTGGGTACGGCCAGCAGTTTCATCCTTCCCTGCACCTTCTTGCCCTGGCGAAACTCGACTACCGCGATTCCTGTTTGCGGATCTTTGCCGCGAACGATTTCCAAATCGTGCGGCATTTTATACGCATCCGCCGGGGCCGGGGGGCCCAACTCGACCCGCTCTGCGGTGATACGGCCGTCCCTACGTCTCACCCCTGCATAGGTCACGTGGGATCCAGCGAGAATTGGCGCGTCTGAAGCGACAACCGGGTTGCTAGACGCGATGAGATTGGAGGTGTTGGCTCGAGCCTTAGTGGGATCCCAATCGCGGTGTGTCTGCGGGCCGAGATCCAGCCAGTAGCCGTCGGCTTTCAGTCCGGCGGCTTCGCCTTTGGAGATCTTTGCGCCGTCGGCGGGCTCTTCCTGCAAGTAAGCGGTGCCGTGGACCTGCTTTTCAGAATCCTTGAGGTCCACAACGATTTTTTCTGCGAAGAACTTATGATAATCGAGCCACTGACCGTCCGCCTCGATCAGCATGCCGGGGAGGAGGTCGGCTTTGGTGAGAGCATGCTCACCGGCAGCATCCTGCCCGGTAATTCGGCTGGCCCTGGTGAGCTCAATTTTGTCGTCGAGGATCGCCACTGTTTGGTCGTCTGGGCGACCGGTAATGTACCCGTGGAGCTTGACTTTTGAGCTTCCGGAGGCTGGCGGAATCGGAAATGCAATTGACAGCGCCAGCAGTACGGTAGCGATTGTCCGGCAAAGCGAAGATGGTCTTGGATCACTCATGGTGTTGTGCGGGGGTCAGAGATCGCCGTCTCAGGAAGTCTTTGCTTCCGCTTTTAGGGAATCTTTGAGCTGCTTAACAATGTTCTTTGCGGCGAAGCGCGCCATAACCTTCTCGTCCCATCGCGGCGACACCTTCACGTGAACGTGAATAGCCGTCAAATTCTGCTGATTGCTGCGCCGCGAGACATTGGCATCTACTTTGAGGCTGCGCATTCCTGCGCCGAATCCGATGAGCGCATCCTTCACTACGCTGCCCTTCTTGTATTCCATGATGGTGCCGACGATGACCAGCGATTTCGGCGCGTCAGCCTCGTCGACGACTTCATCCTCGCCGATAACCTGGCCGAAGAGTTTGGCCTTGGTGAGTTCCGCGCGTAGTTCCGCGTAGAGATAGTCAGAGAAAGCGGGAGACAGCTCGACGCCCTCCGCGCGAGGAAAATGCTTGGCCTCGACGGACTTGAACTGCGGCACGGTATCCTTTGCGATTGCGGGTGTTGCGAAGAGTAAGGCGGTAGCAAGCGTCCCGAGTGCCATGATTTTCATCGTTCTTCTCCTTTACATCCGAAACTCTTGGTCATTCATCCTCAAAAAAGGGGCTTGTCCGTCGCAGCAGGCGCGGCTGAAGACCGCGCCGGTACCGGAGCAAGATTTGCGGGGGAATCGAGAGCCGCCACGGCGTCGCGCAATTTCGCGCCACGCAGCAAGTTGCGCAGCGCGTCGGAAAAGGCCCGCTCGATGTCTTCCTGTATATTCTTCTGAATGTTTCTCTTTCGAATGGCCACGCCGGCGATGGAAGTCCCCGACGCAGCAACCTGTTGCGATTTGGCGGTCTTTGGATTTTTTAACATGGCGGCAAACTCTACTTTGCCAAAAAAATCCATTGAGCTGTCGCTCAAGCCGAAATTGAAAAGATAAATGGTGAGCAGGAAGTCCGCCGAATCACGGTCCGCCGCGAGCATGTTCGCGGATTTCAAGCAGGTTTCCAGACCCGCTCGCGTGATTTCCACAGGTGTGCGATCCAGGAAGATTCCTCCACGGGGCTTGAATACCATCATCGGCTGGGCGTTACCCGAGCGGTCGATAACGTCCACCAGGAAAAATTTTAGAGGGCGGGCAAAAGTTTGCGGCTTGACGGGCTCAGCAAGCTGCACAGTGATGGTGTTCTCAGGTGTGGGCTTGGGGTCCTCTGCACGGGCCTGAACGCTGAGCAGGGTACACACGAGCAGAGCGGACCACCGCAGAGCGGCTACTCGACTGGAATCCATGGGTTTTCTCCGACCGGTTGAGATTGCGGAAAGCTCGTCAAAAAAACGGTTCCGTTGCAATCCGCCGGAATAAGTGCTTAATTGCGACTGTAGGGTACGCGCGCGGTTTTTGGCAAGCGACAATGCGCGACAGTGATACGCGAAAGTGAATGTCGCGCTTTGCCGCCTGGGTTGAAGGGCTCGGATTGCGGCCGGCCCATTATGGGGAAACGGCGGCGTGCGGTCCTTCGTTGCGCCGGTAGAGGAGACCCGCTGCTATGACCAAGGCTAGGACGGACAGAATGATGCCTACGGTTCGATCCAGGGTCCGCGCGAAGTGCGCCGTGAGGCGAGATTGCCCTACAGGTATTGGGATGATCATTTGGCCGGAGTCTTCCGCCTGTTCCGGCTGGATACGTGCACCGTTTACCCTTACATGCCACGCCGGATAATTCAGCAGGCGGAGGGCTAGGCGGGCCGGGCGTTGCGATTCGACGCGCACGATTTTGTCTTCCGGTGTCCAGCGCTCAATGACAATGTTGGGCGGGGGCGCGGCGGGGTTTCCAGCTTGGCTTTCGGCGTCTTCATTCAGCGGGACGATCAGCGCGCGAGGGGCTTTAGCGGGCAAGTTGTAATGGTCGTCGCCGATAGGGTCGTACTCGTCGGTGCCGTCGAAACCTTCGCCGCTGGCGATGGTGGCGCGCAGGGTGGAGAAGTCCTCGACGTCCCACCAGGTGTGCTGAGCGAGGAAGATGTCGGTGCTAGCGAGAAGGACCAGCGTCGCGACGATCCAAAGCCAGCGGAAACGGCGGCGAGCCACCGCTACGGCAAGAAAATAGACGAACGGGATGGTGAGAATGGACATCCAGCGCCAGGGGAATTGCACGAAGCGAAGCTCGGGCAGGAGCTGCCAAAGGACAGAGGTGAAGCGCAGCATCAAGACAGTGGCAATCGCGGCGAGGACCAGAAATGCGCTCCAGATTTTGGGCTGAGCCGGGAAGGCGTCCGGCTCCGCGCTTACGCGACGCGCGGCGATGGCGGCAGTGCCCGTAAAAATAATAATGGCCACAGCGATGGTGGAGGCGATGTAGTTGAAGAAAGTGTGCTCGGGGTCGTTGATGGCGGTGTACAAAAAATTTTCGGATGGAAGCAGCCCGGGCGAGAGGGCTTGCGCGATATTGACCCAGCGCTGCTCGTATGCCGCGGGGACAATGTAGAACGCGGCAAGGCCGAAGCCGAGGGCCAAGCCAATCGTGCAGCGGAGCAAAGGCGTCCAGGACTTGCAGCCCAGAGCAGCCCACACGAACAACAAGGTCACGGAATATGTGGCCATGACGCCGGCGGGCGCGTTGGCCAGCCAGACGCCGGCGAATGTGGCGGGAAAGAAGACTAGCGTCGGTAACCAAAATCCGCGGCGAGACTCTACGACGCCGGCCAGTTGAAGAGCCGCGAGAAAGAGCAAGGGAAAGAACGCGGAGGCCAGCAGCTCAGCATAATCGCTGCGGAAATAAATCATCAGCAGGGCGTTGGGGTTCGCGGCGTAGCAGGAGGCCGCGAAAAGCGCCGAATTTCGCGGCAGCATGCGACGCGCAAAAGCAAATGCCGATAGTCCAGCGAAAGTCAGCACCAAAACAATGAAAACCACCGGTACGTAATCCCACGGAATGAAAAGGCTCAGCGCGGGGGCCAGCAGCCAAGAGAGCGGCGGGTAGAAAATGAAGCGCGGCTCGCCGAAACCGTAATTAGCCCACTCTGTCCAGCGCGGATAGATAATTCCCTGCTTCCACTCCCCGGCAACGTCGAGCCAGGAGGTGGCGTGGAACTCGAAATCGTGGCCGGAAGCGGTGCCGCGCCAAAAGAAGGGGGCGACGATCAGCAACGAAACACACAACGAGAGGCCGAGCGCGAGGAGCCAGCCGCGAAGAGAGGCGCGGAACGCGTTGTTGGGCGTGTCGGGGGTGGGCGTCATTCGGCGTTCACAGGAGTGTAACCGCTAAAGAATGCTGCGAGCGAGGCCGATGCTGCGCGTACAGCTCGCAAGGAATTGAGCCGTAATACTCGCACGCATGAGCACCGCAGCGACAGCGGCCGCGCTGATCATCGAAGTGCGGCAAATTGAAAAATTTTATGCGCAAGCGGACGGCACCCGAGTGCGGGTGATCGCGCCGACGGATCCCGAAGCGGGCGATTTTTATCGTGACGCACAACATCGAAAAAGGGTGGTGTCGGCGGATCGCATCAGTAAGTTTCGGGAGCCTGCGGGTTATAGGAGATTCGCGGTCAGCGCTGCGGAGCGCTGCGATCATTCCGATAGATCACACCTTCTTTCATGACGAAGAACACCTTTTCGGTTTGGCGAATATTTTCCGCCGGATTGCCGGGGACGGCCACGATGTCGGCGAGTTTCCCGGCGTCCAGCGTACCAATCTTGTCTTGCAGGCCGAGAAGTTCGGCGTCGGCCAGGGCCGCGGAACGCAGTGCATCGATGCGCTTCATGCCGAGATCAACCATCAAGTGAAATTCTTCGGCATTGCGGCCATGCTGATAGACGGCAGCGTCGGTGCCGAAACCGATTTTTACGCCTTTAGCCAAAGCGTGTCGGAACATTTGTGAGCGCGAGGCCAGCGCTGCTCGCGTTTTCGCAACTATTACAGGAGGCAAATACATGCCCTTGTCGATTTTTTCGCCCAGACTCTCGCCGGCGATCAGCGTTGGGACAAGATAGGTGCCGCGTTGCTTCATCAAGTCGAGGGTGTCGTCTTGCACAAAGGAGCCATGTTCGATGGAATCAATACCGGCGAGAACGGCTCGCTTCGCTCCTTCGTTGCCGTGCGCGTGCGCGGCGGTTCTTCGCCGCAGCGCGTGAGCCTCATCGACGATGGCATTCAGCTCTTCCTGGGTAAGCTGCGGCGTGTCGACGTCATCGGTAAGAGAAAGTACGCCGCCGGTGGCGCACACTTTAATAATGTCAGCGCCATACTTGTGGTCGAGACGCACGGCGTAACGAGCCTGATCCGGTCCGTTGATCACACCGCTCAGGGGATCGCTCTCTTTCCCGAAAAGCCCTTGCCGGAAACCGCCGCTATGGTCGCAATGGCCCCCCGTCGAGCCAATGGCGTGCACGGTGACGAGCATGCGAGGTCCGGGTACCACTCCTTCGCGAATGGCGTTGCGCAGACCAACATCGAGATAGTCGCTGGAGCCTACATCTCGCACGGTAGTGAAGCCCGCCATGAGGGTTACGCGCGCGTTCGCGCCGGCGTCCAGCGCTTGCTCGGCAACGGTTTTCTGCAGGCGGTCTATAGTGTTTTGTTTCCAATCGTCCGAATACATCGACGTGAGGTGCGTGTGGGCGTCGACGAAGCCGGGCAGGAGTGTGGCGTCTCCAAGATCGATGGTTTCGGCGCCGGCGGGAATGACTGCCTTTGCGCCGACACCGGCAATTTTTCCGTCTGTGACGACAACCAAGCCGGGACTTGACAGTGTGCTGCTCTTGCCATCGAACATTCGCGAGGCTTTCAGCACATAGGTTTTGCCAGTCTTAGGCGTTTGCGCGAGAGCGGGCAGCCCCGGCACCGCCACCAAACCGACCAGTAGCCAACCGCACCATTTGCGCATGACGCTCTCCTTTTCGGATAGAACAGAACGCACGACGATAGCTTGCCCGTGGAAAAAGTCAAGGAATGCGTCGGTGCGCCGCGGCCTCGAGCATTTTTCACTATTTTCCACAAACTTCCGCAGGGGGAGTCCTTCCGTACTATTGACCCCCTTACTGCCAGCCCCGGACACTGGAGCGAGTATGGCCCGTTATTCCTCTTTTTTGGGGCGCAGGGTCGAGGTGCATTACCGCGCCGGCGACGTTCTGCTGCCCGCCTCGGGCACTTTTGTCGCTGATTCGGGCCGCTCTATTTTCCTGGAACAGAGTTTGGTGCAACACGGGCAGCAAAGACACTTCCGCTGGGAAATCCCATATCAATTTATTGTGCGTTTGGAAGAAAAGAGCGAGGACGAGAAAGTTGACGACCCTGGCAAGGCAAGGGCGTCAGCCATAAAGACGGAGCCAACGGACCAAGCTTCTCGCGCCGCAGCCAGTGCTTCCGCTGACACGCCCGCGCTGCTCCCGCTGCGCAACCGGCCCAAGACCGCTTAGATCTTTATCGAAGAAGGCTCTCCTAAATTAGCCAACGATGGGACGGCAAATGCATTCCAGCATTCCTCCTCAAACCTGTACAATCGGCAGGGATCCCAGCTTCGCGACATACCTCGCATAGGAGACCTCTAGTGGAATCCGCCGCCAGTTCCAAAACGAAAGTCGGCTTGATTGGCCTTGGTTTGATGGGCCAGCCCATGGGCATGAATTTGTTGAAAGCCGGTTATCCCCTGACCGTGTGGAATCGCACGACTTCGCGCGCGAATGAACTGGTGGCGCTCGGAGCAAGGCTGGCGACGTCGCCTAAGGAAGTCGCCGCTTCTTCGGGTGTCCTGATATCCATTGTTAGCGATCCACCGGCGCTGGAAAGTGTTCTTTGGGGAACGAGCGGCAAGGATCCCGGCGCGCTGTCTGGCCTGAAATCAGGCAGCGCATACATTGACTCCAGCACCGTGTCGCCTGCGCTGGCGAGAAAAATTGCCTCGGCCTGCGCCGAACGCAAAGTGCGCTTCTTGGATGCGCCGGTTACCGGCGGCGACTGGGGCGCGAAGAAAGGCGAGTTAGTCTTCATGGTGGGGGGAGACGCCGAGACGCTGAAGGCGGTTGAGCCCATCCTCGGTGTTCTGGGAAAGCGCTGGTTTCATCTCGGCCCCAACGGCGCGGGACAAACGATCAAGCTGGCGATGAACCTGATTCTTGCGCTGCAAGTGGATGCGCTGGCCGAAGCGCTGGCGCTGGTCACCGGTGCTGGGCTGAAAGGCGAAGGCCTGGTGGAAGTGATGCAATCGAGCATGGCGCGCTCCGGAGTGCTGGACATAAAAGCGCCGAACCTTTTGCAAGGGGAATACAAACCCAGCTTTCCGCTGCGGCTGATGCACAAGGATCTGAGTTTGGCGCTCGATCTAGGGAACCAAATCGGCGTAGCGCTGCCCGCGACGGCTGCGGCTCGCGAGATCTATAGCTACGTAAAAGGTGGCGCGAAGGAAGATTTGGACTACTCGGCGGTGATGAAATTCTGGCGCCGCTAACCTAAGACTTTCTCTTGTGGGGCCGGTGACTTCTGTCCCAGCAAGCCGACGGCTGCCTCATAGAGCTTGGCGCGTAATTGATAGCGCTCGTTGGCGCGCGTGATATATCGCACCGCGATCTCGATGCCGCCGATTACCGGCTTTATGTTGATTGCGGGCGCGGCGGTCTGCGAATTCATCTCTCGCGATTTCGCCGTGCCTTGCCATTCCTTTTCTGCCTGCTGCGCGCCTTTGGCGGTTGCTTCGACCACTTTTTTCTGAATAGCATCGACGATTGGGTACGGATCCTGTCCTACCGGCACGACGATCTGCAGCTCGTCCCAGAGCCATTGTCCCGATGTTGAAAAATTAAAGTAGTGGCCTTCGATTGCGAAGCTGTTTGTGAAGGTCACACGTCGTCCGGTGGGATGGCTGGAATCGGTCCAATTGCCGGTTTCCAGCAGGACGGTATGAAACATCCCGAGTTCGACTACTTCACCCGTGACGCCATTGATTTCCACCCAGTCGCCCAGGCGAATTCCATTCTTGCCCATCAACACGAACCACCCGAGAAAGCCGACAATGAAATCCTTCAGCGCGACGGTTAGGCCTGCGCCTGCCAAACCGAGGAACGTGCCGAGTTGACTTGGCGGCCCGAAGATGACCAGCAAAATGAAAAGCACCGCAAAGACCTGTAGCGAAACGCGAGTAACAGTGCGCAAGGTCTCCACTTGGCGCCGGTCGAGCGATGTTTTTCCCAGCAAATGCTCGAGCCAGCCATTGAAGAATAAGCCGACCAACAGGATCCCAAGAATGACGGCAACGCCGATCATGCCACGGTGCAAGACGGCGCGTTGCTTCGCGGCGACGACCGAGATCCATTTGCCGTAGGTGTCAGCAAGCTGCTTCTCATTGCCAATGCGTTTGTCGAGGATGGTTAGCGCTTTCTGATCTGCCGCGCGGCGCATTGTGTTTTTTACAATAGCAGCGGATTCTTCCCGGCTATTACCCGTACGCCCCTGTGCAACTGGCGAGGTTTGGCTGGATGACCCGCGTTGCTCGTTGAATTGTTTCTCAAGCGCAGTGTGCTTCAAGGCGAGTGAAACTGCCACCGACTCTGCGTCAAGCTTGGCGCGCCACAACAGCAGTTGCTTCTGGTGCCATGCCGACCATTGCTGAAATCGGTCGATGAGGCCGCGGGCTCCTGCGGGTTCGCTGACGTTAATTAGCGTGCTGTCCGACGAATGAGATGCGGCTTCGTGCTGCTCTAACATTGCCTGGATGCGGCCTTGCGGGTCGCCGCCGGCATGTTCGAGGTCCTGCTTTGCCTCGTCGACCTCATCCTGATCGAGCTCGAGCTGGGCTTTCGCTAAGTCGAGCTGGTCATCCAAGGCGTCTTTCTTGGCGCCGCTTGCTTTTGCGCCTGCGGCGGTCAGCGCGTCAACGCGCTTTTTATCGGCATCGACAGAGTCCTCTAGTCTTTGCAGGTGCGCCTGAATCGCTTTGGCCTGTGCGCTCAAAACGGGCGGGTGCTCCTGCGCGTCCTGCACAGCTTCGGCAAAGGCGAGATCCATCTCATGATCGCCAAGTGCCAAGGCTTGCTTGGCAAAAGGCTTTTCCTCGGCGCTGGTGGCCATCTTGGCAAACTGTTGGGCGGTTTGCAGCGGCCTCTGGTCGACAAGTTCCGTCTGGCCAGCATTCGAGTCTTGATTCGTGCTCGGCGAGACGAGGGTTGGCGCGGCCGTGCGAGTGCGAACCAGGACGTAAAGTGTGGCGCCCAGTAGCAATAGCAGAATGATGGCGGCTGAGCGTTGCTTTGATTTCATAAGCTCCCAATTCTAACTCCTATCGACTGTTACGCCAGCGTTTAACAGCTTCAGCCACGCGGATGCGAGTAGGCCGCGGTTTCAGCACAATGAGGCGGTACAAACCTTGTCCCAGGGGCCGTCAGTGCGTACTCTGCGGGAAGAGGATCCATGCCCAATACTCGTCTGCCTAATTCGATCTTCTTTGCTCTCGTCGCCTTAGGCGCCGCACAGGTGTCCTTCTATGCGCCGCGTATTCCTGAGCTTCTCGGGTCGCACTTTTCGCGGGGCGGGTTCGTCAACGGCTGGCAAACCAAGGCGGCGTTTTTTGCCACGGAACTAGCCATGATTATACTGGCGACGGTGGTTTCCTTCGGTATTCCGCGGATCCTCGTGGCTGCGCCGGTTGCTTTGATCAATCTGCCGCACAAAGAATATTGGCTCGCCCCCGAGCGGCGCGAAGACACGCTGGCCTACATTCGAGTGTGGTCCGCGTGGTTTGGCTGCGGGCTCCTGGCTTTTTTGCTTTTCGTAATTGAGTTGGTCTTCCGCGCCAACCTGCACTCTCCGCCGCAATTCAACAACGCGGCCTTCGTGCCCGCTCTTCTTGCATTTGTCGCCTTCGACGCAAAGCTAATTCTCCGGCTCATCCTCCACTTCTCAAAGATTCAGGATAATTGACGATCAGGCAGGCGAAGCTTAATGTTTGGTGGATGAAAGTTCGAGATGTGATTCGGATTCTGGAGCAGGATGGCTCGGCCTTAGTGAGAACAAGGGGAAGTCACCGTCAGTATAAACATGCTGTTAAACTAGGGCTTGTAACAGTTCCAGGCAAGCCCGGAGATGATCTGGCGCCTGGTACCCTGAATAGCGTTATGAAACAAGCGGGGCTTAAACCATGAAAAAATACTTGGTTGTTATCGAGCCAACGCAAACAGGTTTTTCTCTGCGTGAAGAAGGTCAAGCGGTGCCCGAGCCCGGCAGCTATTCCGCGTACATCGAATTGTCCGCCTAAATGAAAACGCCCCGGGGATTGGGGGCGTTTTCTTGCCAATCCCGAGCGAGACTAAAGGTAGTCGCGGGACGGGCCTTCCAAAAAGGCGCGCAGTTTGCGCGATCGGGACGGGTGTCGGAGCTTGCGCAGCGCTTTCGCTTCGATTTGGCGGATGCGCTCGCGCGTGACCGCGAAGGACTGGCCGACTTCCTCGAGCGTGTGCTCGCTGCCGTCATCCAAACCGAAGCGCATCTTGATGACTTTTTCTTCGCGCGGCGTCAGCGTCTTCAGCACTGAAGAGGTTTGTTCCTTCAAATTCAAATTGATCACCGCATCGGAAGGCGACACTACCGCTTTATCTTCGATGAAATCCCCAAGATGCGAATCCTCCTCTTCGCCAATGGGTGTCTCGAGGGAAATGGGCTCTTGCGCGATTTTCAAAATCTTGCGCACCTTGGATACCGGGATATCCATGCGCTTGGCGATCTCTTCGCTGGTAGGCTCGCGGCCCAACTCCTGCACGAGCTGGCGGCTGGTACGCACCAGCTTGTTGATCGTTTCGATCATGTGCACGGGAATGCGGATGGTGCGTGCCTGGTCGGCAATCGCGCGCGTGATGGCCTGGCGAATCCACCAAGTGGCGTAGGTCGAAAATTTGTAGCCGCGGCGCCACTCGAATTTATCTACCGCCTTCATTAAGCCGATGTTGCCTTCCTGAATCAAATCCAGGAACTGCAAGCCTCGATTCGTATATTTTTTGGCGATGGAAACAACCAAGCGCAGGTTGGCTTCGATCAATTCCTTCTTGGCCTGTTCCGCTTCCGCTTCCCCGCGGTGAATGATTGTCAGGGTGCGCTTTAGTTCCGTGAGTCCGACTTCGCTGGCCTCTTCGATGTCTTTCAGTTCGGTGCGGCGGGTGCGCAGTTCTTTGCGCGCTTCCGCGGCCACGTCGCCCTTGGCCACGTCAACGCGGCGCTCCAGCCGGCCCGCTTCGCGCTCCAGCGATTGCAGGCGTTCGACCGTGCCGCGCATCTTGTCGATCAGGCGCTTTTTCTCAAACGGGTTGAAATCAATATCGCGAACCGCCAGCGAAATTTCCACGCGCGTGCGCGCCACGTCCCACTTTGCACGGATGTAGGAGCGTTTTTTGGCTTTCGGCGTCTTCTCCAGACGAATCGCTTGCTTCAACGCGTTGTCATACAGCTTGGCGATTTTTTCGATGTGCTTGAGCGTCTGCTTGGTCTTGTTCGCGATCTTTTCTTCGGTGAGCTCTTCGTCGTCGAACTGCACGATTTCTTTGATAGACCGTACGCCTTTGCGCAGATCGTCGCCAACCGCGATCAGTTCCTTAATGACGATCGGCGACCGCGTGATCGCTTTCATGACCACGAGCTGCCCGCGCTCGATGCGCTTGGCGATAGTCACTTCGCCTTCGCGCGTCAGCAGCGGAACCGTGCCCATTTCGCGCAGGTACATGCGCACCGGGTCGTTGGTTTTTTCCAACGAGCCGGGCGTTAAATCCAAATCGCTCTCGGCCTCGTGCGCCTCTTCCTTCACAACCACTTCGTGGTCGCCGCTCTCGCTGGACACCTCGACTGCGCGCGCGGCCTTGGCCGACGCCGCATCCTCGTAAATCTCGATGCCGTTGCGCTCAAATGTCGTGAGAAGGTCGTCAATCTCTTCCGAGGAATGCACTTCCGCGGGAAGCGAGTCGTTTACTTCGTCATACAGCAGGTAGCCGCGCTCTTTGCCGACCGCAATGAGTTGGCGTACCGCATCGTATTTCTCTTCAAGACCTACTACCGCCACAAATCCCTCCCAATTTCACCGTAAATCCGCCGCTTTGGGCGCTATTCGGGGCAAATTTATTAGATTCGCTGACACGCAAACGGACTCGCTCGCCGGCGCGAACTTGGGGTACTTCCCCGGAAGATCGCTCTGCTCATTGACCGCTCTGCGGTCACCAAGAACGTTATTTGAAGCTTGTGCACGCGTAATTGCCGCTCGCCCGTGCGTCGCCCGCGTCTCGCGCTTGGTGCTGCCCCTGCCGCTAATCCTCTATATTAGATGCACTTAGCGGCAAAACCGTCACTCGCGAAACCCTAGTACGCTACACGTTTAAGTCCGTTGGCGTCAATGATTTAATTGATGGGAGGTTGTGAAAAACTACCCAGTGTTTTCTTTGCGCTTCTAGCGGGCCGCCGCTAGCCGGCGCATCAGCTCCTGCTTTCTTTGCAGCAAATCACGCATTTCCGGGGCTGCGGGATTTGCTTCGATGCTCCGTTGCACGTCGGCAAGCTGTTTTTCGGCCTGCCGGTGCCGCAGCGCATCCACGCAGCTCTGCGCCTCTTCCCAGGTCAGCTCGCTGGTTTCCTCAAACAGGATTTCGTAGAGCAGCCTGCGGTCGCGCTCCTCGAGCGCGGCGGCAATTTCGGTTGCTTGCACTACCTGGCCGGACAGGCTGGCGGCAATCAGCGCGACAAATATTTTTTCGGTTTCAAGCCCAAGGTAGAGCTGACCCTGCTGAAGCTGCTGCGCTAACTCGCCGCGAAAGCCTTCGCCCTCTGCCAGCATGCGAACCAGTCGGCGCTCAACAGGCTTTGCGGCGCGCCCTGCCAATTCCGGCCGCGTCTTCACCTCACCGCGTCGCTCGGTTGCGGCCTTGCTCAGCGCCGCGCGAAGTACCGGTTCGTCGAGACGGAGTTGCTGCGCAATGCGCGTGGCCCATTCCGACCGCAAGATGCGGTTGGGAATCTTCTGCACGTACGGCAGCAGGAAGTTGACCGCGCGCAGCTTGCCTTCCGCGGTAGTCATGTCCATCTGCCGCGCCCGGGCAATCAAGTAATCGACGTATGGCGGCGACTCCTTTAGCAGCTTCATGTACGCATCTGCGCCCTGCTCGCGAATGAATTTGTCGGGATCGGCCTTTCCGGGCAGCGCCAAAACGCGCACTTCAAAATCTTGTTCGAGCAAAATTGCGATGGAACGCTCGGTGGCTGCTTGGCCCGCGTTGTCCGGGTCGTAATTCACAATCACCCGCTTGGTGAAGCGTCCTAAGAGCTTAATTTGCGGTTCCGCCAGGCTCGTGCCGCAGCTTGCCACCACGTTGCTGATTCCGGCCCGCGCCACGGCGATAGCATCCATGTAGCCTTCCACCAAGACGGCGAAATCCGACCGTCGCAGCGCTTCCTTCGCGCGGTCCAGATGATAAAGCACGTTGCTTTTCGAATAGATTGGCGTCTCAGGCGAATTCAGATACTTTGGCTGGTCATCGCCGAGCGCGCGGCACCCGAATGCGACGATTTTTCCGGATTCGTTCGCAATCGGAAACGTGATGCGGCGTCGAAAGCGGTCAAACAACCGCCCACTCTCGCCGCGCGAAACCAAGCCTGACTCTGCTAGCAGCTTCTCCGCGTATTTCCCTTTCAGATGCCGCAGCAGCAGGTCGCCGCCGCTCGGCGCGTAGCCAATTCCGAAACGCTCGATCGTCGCTTTGTCCATGCCGCGATCTTCGAGATACGCGCGCGCGAGCTTTCCTTCCGCCGTCCCCTGCAACTGCTTCACGAACAACGCTTGCGCTTCGCGGTGCATCTCCACCAGCGTTGTCCGCACGCTGCTCTGCGTGCGTTCCGCAGGCGAACTGGGCTTCGGCTTGGGAATCGAGATTCCGCACTTTTCCGCGACCAGACGCAATGCGTCCGGAAATTCGCAGCGCTCCATTTCCATCACGAAATTGAAAACGTCTCCGCCCTTGCCGCAGCCGAAACAGTAGAAAATCTGCTTGATGGGGGAAACCGTGAACGACGGCGTCTTTTCCTGATGAAAAGGGCAAAGTCCGCTGAAATCCTTTCCCGTTTTCTTGAGGCGCACGTATTCGCCTACAACCCGAACAATGTCGGCTTGCTGCTTGACCCTCTCCGCAGTGGAACCAGCTTCCGCCATTGGACTCTAGGATCGCAATTCTACAACCGTGATGGCTTTGCCGCCGCGCTCTTCAGTCTCGAACGATTGTCGCGCGACGAGCGGATGAGTCTTGAGGAACTCACCGAGTCCTTTTCGCAGGGCTCCGGTGCCGTGGCCGTGAATGATGCGGACCCTGGAAATGTGTGCAAGGGCCGCATCGTCAAGAAATTTATCCACGCGCCCGGTTGCCTCTTCGACGGTCGAACCGATCAGATTGATTTCCTCCGTTGGCTCGCCTGCTCCTCGCTGTGAATGCACTGACACACTGCCAGTTGCTGGCTGGGCAGCTCCCGCGGATCGTCCGCTTGCTTCAATGCCGACGATCTCATCCACGGCCACCTTCATGCGCAGAGGTCCAGCTTCAATTTCTGCGGAGCTGCCATCCAGCCTTCGGAAGATCACAGGCTTGTTGAACCCGCGCACGCGAATCCGCGCGCCGGGTTGCAGCCGCTCGGCACTGACGGCCTCCATTTGCGCAGACATGCCAAGGTCCGCTTGCGAATCCGAAAGCGTCTGCACCACCGCCGCGTTTAGCTCTTCGCGTGCTTCGCTGCGAACATCGTGCATCTTGCGTCGCGCGGACTTTTCCATCTGCCCGCGGAGCTCGCGCTCTTTCACCGCCTCGACCACGCGCGCCACATTCTCGTCGAAGCGTTTTTGCATCTCTGCAAATTTCTCTTCAAGCTCTTTGATGCGTTTCTGTTGCCGCTCGACCCATTGCGTGCGCAACTTCGCACGTTCTTCATCCAACGTGTGCCGTTCCGCAGTCATCTGTTGTTGCATGCGGTCCAATTCGTCACGGCTGCGATGTAAGTATGCGATCAGGTCCGCTGCTTCGCGCGATTCCGGCGTGAGGAGCGACCTGGCGCGCTCGATAATCGACGCCGCCAGCCCCAGCCGCTGTGCGATGGCAATCCCGCTGGACCCGCCTGGCACGCCGACCATCAAGCGATACGTCGGCCGCAGGTTTGCATCGTCGAACTCCACCGCTGCGTTCACCACGCCCGGCGTTGTCGAAGCGTACGTCTTCAAGCGATCGTGATGCGTCGTCGCCAAGACGATGCAGTTCTTGGCGCGAAATTCGTCCAGCAACGCCACGGCCAGCGCAGCACCCTCTTCCGGCGCTGTGCCCGTCCCCATTTCATCCACCAACACCAACGACTGCGGCGTAGCGGCCAGCAGCATGGACTTCAGATTCAGCATGTGCGCGGAAAACGTGGAAAGATCCGCGACGATCGATTGTTCATCGCCAATGTCCACCAGCACGCGATCAAACAGGGGCAGCACCGCGCGCTGCGCCGCTACGGGAATTCCGGATTGCGCGGACAGCACCGCAATGCCCGTCGTCTTCAGCGCCACTGTCTTGCCGCCGGTGTTCGGCCCGCTGATCACGAGAACACGCTCGTCTCCTCCGAGCGCCAGCGAAATCGGCACGATGATGCGATTCTCGCGCCGCAACTTGTCTTCCAGAACCGGATGCCGCGCCGCCTCCAACTGCAACTCGCCTTGCGCGGTAAATTCCGGCGTCGCCGCATCGAAATCGCGCGTGAACCGCGCCCGAGCAAAGACGCTGTCCAGCGCGGCAATCGTCTCCACGGCAGTAATAAGCGGCCCGCGCAGCAATTGCAAACGCTCCGTCAACTCACCTAGGATGCGCGCAATCTCCGCGGCTTCCTCCTCCGCAAGCTGGACAAGCTGGTTGTTCGCCTCCACCGTCTCGAACGGCTCGAGAAAAACCGTCTGCCCCGTTCCGCTGGTGCCATGCATGATCCCCGGCACGCTTCGCCGGTTCTCTGCGCGCACCGGAATCACGAAGCGATCGTTGCGCAGCGTCACGTAGTCCTCGCCGGCGTCTGCGTTTCGCGCCCGCAAGATTTGCTTCAATGTTTTCTGAATCGTGTCGCGCGTCTGCGCGATGCTTCCGCGAATCCTGCGCAGCGCAGGAGACGCGTCGTCGCTAATCTCGCGGTTTGGCAGCACGCAACGGCGAATCGCCGCCAAGGCGTCGCGAAAATCGGCGACAGATGCTGCGCACGCCGCGAGCAGCGGAAATTTCACGGCCTCTTCGCGAAATTGCTTCCGCAGCCATCCCGCAGTCTCCAGCAGCGACGCCGCGTCCAGGAGTTCTGCCGCATCCAGCACCGTGCCCGGGCCTTCGATGTGCTCGAGCCATTGCTGCGGGTCGGCCACCCCGCCAAAACCGAGCTCGCGCTCTGCGCGCAGCCATTCTCGCGCTTCACGAATGTGTGCGAACGCTGCCTCCAGCGCTGGCTGGTCCGTTCCAGGTGCCAGCGCATCTACCGCCCGCTTGCCGAGCACACACGTCGTGCGCAGCCGCAGCAACTCCCTCAGCTTGTCAAATTCCAGAACGTCCTGCGCTGTTCGTGCCATCGTTTGCTACTTTAATGTCTCTTTTAATATCTCTTTTAGATAATGCGCCGCTTCCTTGGGCGTCGCGGCCACGTGGATCAGCCGGCCACTGGCTTCGCCCCAAGGCGAGTGGTGGCCCAGTTCCACCTCGCGAACGCATTCAATAATGGGCGTCCAGAAATTTCCCAGTACCGCCAGCGGCTTCCCCGTCATCACCGACTTGTTGAGCATCTCCCACACCACGGCAAGCTCCACCAGCGTCCCAGTCCCGCCTTTGCAGGCCACGAACCCGTGCGCCATGCGGATCAATTCAAACAACCGGTCTTGCCAAGACGCCACGCGCACTTCCACGTCAATCCACGCATTGGCCCGCGCGCTGAAAAACTCCGCGGTCACTCCGTAAGTTTTCCCTCCGCCTTCCTTCGCGCCGCGCGACACTGCGGCCATCACCCCGCCGTACCCGCCACTGCACACGGAAAACCCGCTAGTGGCAAGCATCCGCCCAAGCTCGCCCGCCTCCTCGTACTCCGCATCGCTCTCCCGCGGCCGCGAACTCCCAAACACCGTGATGATCCGTTCTTCCTTCATCGCTTTAATGTGTGCGTTTGCCCGCGCGGCTGGCGGGCGGCTTGCGATCAAATTCCTCAATCATCGCCAGGCACAATCCGTCCAGCGCGTCCGACGCTTCATGGTTCTTCCCGCCCTGATTGTTGCTCAGGAACGAAAAAATCAGCCGCCGCCCGCCAGGAGTGTCGACAAATCCAGAACGGGTCCGCACATGCTCGACGGAGCCCGTCTTCGCATGCATGCGCCCTGCACTTGCCGTATTCTTCATCAATGTTTCCAGGGTCCCGTCGACTCCTGCCACCGGCAGCGACGCAAAGTACGGCGCGAACCACGGCTGGCCTTGCGCGTACTTCAGCAGCGCCACGATGGCCCTTGGCGTGACTAAATCGTGCCGCGAAAGCCCGGAGCCGTCGGTCTGAATCACATCTCCTGGCGCAATTCCCGCCGCAGCATAAAAATCCGCAGGAAACTTCATGAGATCTTCGGGCGTGTTCCAAACCGCCGTGTTTCGAGCCGCCGCCCGCAACAGCATCTCCGTGTGCAAATTCTGACTGATTTTGTTCACCAGTTTCACCGAATCACCGAGCGGCACCGACACGTGCTCCGCGAGCACCGCTCGCGGAGCCGCTCCAACCGGCTCCGCAACATGCACCGAGCGCGAAACTCCCGAAACCTTGACTCCACGCTCGACCAAAACGCGCGTCAACATTGCCTCCGCATGCTCCGCAGGATCGTGAATCGCCAGCACCAGCTTGCGCGGCGCGCTGTGCGCCGGCATCGTCCCGCGAATCACCACGATTTTTGAATTCGGCTCCCTCGTCAGCGTTAAGGCCGGCTTCACTTCCGCCGCGGACGTAACTATATCGTTCTGCACAATAAAGTCCGGTGTAGACGGAGCAATCACCGCCTGCACCGGCGCGCCCGCCGATTCCCCCGCGGTCAGCGTCAGCGTCACGGTGTTATCATTCACCACGATCGCGGAAACGGCCGCGCCATACTCCCACACCATATCGTCGATTTCCCACCCGTTCGGATACACCTCGCGCGGAAAATAGCTGTCGTCGCCGACTACGTCTCCGGCAATTTCCTTGATCCCTTTTGCGACCAACGCATCGGCAAGCTCCGCCAGCGTCTTTTCCGGTGGTCCGTCGAACTCCTCCTTCAAATCGTAGGGAAATTTCCGGTTCGACAGATTTGGATCACCGCGACCCACAAGGAACAAATCTCCGTTCAACACTCCTTCCGGCGAAACCGTGCCGCGTGTTTCCAACGTAGTGCGAAAGCGATAGTCTGGTCCTAACTTGGCCAGCGCCAGCGCGGTGGTGAAAAGCTTCATGTTCGAAGCCGGCACGAAATACTTGTCCGCATTCAGCTCATAGAGCGTCTCGCCCGTTTCCGCATCCGCGATCAGCAGCCCCCACTCGCCCTTGTTCGCGGGCGCCGCCGCCAACAGCGCGTCAGCGCGCTCGCCAAACTTCCGCGTTGCCGCCGCCACGCGCGGCTTTTTGCCTTTCGAAGCCGCGGCAGAGGCAGGTTTCGGTTGCCCAGGCTCCGCCGGAAGCACCACATCGCCGGCCAATATCCCGCATGCGAGTATTACCGTAAATGAAAAGCCGATCCGCACCACTCCTCCTGCTGGCAAATTGCGTTCCGGGAAAGTATAGTTGAAACAGGACAAACGTTTCGCTTGCAGCGTCACGTATGAAGGGACGTCGCAGCGGAGACGAGGTTGCAATATTCCGCGGGTTGCGCCCAGAAACCTCGGAACGCAGAATCGCATTCACCCAAACTTGAGCGAGGTGACTTGATGTTGAAGCAGCTGATGTCCTCTGTTCTGGCGTTAGCCATTGCATTGCCGCTCGCCGCGGCAGACAGCAAGAAGGAAACGGATCGCCTGGAAAACTGCGGACTGGTCCTCAAGGAAATCCTCGACATTCCCGACGATATTCCGCAAGACCTGCTCGACAAAGCCGTATGCGTGATCGTCTACCCGTCCGTTCTGAAAGCTGCTTTCGTTTTAGGGGGCAGCTATGGCCGTGGCGCCATGACCTGCCGCACCGGCGAGCACTTCACCGGCCCTTGGAGCGCCCCGACGATGATGGCCCTCGAAGGCGGCAGCGTCGGATTTCAGATTGGCGGCCAGGCTACCGACTTCGTCCTTCTCGTTATGAACGATCGCGGAGCCCATTCCATCCTCCAGAGCAAAGTGAAGCTTGGCGCTGACGCGTCTGCCGCCGCTGGCCCTGTTGGACGCAATGCTTCCGCCGAAACCGACGTCACTATGCGCGCTGAAATCCTGACCTATTCGCGCGCGCGCGGTCTCTTCGCGGGAATCTCTCTCGCTGGTTCCTCCGTTCGCCCCGACAACGACGCCAACGCCCGCATTTACGGGAAAAAAGTCGAAGCGGAGAGCATCATCTTCAAGGGGGCCGTCGCTGTCCCGCCAGCCGCCCAAAAACTGATCTCGTTGCTAAACCAGAAGTCTCCGAAGACCAAATAGCCACGTAGGGCATACAGAAACTTTCCGAAACAATCGAACAACTGGCCTTAGGCTCGGCGCTAGGCCGGCGAATTTGTCTTTCTAGCACGTGAGTGTTATTCCCAGGTTGTAGAACACATTCTGATGTGCTCGCTTAACCTCATTGTAAGAATTCTGTCCAGCCAAGATTCTAACTGAGGAACCTCAAGGTGCACCAAGGGACCGTAGGCGTGGAGCGAGTAAACACCCGTTGCTGCATCGTCGGTGGCGGCCCCGCCGGCATGATGCTTGCGTATCTTCTGGCCCGCGCTGGCGTGGACGTTTTGGTCCTCGAAAAACACGCCGATTTTCTCCGAGATTTTCGCGGTGACACGATTCACCCCTCTACTCTCGAGCTCATGTACGAGCTGCGTCTGCTCGAAGAGTTCCTTCAGCGTCCTCACGACGAAGTGCGCCAGCTCAATGGCTGGATCGGCGAATCACTCTTGCGCCTGGGTGATTTCACGCATCTTCCAACGCATTGCAAATTCATCGCTTTCATGCCGCAATGGGATTTTCTTAGTTTCCTCGCGGAACAGGCCAGACGCTATCGGTCATTTGGCCTGCTGATGAATACCGAAGCGACCGATCTGCTCGTCGAGGACGGGTTGGTTACCGGCGTCCGGGCAAAATCAGCACAAGGCCAGCTCGAAATTCGCGCCGGTCTCACCATTGCCGCAGATGGCCGCCATTCCGTCATTCGTCAAAAAGCCGGCCTCGAAATCATCGATCTCGGCGCGCCCATGGATGTCCTCTGGATGCGTATTTCGCGCGCTGAGAGCGATGCGTCGATTACCCTGGGCCGCATTGATGCCGGCAAATTCCTGGTAATGCTCAACCGCCGCACGTACTGGCAGTGCGCCTTCGTCATTGCCAAGGGCAGCTATGAGAAGCTTCGCGCCAGCGGCTTGCCCGCCTTTCGCGCGCATCTTGCCGAGCTGGCTCCCTTTCTGCGCGACCGTGTGGAAGAGATCGCCGATTGGGAGCAGATTAAGTTGCTCACGGTGGTAGTGGATCGCCTCAAGCGTTGGTGGCGCCCAGGACTGCTTTGCATCGGCGACGCGGCCCATGCGATGTCGCCGGTTGGCGGCGTGGGCATCAATCTGGCGATTCAGGATGCGGTCGCCGCCGCCAATATTCTTGCCGGACCACTGCGCACGCGAGCGGCGAATGACGACGAACTCGCCGGCGTGCAAGGGCGCCGCGAATTCCCCACCCGCGCGACACAGCGGATGCAAATTGCAGTCCAAAATAACGTGATCAAGCGCGTCCTTGGCAGCACACACATCAAGGCGCCCTGGATTCTCAAGCTCGTCGACCGCTGGCCTCTCTTGCAGCGCATCCCGGCGCGGCTCATCGGAATGGGTTTCCGCCCTGAGCACGTAAAGACGCCAGACGCCCAGTCATTGCGATAACCAGGGCGCTTATTTTTGCTTTCTCGTTTCAACGCGGCGTATCCTGCTTTTTTGGTCTTAGCGTGTCGGAGGCTGTGTGACCTGCCCCATTTGTGAAAAGCGCAAAGGCGCGCGGTTTTGCCCCGCAAAAGGCGAGACCATCTGCGCCGTCTGCTGCGGCACCGGCCGCGAAGTCACCATCGATTGCACACCCGATTGTCCCCACCTTATCGCCGCCCACCGTTATGAGGACGAGCACCCCCGCTCGCTTCCGCACGACACGCCTCTGCTCGACGTCAATCTCCCCTCCGACGTCGTCCATACCCAGCAGCAGCTCATGGCCGCATTCGCGTTCACCATTGCGAAATTCTGCGCTGCCCAGCGCGACGCGACCGACTCCGACGTCCTCGCCGGCATTCAGGCCCTCGCCGAAACCTACAAGACTCTCCGCAGCGGCATCTACTACGAAAAGCTGCCAGACGCGCGCGTTCCCCGTGAGCTCTACGCCGCGCTCACCAGCTTCATCGCCGAAGTAAAGCAGCAAGCCGAACGCAGCAACTCGCCAGCGCTCAAAGATGCGGACATCTTCTTTCTCCTGGTTTTTCTTTACCGCATGGGCTTGCTGCGCACGAATGGCCGCCCGCGCTCGCGCCGCTACATCGAGTTCCTTCGCGGCCAATTCCCCGAAGCCCAAGAACTAAAGCGCGAAGAATCCCGCATCATCGTTCCCTGACGCGTTCAGCGGCGCGTTGTCGAGGGGCGCTTCAGCGCGTCCCAGCCGCCGGCGGCCGGCCTCGACATTCGGTTGTCGAAAGCTTCCGAATTCCTACATGGATTCATTAGCCCCATCTGCTACCCCGCCGCGCGCAAAAGCGTCTCACCCGCTCCCGGCTGCCAACCCAGCGAAAGCTGCGGGCGGATCGTCTTCCGCGTCCTCTCCTCCCAAGGCCGCGGGACAAACCCATACTCCTGCCGGATCTTCGCCACCCGCTGCGATATCTGCTTTCTATATTCATCCGGCGCATACCCATTCTTCGCGTACCATTCTTCATACTGCCTGGCCAGCTTCGGGAATTTCTCGCGCACGAAAGGCAGAAACTGCTTGGCCGACGACGGCATCAGGAACAGCACGTTGGAAAAGAACCACTGTGCCCCGGCATTCTTCGCCGCCGCGGCCACCGCCTCCAACTCCCCGTCGCGATCCGTCATCCCCGGTATCAGCGGACAAGCCGACACGCCCACCGCCAGCCCCGCCTCCGTCAATTGCTTCACGGCCGCCAATCGCAAGTCCGGCCGCGGCGCGCGCGGCTCCAGCAATCGCGCCAACCGTGGCCGCAGCGTGGTAACCGTGATGTTTAGCGACAGCTCCGATCGCGTCGCAATCTTTTTGAACAAATCAATGTCCCGCACAATCTGGTTCGACTTCGTAATCAACGAGATGCTCAGCCCTTCGCGTTTCGCCAACTCTTCCAGGCACGCCCGCGTCACGCGGTGCTCCCGCTCCGCCGGCTGATACGGGTCGGTTGCCGTCCCAATCGCTATGTGCTCCGGGTACACTCCGCCGGAGCTTCGCGATTCATAGGAATACCGCCGCATGTCCTGCGCCAGCAGCGCCGCCGCATCCTTCTTCACGAAAATCTTTTTCTCGAACTCTCCGCCGTCCAGCTCCATGTATTCGTGCGTGTACCGCGCATAGCAGTATTTACACGCAAACTCGCATCCACGGTATGGATTGATCGTCCATTCGAATGGCACGCGCTTCGAATCGCAGCGATTCAAAATCGAGCGCACCGGCAGCAGAAAATACTCCGGCCGCTCCGGCGAGCTGCGTTGTGTCTCCGCGGCGGGAGAATTGGCTGCGAGGCGGGCGATGCCAACCAGCGGCGTGGATTGATCCGCGCCACAACGCGCGGCGGCATCTCGGGTCCGGCTTTCTGCATGGCGTGGGGCGCCATGTTCTTCCGGTGGCGCCGGGGGGCAATCCGGCATGGGGCTACCCGAGATGCTGCCGCCAGGACCAGTCACGATCGGGGCAAGATCAGATCCGGTCCGAGCTTTTGGGCCTGGTTCAGTCAAGTGGTCAGTCGAATGGATGGGGAACAGCGCGGTTTGTTGAGCGGGGCGCCGGCCAGAAACGCCCGGCGTCGGATTGGAGAGAATTGGGGACATGGCCCACCTCACAACGGCCCTATATTTCGCTTTTGTTTCGCCATTGTCAAGCATTTTCTTTGTCTTTTCTTCGCCCCCCTTTGTCCGCGCCTACACGGCTGCCAATTTCAAACTCAGCGCGACCACCGCGGCTGGGAACGTAACCCACGACCGCGACCGTTAGCCGGGCTCGGGCCGATATGCTCCTTTACGAAATGCGCAACTGGCTAGTCGCGCCCGGTTGACTCCCTCTTGCACCCTTCGCTTATTATTCGAGCATGAAATCCCAGCTCACATTCCCCACACATCCTTCATCTGAGAGGAGCATTTCCGAATGCCAACTGACGGCCAGAGAATCCAGAAGCGGACCCCTGCTACCGTGGCTCTACAGATCTCAAGTGCGAAACAGCCGTTCATCACGGAATTGGCATTTACCGAAAACTTCAGCTTGCACGGCGTCCGGGTCGTAACGGGGCGTGCGTGGAAACCGGGTGAGCGCGTGATTGTGAAGTCCTATCACGGCAGCATCCAATCGCGGGCAAGGGTAATTTACTGTCACCATTTGGCCGAGGCGCGATACGCCGTCGGTTTGGAACTACATTCAGCAGTTGGCACGTGGGCGGACGTTGCGGAACCACGGAGGGCGGAAGCCTAGCTCAGCATCCTGTTCTGCAGGTACATCTCGGGAGTGACCAATCCCGCGTATCACAAGACCCTCGCCGGAGGTTCGCGAGGCAGGCCAACACTTTCGTTTTGTCTTCGCCCTTGTCAAGTGCCTTTTCCATCTTCGCCCGCCCATTTCGGGTCCTTGCTTGTTACGCAACGCCTCCGCGTTCTCGCCTTGCCCCGCCCTCGTGCGCTTGCTTAAATCGACTCACAACTCCCTGTCGGACTCCATCCAGATTTACGCGGGAACAGCTCTGACACGGGAATTGCTCTTTGCTAGGAGGATTCCGCAATGGCCACATTGGAAAGATTTTCCAGCAGCACCCACGTTGCGCTGGCGTTGATTGCTGTTTCGGCGTTCGCTATTCCCTTGGCCCAGGCACAATCGCCAAGCGGCTACTCTGGTCCGGGACGATACCAAATCGCGAACGTTGCCAGTGGCAAGGTTCTGGACGTGGACCTTCGCGATGGCCGCACTGTCCGGCAGTGGGCCCCTGCTTACGGGGGTGATCAACTCAACCCGCCTAACAATGCCAGAAACCAGCAATGGGACATCGAGGACGCTGGTTTTGGCTTCGTCCATATCAGGTCCGCGCAAACCGGAATGAATTTGGATGTCCAGCAGCCCAACATTCGTCAGGCTGTGCCCGTAATCCTCTCCCGTCCCGGAAAAGACCAGACCCAGTTATGGAGAATTGAGGATCTCGGCCAAGGCCAGGTGAAGATTACCTCCCGTATCGGTAAGTCTCTGGATTTGCCAGACGGCTCGCACAGCAATGGAACTCATCTCCAGGTCTTTCCTCCAAACGCCGGCGACAATCAGAAGTTTCTCCTTTTTCGTATCGACGGCCGAGGCCACGACGACGCAGCCGGCGTCGCTAACGGCGTTGTGGCCTCCGTGGTCGTCGAACGCCGAGACAGGCAGTTCCGCGGCCATGACAACGAGTTCCGCGGCTGGGGCGATACCTACATGGTCTACTGCGCCTCGGACGCGATCGAGCGCGTCTGGTGTCCCGCCGATTCCCGCTTCGGTGTGCGCATGATTCGCCAGCGCAGCCAGGCCGGTTGTTTCGAGGGCGAAACTTGGGGCTCCGGCAAGCGTGGCATTTGGGTCGACCGTGGCTGTCGCGCCGATTTCCTCGTTACCGGAGACTGGCAGTCTCGCGCTGCCGTCCTAATCTATTGCCCCTCCGATTACATGAACCGCAATTTCTGCCCGGTAGACACCCGCGATGGTGTCTTCATCATCCGCCAGCGCAGCGCAGCCGACTGCGTTTTCAACCGCACTTGGGGCTACGACCGCGACCGCATCTGGGTCGATCGCGGCTGCCGCGCCGACTTCGAGGTGATCGATCGCCGCGACACCGAATGGCGCGAGTGGTCTCGCGGCTGGGACGATGACGACCGCCGCGGCTGGGACCGTGATCACGGCCGTGATCGAGACGGGGACAGGGACCGTGACCGCGACGACCGCGACCGAGATCGCGACCGAGACGACCGTCCTCGCGATGATCGCCCCCCATATCTCAACTAGTTCTCGTCTCTACCAGCCGGCGGCGCATCTAGTTGCGGCCGCCGGCTTTTTCTCTGCCCATCCGGACGCCAGCGCCATTTGTGCCTTTCCCCCGCGGCGCGGTATCCTCAATCCGGAGGATTCATCCAGGCGCATGCTTTTGCGAGTGCGGTCAGCTTTCCTTGTTTTAGTCATACTAGTTGCAAACGTCGGCTCCTCTGCCTGGGGACAGGCGCCTCCCGCGAACAAGAAGCCGGCTTCTCCTACCGCTGCGGCCGCTCCCGCTGCGCCGCAATCCAAGCACTATCCGATTCTTCTACTCGCCTCCGGCAATAATCCCGCATGGAGCTTGCGCATCGGGCAAAAAGGTCCGGAACGCCTGGATCGTCCGGGATACCCGCCCATCACCCTCGAACCCGCCGAGGTCGCACACGACCCTTCCGGTGATGCCTGGACCTACCACGCCAAAGACACCGGGACTGGAACCGCCATAACCATTCACTTGTCGCGCGAAGCCTGCTTTGACGGCATGTCCGCAACGAAATACACGTTTCGCGCGGTGGTCGAGCATCCCCAGATCGGCACCCTGAGTGGCTGCGCGCGCATTGCCGCCGAGTTATTTCCGCGCATCACTAACCAAATCGACGACGATGCCGACGCCGCGGCCAAGAAAAAGCCCGCGCCCGAAACCACCGTGACTGGCTTCAAGCCACCCACCGCCGTGGCCTACGTCAACTCCGCGGACAAGATCGTCCTAAGTCGCGGAGCAGTGAAGAAAATCGTAGCGCCCGCCGGCGCAGACCTCGCTCTTTCCCACGACGGCAAGAAACTCCTCTACGTCCACGTGGACCCGAAATCCAGTCCAGAGACCACCATTGTCCTCTACGAATTCGACACTGGCCGCTCCCGCGATCTGCTTCACGGCAACGTTCGCCAGCCCTTTTGGTCGCCTGATGATTCCCGCATCGCCTATCTCACCAACCAGGATCAAAAATGGCAGGTCTGGACGCTCCAGGCAGCGGCCCCGGAGACTCCCGCGCCTCTTTACACAAACAATATCGATGCGTTACAAGGCTGGGTCGACGCTCACATTCTCCTCGCCACCGACCTGCAGAACGCACACTGGATCGCGGACGACGGCAAAATCACCCAAACTGCGCTCCTCCAAAATATCTACGGCTCCAGCTTCCAGATTCGCGACTCCGACACCATCCGCGTCAATCCCGGCAATCCCGATCTGCTTCTCGTTTCCGCCAATTACGCCACCCCGCCTCCCGGCGCTCCGGCCAACGCGAGTCACCTCTCCGGAGGCATTTTCCTCTACGAATTGCGCGCTAAACGCCGCGTCGTCCTGACCCCGCCCGACCAATCCGCGAGCCACGGTGAATGGTCCCAAGACGGCGTCCAGGTCTTCTATACCGTCCGTCCTTCCTCAGGCCCATCAACCACCTACCGCGTCTTCTGGGACGGCTCCGCCGCCAAGCGATACATCGTTGCGACCAGTTTCGTCATCGGCCAGTAAGCAAAACGACCGAATACCGCATCGCAACTCGTCTGCGATGAAAATGCGCTTGACCTTCTTCGCGCCATTCGGGAAACTCATCTGGCCCTCCTGATTTTCACGCCGGCTTGCCCCTCACAGGTCCGAAGGGAACTAAGACATGTCGGTATCCGAGCGTCGAGCCGCGCGCCGGTTCATTATGAACGTTCCATTGCAGCTTCAACCCACTAAGACACCCTCTCTGGCCGCGCGGGCCACTAAAGCCATGAACGTCTCAACCCGCGGTGTTTACTTCGCCACGGATCTTCCGCTCTGCCAGGGACAGCTCGTTCAAGTCCTCCTTCAGATGCCAATAGAGGTTACTGGAAAAGTGGTGAACGAAAGGTGCTTCACTGGTCGGGTTGCGCACGTGCACCCGAATGAGTTTGCAAACGGGATGTCAGGAGTGGGGGTGCAATTCCTATATTACGAGGAGATTGCTGTCCAACTCCGAGAGCAGGAGCAAGAAATTTCCGAGGCGCGTTCCATCCAGCAGGGATTTCTCCCTAAAGAAGTCCCACAACTCCCCGGGTACGAGATCGCCAGCGCGTGGCAGTCGGCAGGCGTTGTCAGTGGCGACTATTTCGATGTCCTGCCTTTTGGCGCCGATGCGCTGGGACTTTGCATTGCCGACGTTGCGGGCAAAGGACTCTCCGCCGCGCTCTTGATGTCCAACCTTCAAGCCCTCGTCCGCGGATTAGCCGCGCCGTCTTTGCCGCCAGACGAGCTCTGCCTCCGCCTGAATGTCCTGCTTCACCGCAATATGGAGGGAGATCGGTTCGTTACGTTTTTCTACGCCCAACTGGACGGCCCCGCCCGGCGGTTAAGTTACGTGAACGCCGGCCATAATCCGCCCTTTGTCCTGCATCGCGATGGAACGCATCACCGCCTAAAGGAAGGTGGCGGCGTCCTGGGCGTCTTCGGCGATCAAACGTTCGCGTCTGGCATCATTCACTTGCAACCTGGCGATCGCCTCATTCTTTTCACCGATGGCGTAACGGAGGCAAGCAACGCTGGCGAAGAATTCGGCGAGCAGCGCCTCCTCAAACTATTGGAAGCCAATCGCACTTTAACCGCAGCCGAAATCAAGAGTGAGATCCTCAACGCTTTGACGGATTTCAATGGTGCCACCTGGTACGATGATGCCACCCTCTTGATCCTCGCCGTTTCCTAAGGGAAGCCGAGCGGGCTTACAGCTTTTGTCATTTCTAGATTCCTGGTTTTCAGGGCTCGGTGGAACTAGTACGACTAAAACCCGACATACCTACCACAACATGTCAAATTGGCGCCGGATCTTCAGGAGTCCTCATTGTCCGCAGGTATATTTTTTGAATGGTTCTTTGCCCTTCTGCAATGGGAAATTGCTTGCCGGGAATCGGTCACCGTGTGCTGCAACTCGGCCAAATCTCCGGAACGCTGGCAAGCATGGATGCCAACGACCTAGGCAGCTAAGTATGTTAGCATCCGTGAGATAACGTGCCCTGATGTGGTCGCGACGGCAGTGGGCTGCAAATTGCTCGCAGACTTTTAAGATTGGAGCCCCGATGCATGTCCCCCGCATGGCATGTGAACTGGAAAGGTTGGGTTCCTGTACGCGAAAAGACC
>WNFQ01000637.1_pt1 | contig 37217 bp, 27 predicted proteins | sample 5400171 | NCBI WGS metagenome assembly WNFQ01 (sample SAMN13153356, study PRJNA577476) | soil metagenome | isolation source: 20 cm soil under Madrone tree | place: USA:California | collected 2016-06-14
GCGTGATCCGCGGCGCCGCGAAGGACGCGACGATTCAGGCGGCGCTGGTGCGCGCGGTCATCGTGGTCGAGTCCGGATTCAATCCGCGCGCGGTCTCCAAGAAAGGCGCGATCGGGCTCATGCAATTGCAGCCGGCGACGGCAAAGCGCTACGGCGTGAAAAACATCTACGATCCGGAACAGAACGTGCGCGCCGGCGCGAAGTACTTGAGCGATCTGCTGGCCCGCTTCGACAGCAATTTAGAACTCGCGCTCGCTGCGTACAATGCGGGCGAGGAAGCGGTGGAACGTTACGGGCGCCGTGTCCCGCCGTTCCGCGAGACGCTTGCCTACGTGCCTTCCGTCATGAAGGTGTATCAGCGGCTGATGGATCAGGCGCACGCGAGCTAGGGATTTCGCGCAGGCTGCGCGCGGTTGAAGCGCGCGGCCTGGGAGTCGCAAGTCCGCCATATCGCAGTCATGTTCCCGTGATGATAGCGATCCAAAATCCGGTCCGTTCGACGTGTCAAAAAATAGTTCACTAAGTATCGGAACGGCGACGAAGTAGCTTGACGCGCGACTGAATTTCCACTCTTAGACCGCAATTTTCGCGCTCGATTGAACATATGAGGCGCTGAGAGCACCGGCTACGGTGGTTCCTCCACAGGAAATGCAGGGTTGCCCCCCCCATTGTCATTCACGCGTACGGCATGCTCTGTACCACAAGGTTGGGAGAAGAAAAGTAGGCCGCATGAGCATTGGGATCGAACACGGATGGTTTTGGGGTTCTCAGCAGTGAAAAGAACGCAAGACATTTACCCGCGATGTTCGAGCTCTGCCGAGTGTTCATTCGGCTTGAACTTGCGGCTTGCAGTTCAAACTTCTCCACCATCTTTTTTGAGCGCTGCCACCGCAAGCACGAAGGGTCGGAGGTCACATGATTAATTTCCAGTTGGTGCGTCTAGGATTGCCGGCGATTCTGTTGGCGTTGTTGTCGCTACCGGCAGGCGCGCAGTCGTTTCGCGTGCAGTGTCCCACCAGCACCATTACTCACCCGACGGCGGCCAACAACAATGCGGAGCCGGCTTACGTTGGTGCCACGTTCACGGGCACCGCAGGATATCCAGCGACTCCCGCCCATGTGAATGGCGCCATCAAGTGCCAGCAGATTTCCGGTGGTGACGGCTACGCGGCGATGGGCGACGGCACGCAGACCTACCTGTTCTCCTTCGGGCCATTGTCCGGAATTACCGACATCGCGCTGGGCAAGCCCGGCACGGAATTCCCGAGTGTCTTCAACGTCCCGTTCCCGGTCTCGACCAGCAACTTTCTGGTGCCCGGTGACCCGGCCACGACCATCGGCGCGATCACGGTACCGCTTTCCTCGGGCCAGTTAGGCACGCTCGCGAGCTATAACTACAACGGCGCGGTGGGCCTCGATTACGACGTGGCGAACACCGTCAGCATTTACGACATCAGCGAGGCCGGGAACACCGTAACGGTCGTCGCCAACTCGCCCCTGGACCTCAATCTGCAGGTAGGCGCCAGCGTAGTCATCGCGGGAGGCGCCGATATACCGGCCGGCTACAAGGGAACTTTCCCGGTGACAGCCGTCAACGTCCTCAACGCCATCTTCCCGCCCAATTTCGCTTTTCAGTACCACGCCACGGCCACGGGGCTGGCCCAGGTAACCGTAACGTCGACCGGGACCGCGTCGATTGCCAAGGCGATCGACGGTCACGTGGATCCGCGTCAGATCATGGATGTGGGCGTGATGAACGGCAACATCCCCGCGCCCTTGATGGCGATCGACGAGGATGACGAGTTCTTTCTGACGTTGACCAACGTCGGCATGATCATGCGGCCGGACCTGTTCGAGCAGCACACGGTCCACTTCCACGGCTACCCGAACGCCTCGGCGTTCTACGACGGCGTGCCGGACGCGTCGGTGGCGATCAACATCGGCGCCAGCTTCACCTACTACTACCTGGCGCCCGATGCCGGCACCTACTTCTGGCACTGCCACATCACGCCGCCCGAGCACTTGCAGATGGGCATGGTGGGGCAGTTGTATGTGCGCCCCCGGCAGAACCGAGTCGCGGTCGGAGCCAGCCTGTATACGGCCCGCACGACACAGGACGCGGATCTGCGCATGGCCTGCGTTTCCGCCAACGACATCCTGTGCAGCCATCCGCTGCCGGCGGTCAATACGGGCGTGGCGCAAACGGCCGGCGCCATGTATGCCTACAACGACGGCGACGGCTCGACCCGCTACGACGTCGAGTATCCGCTGCAGATCCACGGCTTCGATCCAAACTTCCACTTCGTCGGCATGACCTTCAACCCGGAAGGGTTTGCCGACATGAAGGACAAGTACTTCCTGCTGAACGGGCGCAGCTATCCCGATACGGTATCGGCCGGTCCGCTGCAGACGCAATCGGCCGATGGCGTGAACCACTTCTCGCAGCCCTTGCCGGCGATTATCAACATCCCGGCAGGCAAGAGAGCGCTGCTGCGCATCTCCGACCTTGACGTGAGCGAATACCAGACGCTGGCTTCCCTCGGCATCCCGATGCAGGTCATCGGCTACAACGCCAAGCTGCTGCGCGACCAGGCCGGCAACAACATGTACTACACGACCAACTCGATCACACTGGGCGGTGGCGAATCACTCGACGTGATTTTGGATGCGTGTGCAACGAGGCCCACGGTGACTGCCGCGACGGGTGCGACGATAACCGACTACACCACCTGTACGGCGCCGCTGCCCAGCGGTACGTATTACCTCTACACACCCAATCTGGACCATCTATCGAACGACGCGGAGAACTTCGGCGGCCTGATGACCGAAGTCCACGTCAACTAGGGAGCAGCCATGAGCGCACTGATCATAAGAAAGGTTACGGTGATGAACAGACTGCTTCCCTTTTTGGCCTCGGCGGCGGCCCTGCTGTTGACGGCCGCTGTGCAGGCGGCAGCCCCGGGAATCACGGGGCCGACGTTTGCCCTAACCGCGCAACCCGCGTACATCACGCAACCCGACGGGCAGGCGGTGTACTCCTGGGGTTACGGATGCACGACGCCTCCCACCAGCGCGGCGTTCGTTCCGGCCACCACGACCACGCCGTTCTGCAACACCATGCAAGTTCCAGGTCCGACATTGGTGGTCACCGAGGGTCAGACCGTCACGGTCACTCTGACGAACGGCCTGCCCACTTCCGCAGGCAACACCTCGATCCTGTTTCCCGGCTTCAACGTTACGGCCACCGGCGGCGTCACCGGATTGCTGACTAATGAAGCGGCACCCGGCGGCGGCACGGTGACCTATACCTTCACGGCCGGCTCGCCCGGCACACGGGCCTACTACAGCGGCACGCAGGGCGACCTGCAGGTCGAGATGGGCCTGTATGGGGCGATCATCGTCCTGCCCAACGGCGCGCCGACTAACGGATCCTGTCCGACCCACAACTTTGCAGCCGGACTCAATACGGCAGGTACTGCGCTCGCCGCGGTTGGCGAAAGCGATTTCCGGCTCTCACCGACAGGGGCCGCGTATCACCTGGCGCAAAGCTGCTACGACCGCGAATACCTGTTCCAGTTCTCGGAGATGGATCCGAACATCCACATCCAGGCGCTGGCGCAGGTCACCGCGAAGGGCGCCTGCGCCGCGGGGTCGGCCGGATGCAGCCTGAACGTGCCCACCGAGCCCTACCACCCGGCTTACTTCATGATCAACGGCCGCTCGATGCCGGATGACATGGATACCAACTATGCGGCGCAGTACCCGCATCAACCCTACAACGGCAATCCGCACATGCACCCGGGCGAGCTCGTCCTGTTGCGGATCATCGGCCAGGGGCGCTGGCAGCATCCCTTCCACGAGCACGGCAATCACGTACGTATCCTGGGGCGCGACGGGAACGTGATCCTCAGCAGCGCGAGCGGCGCGGGTGCCTCGCAACTGGCCGGGCCATTGTTGTTCACCACCACGACCACGCCCGGGCTGGCGATGGATGGGATCTTCTATTGGACCGGCAAGGGACTGAACTGGGACGCCTACGGTCACCATCCGGGATCCGCCGATCCTCTCGCCACGCTGCCCTGTACTCCGGATGCCAACGGTTATAACACGGGCAATCCCACGGCCGTCAATTACTACGAGTGGTGCCAGGACCATAACAAGCCGCTGCAGGCGGCGCCCTTTGGTGACGTGGCGGGCGGCGGACCGGCGACGCTGCCCGATGCGAACCTGTTTACCAACGGCGCCTGGTACGGCGGCAGCCCGTATCTGGGCCCGAATGCGACGGTGCGCGCGACGGGCCCGACAGGAACGACGCCGCCCTCGGGCACGATCGCGAACTCTCCGACGTCCGAGGCGGGCTTCGCCTTCATGTGGCACTCCCATAACGAAAGGGAGATCACCACCAACAACATCTTCCCTGGCGGCATGTTGATGATGATGCTGGTCGATTCACGGGAATTCGTGATCGACGAATCGAATTAAATCGAGGAATAGCGCAATGCGATCCAACAAATACAAGTCGATCCTGAGACACGCGGGACTCGCGGCCTCCGTTCTCCTCCTGGCGAGCGGCGCGGCCTTCGCCCAGGTCAATCTCACCGCGGGGCCGGCCGTGGCCACTCTGCCCGACGGTACCGGCGTGCCGATGTGGGGATATAGCTGCGCGGGTGTGTCAGGCACCGCTACTTGCGCTGCGTTGAACCCGGCGGCGGCCACGACCACAGTAAACGTCACCAGTACGACGATCTGGTCGCCGGTCGTGATCACGGTGCCCACCGGGCAGGATCTGCAGATCAACCTGACGAACAGTCTTTCGTTCACTGGCGGCAACATCCCCACCTCGCTGGTGATCGTTGGCCAGTTGGGTGGCGGCTTGGGCACGAGCGCGACCTCCACGGCGAGCCCGGACCACACCAACGCCCAGCCGCTCACCTGGCCGATCGCGGGCGACGCGCCGGGCGCGCCGGTGACTGGGGTCGGGGTCCCGCCCGTGCAAGGCACGCGCGTGCAGTCGTTCTCCACGGAAGTTGCGGTGGGCACGCCGGCCAGCCTGTGCTGGGGGGTTTGCGGCGTCACCGGAGCGCCCGCGCTGAAGCCGGGCACCTACCTGATCGAGTCCGGAACGCATCCCTCGATCCAGGGTTCGATGGGCCTGTACGGCATGCTGGTGGTCACCTGCGCGCCCGGGTCTACAGCCTGTACGACGGGCACCGCGTATCCGGCAGTCGGCACGACGCCGGCCGTGACCTACGGCGCCGAGATTCCGCTGCTGCTCAGCGAAATCGATCCGGTCCAGAACAACGCAGTCAACCTGGCCGTCGGGACGACGGGATTTGCCGAGACCAACGTGTGGTCGGGCCTGTTCGGCGGCTGCGGCAATCCGGTGAATGCGAACGGAACCGCGAACCCGACTTACGGGACCTGCTATCCGCCGGCGGTCAACTACACGCCGCTGTATTACCTGATCAATGGCCGCACGTTTGATAAAACGACCCCCTCCGCCTCGTTGTTCGCGGCTTTGCCGGGGACGTCTGCGACCCCTGTCACCGGAACCGTGCTGGTGCGCCTGGTTAACGCCGGCCTGCGCATGCACGTGCCTTCGATTGTTGGCGTGCAGACGGGGACCGCAGTTGCCCCGGCCCTCCCGCCTTCAGGCTTCTCGCTGATCGCTGAAGACGGCAACGTCTTGCCGGGTGTGCCGCGCGTGCAGAGCGAAGTATTCCTTGCCGCGGGCAAGACCAGTGACGTGATGATCAACGTCCCGACCGCGACGACCGCGACCGCGCTGCCGATCTTCGACCGCGAACTGAGCCTGTCGGGCAATGCGACCGCGCGCGACGCCGGGATGCTCGCTTACATCGGCGTCAACGGCGCGGCCCTGCCCACGACAGGTGCCTTCAGCACGGCCTCGACCACGGCGACCGCCAACCCGGATACCTACAACTCCGTACTCGCCGCGCAGACGCTGACCGTGTCGGATCCCGGCAAGGGACTGATTGCCAACGACATCAATATCTCCGGCGTCCAGGTTGTCGGCACCGTCCCGGCGGGACTCACCCTGAATGCGGACGGCACGTTCACCTACACGGCAGGCACACCGACCTCGTTTACATACTGCGGAAACGGAGCAATCTCCGGTCCGGCGTGTGCGCTGGTGACGCTCGGCGCTGCGCCGCTGGAAGCGGCCGCCGGCATCACGATGAACGGCACCACGTACACCGCGAACGCGACGGTCCTGGGCATCAAGCCGCCCGGGATCCTGGCGTTCGACAAGGATGGAGCGGGCTACCCGCTGAGCGTCAACGCGGTGACCGGGCAGAGCGCCGGTCTCACTCTTTCCGTCGATCCGAACGGCGGATTCAATGCATCCGTGGCTGCCGCGGGTACCTACACCTTCACGTACAGCGCCAAGAATTCCCAGGGCACGGTGAGCAGCTCGACGGCTACCGTGACGCTGAACTTCCCCGCAGCCACGGGTCTATTGGTTCAGGTTCTGGACGGCGCGGACAAGGCGACCGTGATCAGCGACTACCGTTGGATCATCGAGGAAGATCGCACCTTCTACGTCGATCCGAACTGTACGACCAACCCGCCCCCGGCGGGCTGTCCGAGCGCGGCCTCCGGCATCGTTCCGACCTTCGGCACCAACTTCCACACCAGCTACATGCCGCTGGTGGCCACCGGCTGTACCGGGCCGCTGTCGTGCGAAGGTGGCCAGACGATCTTCGATCCGACCACCGGGACGCACATCAACGCGGTGTGCGACCTCGGCAACGGCGTCTGCCGGCCTGACACCAGCGGAAACGGGTTTACGCCGACCTTGCCCGGTGCGGTCCATCTGGATCCGACCAAGCGCTACTACCTCACGGTCCTGCCGGGCGACGCGGCCAACCCGTTCGAGGGCGGAGGTGCGGGCCACGGCATGGGCGGCGCTCCCGTCGTGTGCACGATCACCCCTCCGGCGACCACGTGCTCTTTCCCGACGACGACAGCCAATTCCCTCACGGTACTGGCGCAACCCACGCCGTTGCCGCCGTCGAAACTCTCGATCTTCGTGTTCCAGGACGACTTCCCATTGAACGGCGAGCAGGACGGCGGGGGCGGAATCGACGTGTTGTCGCCCAACGAGCCGGGTCTCGGGGGCTTCAACATCACGCTGTTCGACGATGCGGGCGGCACCGGGGACGCGACCGGGCAGATGACCTACGACATGTTCAACTACCCATTGTCGAACAGTCTGGCGGGGACGATCGATCCGGCCACAGGTCTTGACGCGTGCCCGGTTACGGTGATCTCGCGGATCGGTACGAACGATCCGACTCAAACGGGCATCACCGGCACGATCGTGACGTGCCCGAAGTACGAATCGGACGGCCACACACTGTCCTCCCTGGCGGGCCAGGCCGTGGTTGCCAACCTGATGCCGGGCCGTTACGGCGTGGTGGCCACGCCGGGGGCCGACCGTATTGGCAGGGGCGAGGAGTGGCTGCAGACCAATACGCTCGACGGCCAGAAAGCGCACGATTCCTTCCTGCGGGTCGGCGAGCCGAGCTTCTTCCAGGAGTTCGGGCCGGCCGGCTACCACGTGGCGATCGGCTTTGCCAATCCGAAGATTATCAACAGTCGCCTTGCGCCCATATGCGCGGGCACCGATCCGACCGTCACCGGCACCGGCTGCACCAACACGGTGACGGGCCTGGTCACGACGGAGCGGATGAGTCGCACGCCGGATGAACGGCTGTACAGCAGCGGAACGAGCGACAGCTTCGCCTTCACGCAGTGCTATGTGAGCCTCGGCGATCCGGACGGCGAAGACTTCGCGTTCACCAAGTGCAACGCCGATGGCACCTTCACGCTGTCCGGCCTGCCCGACGGCGATTGGCGAATCACCGTCTTCGACCAGTGGAACGACATGCTGGTCGACGGCCTGTCGACGCCGGTCAGGCTCGGAGCGGCCGGCGCGGGCAACGTGTGCCCGGGTACTGGATCGACGCAGCACTCATGCAATATGGGTGACATCGCGATGAACCAGTGGCAGGCGAATATCTACACCAGCACCTTCTTCGACGCGAACGGCAATGGAGTCCGCGACCCCGGTGAAACCGGACTCACGCTGGTGCCGACCAACATCCGATTCCGTGACGGCAGCTTCTCGAACTTCAACAACACGGACCTCAGCGGCAACGCCGGCTTCAACGAGATATTCCCGCTGTTCAGCTGGTACGTGGTCGAAACGGACTGGAACCGCTACAAGAACACCGGAACGCACGTGGTCTACGACGCCGGCGGTCCGGCCGACGGCAGCCCGGCGTGTACGGGCGGGGGAACCGCGCCGTGTGGCAGCTCCGCGATCGGCCAGAACATGGCGAACACGGCCGAGCAGGTCTCCCTGCCCACGGCCCTGCGCATCCCGGGCGCGGTATATTGCGCGGGCGCGGATTGCGCCGGCAAGTCGATTAATCCGGCCCTCACCGGTGGCGGATCCACCAGCGCCAGCGACCCGCCCAGCGCCTGCACGACCTCGCCCTCGACGGGTGCGACGACGTGCACGAGCACGCTGTCGACCGGTCGTATCGATCCGCCGTGGGTCCTGAGCGAAGGCTGGCAGGGCTTCTCCGGGCAGAATTCGTTCATCGAGTTCGGCAAGGCGCCCTTCGCGCCGGCACACGGCACCACTCCGGGCGAGAATGGCGGAATTCGCGGTGAGGTGATTTACGCCTCGACGCGTCCATTTGATGACCCGCAGCTGCTGCTTCATACGAGCTGGACGCCGGACGTACCGGGCGTGACCATCAACCTGTATCAGGTTGGAACCGCGGCCGATGGCAGCCAGTCGCTGACCCTGGTCGACACGACCAAGACCAGCAGCTGGGACGATTGGGCGCAGGCCTTCTACCCGGGCACCAGCAAGCCCTATATGAACTGCCCCGGCCAGCAGGGGGCGCCGACCACGGCGGCGGCCGGCGACCTGTTCGACTTCACGCTGTTTAACCAGCCGATGTACCTGGACGTTTACAACAACGGTGGCACGCCGGCGCACACGATCCCGAACAACTCGCAGTTCAAGTGCTACGACGGCATGCACAACTGGAATCAGGTACAGCCCGCACCCTACGACGGCATGTACCAGTTCCCGAGCATCATCGGCCGAAACTCGACGACCGGCGCCCCGACCGGGACCGGATCAACTAACGGTACGCTCGGATCACGACCGGGTTCGAACTGCACGATCTGCATCGCGAATCCGGTCGACGGCACGCCGATGCTGCCGAGGGGCCAGTACGTGGTCGAAATGCTCGTGCCGCCGGGCTACGAATTGGTGAAGGAAGAGGACAAGAACATCCTGATCGGCGACACCTACATTGCGCCGGTGACCACGCAGTTCGGCGCCCTGGCGAGCATCTACATCATGCCCGACCAGGCTTCGGTGGCTGCGGTCTACAACGCCAACCAGGGCGCGGCGTCCGGCCTCAACGCCACCAATGCGCAGAATCCTACGAATGCGTTTGGAAGAATATCCAACCTGCCGAGCCACGAGGGTGACACCGGCAGCGTGGAGAGCTTCTGGCCCTGCGTGGGCGCGACACGCATCGTCCCGGACTACATCAGCCTGTTCCCGCAGTCGGCGGAAGTGGCGCCGTTCGCCGGTGCGAAGCGCAACCTCTGCGACCGCAAGCTGGTGCAGCTGGATGACGAGACCTCGGCGCTGGCGAAGTTCTGGGTCTTTACCTCAGCCCACGCCGCGGCCCACTTCACCGGTATCATCACCGATGACTTCACTTCCGAGTTCGATCCGTTCTCGCCGTCATTCGGCGAGAAGTTCTCCCCGGCCAACCTGCCGGTGGCGATCAAGGACTGGGCCGGAAACGAAATCTCCCGCGTGTATTCGGATCAGTGGGGCGTTTATAACGGCCTGACCTACTCGACCTGGGAAGTCAACCCGCCCAATCCGACCGGCTACGCGCCGCAGATGATGGTCACCTGCATGAACGACGCGGGTACCGGGCCGACGCCCGACCCGCTGTACAACCCGGCCTACAGCCAGTTCTGCTACGAGATCCCCTTCATGCCGGGCCAAACCCAGTACATGGACACGCCGGTGATACCGACGGTGGCCTTCGCGGGCGCGGGGTACAACAATCCCGACTGTGATTACCCGGACGCCACGCCGGCCATCAGCGAAGTCGACGGCGGCACTGGGATCGGACCCTGGGTCAGCGCGGCAGGCCAGCAACTTCACATCTACGCGCTGGGCACCACCACCGTGACCAACTACGGCTACTCCGGGCCCTCGGCCACGGCGTCGCCCTTCAACCAGAAGGCCGTGCCCCGGAAATACAGCTTCGGCACCACGGCCGGCACCGTGGCCTTGGTGGGCAGCGATGGCATCGCGCACGCCTTGACCGGGGTTGCCTGGGGTGACCTGGTCATCACCGGCACCGTGCCTTCGGGCGTGCCAAACTGCCCGGTCCAGCAACAGCAGCAGTACGGCGGGCCAGCGCCTAGCGCGCCCGCACAGTGCGGCGAGCTGGTGATCACGGCAGCCAACGGCAAGCAGTCGATCGACACGGTGACCGTCACCATCGGCGGCAAGGCGCCCACTCACGTGGCCCCGACCGCCAGCATCCAGAGTACGATCGACGCCGCCCATCCCGGCGACATGCTGATGATCGACCCGAAGACTCGGGCAACCACCACGTTGGCAGCAGTGCCCGCGCGTCACGCGGAGCTGTTGCTGATGTGGAAGCCCGTCCGGCTGCAAGGCGTCGGAGCGGTGGCCAGCGTCATCGACGGCAATACCCATCCGGCGGGCAAGTTGGATGGCTGGCGCCGGCAGGTGAATTGCTTGTTCGGATTGGCGATCAATGGTCAACCGATGACCAGCACCAACCCGTACGACCCGACCGGTACTTACCACTGCGCGGCGGGTGCCAATGCAGCGAATTTCTCTGGGACCTCCACGACCTTGGTGAACTTTGCCCCGTACAACACACCGTCCCACGTTAATCCGCAGGTCGATCGACTTCCGCTGGAAGCCCTCGTGGGCTGGGATGCCACGCAGAACGGCAACATGGCTCAGCTGTTGCAAGAGCCGTCCCTGATGGGCGCCTTGGAAGGGGCCGCGGTTACCGTGTTGTCGAAAGGTATGCTGTTCCCGGCGGGAACGGATCCATTCGGAACCGGTCCATCGGCGGCAGAAACCGGCGTCTTCCCGCCCGGCACTGTCCTGCTGACCGGCGTCCCTGGGGTTGGCGGCGGCCGCGGCTGCAACAATCCGGGCACCAATCCGTTCCCCAGCAACTTCTACTGCAACCCGTCCAGCATCGACGGGGTGACCATCACCAACAGCTCGCAGGGCGGTGGCGGCATCTTCGTGCACGGCTGGGGGCATAACATCCAGATCGCCAACGACCGGGTCACAAACAACTCGGGATCGCTCGCGGGCGGAATCATGGTCGGTCAGGGTGAATTCCCCCCCTCCTACACGGTGGGAGGGCTCAATGCAGATCCGAGTTCCTGCCAGAGCACGACCGGCCTGCTGACCGGTACGCAGTTGCAGTACTGCTTCGATGTGAACGTGAACGTGCACCACAACGCGGTCACGCGGAACTCCTCCACGGGTGACGAACTGTTCTCGGCCACGCCGGCCGGTGCGGGCGGCGTCAGCATCTGCAACGGCTCGGACTACTACAAGTTCAACTACAACTGGGTGTGCGGGAACCTCAGCACCGGTGACGGCGGCGGTGTCGCTCATATCGGGTTCAGCTACAACGGTGACATCGAACACAACAGTATCCTGTTCAACGAGGCCGCCAACCCGACCATCCCGACCAACGGCGGCGGCGTGCTCGTCATGGGCGCCCCGGACGTCGATCCAGCCTGCGGCGCCACGACCGACTCGGACTGCCTGAATCCCACGCCCGTTGCGCCAGGCGACGGCATCGGTCCCAACCTGGTGATCAACGCTAATCTGATCATGGGCAATGGCGCGGAAAGCGGCAGCGGCGGCGGCCTGCGCCTGCAGGACGTCAATGGCACGGATGTGCTGACCTTCCCCACTACCCCGCTGAACTGGTACCAGGTGTCGGTCACCAACAACATCATTGACAACAATGTGGCCGGCTGGGATGGCGCGGGAATCTCGCTGCAGGACGCACTGAAGGTGAACATCATCAACAACACGATCGTGTCCAACGACACGACCGCGTCGTCCGGCGTGCTGTTCAATACCCTTGGAGCGCCGATCGCCAGCAGCCAGGGGCCCTGCCCCGTTGCCCGCAGGGCGGACGGTACCTGTCCGGCGGCGGTCACCACATCGACGCCTCAGCCCGCCGGCATCGTGGCCATACAGAACAGCTCGAGGCTGACCGCGAACCTGCCCACGACCACGGCGGTTGTATGCCCAGCGGGTCACTTCGCGGGCTCGACGGCGACCAACGGATCCTGCCGCACCGTCTCGTACCCAGAGTTGTACAACAACGTGATCTGGCAGAACCGCACGTTCAACATCACCGTGGGCGGGCTCGGCACGGGATCGTTGAACCAGCAGAACGTGGTCGCGCTCGTTCCGACGTTGAACCAGCCGGCAACCGGTGGTACCAGCGCCAATGGCGGCGGCACGATCATCTCGGGAGGCACGGGCGCCTGCGTCTCGGGCGCGAACTACTGGGACATCGGTGTGCGCGGCGACACGGGACCGGAAAACCATGCGTCGGGCGTCACTCTGGCCCCGACGTACTCGGTGCTGACGGATGTCTCGTCGGCGAGCGGGTATTCGGGTGCGACTCTGCATAACACGGGGGCCAACCCCACCGTCCTCAGCCAGTACTGCAACGGCTCGCGGGTTCCGCCGGAGAACGGTGGTCTGGGCTATCAGGTGCCTCCGGGCATCTCCGATGCCTCGGTGCCGAATCCGATCTTCAACCTGACGCCGGCGGCGACCGTGGACGAGGGTAACAACTGGATCAACATCTCCTGGGGTCCGTTGTCGCTGTCAAATCCGTCGGTCGTCCTCGCGACGGGCACGGCTGCGCCGCCGCTCGGCAACTACGGACCGGCCGCGGGTTCTCCGGTGATCAACTACATCCCGTCCTCGGCGACCACCAACTTTGCCGCGGCGCCGAGCCTCGACTTCTACGGCACCGCGCGCAAGACCAACAACGCGGTCGACGCGGGGGCAGTGGAATTCGCGGGTGGCGGTGGCGGCGGGACGGCGGCCCTGAGCGTCACCGGTGGGCCGCTGGCTTTTGGTAACCAGCCGACCGGCACGACCAGTGCGTCGCGGACCTTGACGCTGCACAACACTGGCACCGCGGGCGGGACAGGGATCACGGTGGTGGCCGCCACCACCTCTACTCCGACCACGCCGAATCAGTTCGCGCGGCCGGCAGGGGCGGCGGGCGGAACCTGCGGAGCGACCTTGGCGGCTGCGGCGACCTGCACGATCAACATCGTGTTCTCGCCGACGTCAACGGGTGCGAAGACGGGTACGGTCACCATCACGGCTAACGTAGCCGTGGCCGGTTCGCCGGTGGGTCTGAGCGGCACCGGTGTGGCCCCGGTGGTCACCGCCGCTCTGACGCCGCTCACCTGGACCACGGCGGCGACCCGCGGATGCGGTGCGCTGACCTGCAGCAACCAGGTTTTCACGCTGACCAACACCGGCAACGTGACGCTGACGGGCATCGCGCAGGGAGCACTGGGCGGGACAAACGCCACTGAGTTCACAGTCCGCCGCCTCCTGTCTACTTGCGGCCCGGCGGGTGGCGGACAGTTGCTCGGCCAGACCACCTTGGCTCCGGGAGCGACCTGTGTGGAACCGCGAACTAGCGGGCCGTGGGATGGATCAGAGCGAAAGCAATGGCGCTGCTCGCAGCAGAATCTGTGAGCAGCGTCGGGTTCCAGTGAACTCGACTTGCGCAGGCAGGCCAAACGAATTAAGTAATGTGATTGAGGTAGGCACAAGCCGATCGGAGTTAGCGATGAATACAGAGCTGATGATTCGCGGGGTCGTCTGTGCGTGTCTGGCAGCGGTATGACTACGCTCTGGAACGGAAGTGTCAGGTTGAAACGTCTTCCCACCTGGCTGGCGTGTGCCTGGTTGGCTGTGCCGCTACTCGTCCATGCGGACACGCCGTCAGTGAACCCGCATGCGCTCGGCACCGTGGAAAGCATCCTGAATTATTGTGCCCGGCTCGATCCTGCGGCTGCCGTCAAGCTGCGGGAGCAGGTCAAGCAGCTGGCGCAAGGGGCGAGCGACCGGCAGCTGGCGGAGGTGCGCAACAGCAATGAGTACCGGGAGTCCTATGACTCGGTGGTCGATTTTGTCGCCAAGGTCGACGAGCATAACGCCAAGCGGATCTGCTCCGAGACGCCGGTTGAGCATAAGTAGCACCCTGGTGGGCACCGCAGCGGTATTGTTTGCGGGTCTGCTCACCGCGGTCACCGCGTCGGCAGGGACCGGCCCGCAGCCGGCCACCGCGGCGCAGGCGCTCACCGCGAAACCACCCAACAGCGCAGAGCCGATCGCACAGCGCGGTGCAAGGGTGAGCCGCTTTCGGCCCGATCGTTTCGCAGGGCGTGCGGGTACCTATTACAGGCTTATCTGGGGTGTCGATTCCCTGGCCGTGAAGTGGGTCGAGTCCGGCGAGGTCGTTCGCTTCACTTATCGCGTGCTGGACGCGAACAAGGCGAAGGTTCTCAACGACAAGAAGTTCGAGCCCTCGCTCATCGACCCGCGGGCAGGGGTGAGCTTGGTGGTCCCATCCATGGAACAAGTTGGGCAATTGCGTCAGAGCACCGATCCCGAAGAGGGTAAGTCGTATTGGATGGCTTTCTCCAACAAAGGCAGACCGGTGAAACGCGGCGACCACGTCAATGTGGTGATCGGGCAATTTCAAGCCAATGGACTGGTGGTCGATTAGCGCTCATTGGCGAATGGGTAGAGCGGACGAAACCACCGGATAACGCAGACAGAGGTCAATTTATGTCGAGATATTTTTTCTCCGCTGGATCCAATGGTGCGGTTCTACCTTGGCAGGGCACAGCGATCCTGCTTCTAAGCGTCCTGTTTTGTGTCGGCATTCCGCGCGCACTGGTGGCGGCCGACAGCAGTACGGCCCATGCCAATCTGACGGCAGCGCAAATCGTCGACAAACATGTGGTTGCCCGTGGCGGTCTGCAAGCCTGGCGAGCGGTGCAGACGCTGTCGGTGACCGGCACGATGGATGCCGGGAGAGGTGACTCGGTCGCTCGAAGCACAAGACTTGCCAAGGGTGGCGCAGGCGCGACCATCAAGAGGGCGCACGCCGACACGCAGGCGGTCGACAAGGGCGAGGCAAGCCAGCAAGTGCAGCTGCCGTTCACGCTCGACATGAAGCGACCTCACAAATCACGCCTGGAGGTCGTATTTGCGGGTAAGACCGCCGTGCAGATTTATGACGGAACGAATGGCTGGAAGCTGCGCCCCTACCTCAACCGGAATGACATCGATCCATTCACACCGGACGAAGCGAAGGCCGAGGCGTCGCGGGGCGATTTGGAGGGCCCGCTGGTCGACTACGCGGCGAAAGGTACGAAAGTGGAACTCGCGGGAGTAGAGCCGGTGGAAGGCCACACCGCCTACAAACTCAAGCTCACCATGAAAAACGGCGACACGCAAAATATATGGATCGATGCGCAGAGCTTTCTGGATGTGAAGGTCGAGGGCACGCCGCGGCGCATGGATGGAAAAATGCATAAAGTGTTCGTCTTGCAGCACGATTTCCGGACTGTTAAAGGATTGTTGATTCCTTTCGTCTGCGAGACTGCCGTCGAAGGCTATCCGCAAACGCATGCGTTGACCTTGAAAACAGTGGTCGTGAATCCTACCCTGGACGATGCGCGGTTCACAAAAGCCCAAATGACGGTAGCGGCAGCGCCGGCCGCATCTTCTGGGGCCCCGGTAGCGGTGAACAAATGACCGCCTAGTTCGTGGGTTAGCCGCAGCAGCGGCGGACAGCATCCGATTTTTCAAGGGGATTTGCGCGGCGGACACTGCTTGATAGCCGTAGGAAAGTAGGTAGATCGACAAACAGCGCTGCGAGATGCGTCACAAATTTTAATGGGAGCACCGTAAAAGCCTTGTTGGCGTGACGGGGGTCGAGTAATCTGAAAAATGAATTCGGCAATCCGGCGTATCGAGGGATCACGATGACGCAATTCGATTTGTCACCCCCTGCGGATGCAATTTGGCCCGGTTTCGTCAGGCGCGAGGCGAAGCCGATCCGGCTGGTTCTCATTGATGACCATCCCATCGTGCGCGAGGGGATATGCGCCTTGTTGGGTCTCGAGAGCGACATGGTCATGGTCGGCGATGCCGGCGACCTGGGTACCGGCATCGAACTCGTGCGCAGGCATAACCCGGATCTGGTGATTTGCGATTTGACCATGCCCGGCTGCACCGGCACCATTGCGGTGCGCAAACTCTGCTGCGAGTGCCCCACCGTACGCGTGTTGGTGCTGTCCGCTCTTGACTCGCTGGAATGCATCCGGGAATCGTTCGCGGCCGGCGCGATCGGCTATGTGCGCAAGGATGCGTTGCGCGCGGATCTTCTGGCTGCGGTGCGCCGTGCCGCAGCGGGTGCACAGGCGATCTGCCTCGGCGTCAGCGATATGGTGATCCGGAGCTGGCTGCTCGAAGCGGGACCGACGCCGCCTGCGGCCGTTGCGCCGCTCGACCCGGAAGACCGGCAGATCCTGCGGCTCATTGCGCTCGGAGTGCCCACCTGGCGTATCGCAGCCGATCTGCGGCGCGGCGTCAAGGTCGTCGAGAAGTATCGCGCCAATCTGATGCGTCGCCTCAACTTGAGCAGCGCCGCCGCCGTCGCCCGATATGCTGTAGCCTGCAATCTTCTCTCGCGAGAGGAAGTCGATCAGCTGGTCTCTTCGGAATAGCGGTGCAGCGTATCCTGGTCATCGACGATGAGCGCTACGTACGCGAGGCGCTCGAGCGGGTGCTCAAGTCGCCTGCCGTGACAGTGCTCGGAGCGCCGGACGCGGCGACCGGTCTCGCGGTGCTGCAGGAATCGCCGATCGATCTTGTCATCATCGACGTGGTATTGCCAGGCATGGACGGCGTGGCCGCCATTAAAGAGATACGCCGCGACCACCCGAACATTCGCATCATCGCCATCTCGGGCGGCGGGAATTTCGGGCTGAATGCCTACCTGCCCGATGCGATATCGACGGCCGCTTACTTAGCTGCCTGCAAGGCGGCGGGCGCGGAGGCGACTCTGGCCAAGCCATTCGAGACCGCCGAGTTGCGATCGTTGATCAACCAGGTGCAGACCGCCTGAGCCTGCTTGCGGACCGGTGAACGCCCGCGTCTCGTCTCTCAGGTCACTACGTAGGTCAGCACGTGCTCGCCGACCACGATTTGGTCCGCGTGCTGCAAGACATGCCGTTTCACCAGCTTGCCGTTGACGGCAATCCCATTGACGCTCCCCAGGTCCTCGACGGTGGACACGGCTCCGACTGTGAGGATCTGACAGTGATGCCGGCTGATGAATGGCGCCTCCAGGCGCATTTCGTTGTCGCTGGCCCTGCCGATCGAAATGCGGCCGGCCGAGAGCGGCCAGGTGGCGATATGCTCCTTGCGGTGGCTCACCAGGAGCTGCGCGACGGCGTGCGTGGTCTCTTCCTCCTCCGCCGCGGCGGGGAGTTCGACGTGCGAATCGATGCCGGGGCGAGCTTTTTCGCGAGCCAGGGCATCCGGCCAACGCGCATCCTGGGTGGCGACCAAGATTTCGGCTGCGCTCACCTGGCCGGACGCGCGCAGGCAGGCCGCATGAAGCGCCGCGTCGCACAGCACATTGACGAGCCGCGGTGAGCCGCCCGTATGCTGAAAGATCATCGCGTGCGCATCGGCCGTGAAGAGTTCCTTACCCCCGCCGCCTGCCACATTGAGGCGATGCTCGATGTAGGCCCGGGTTCCCTCCGGACCCAGCGCGGCAAGGTGCACCTGGCGCGGCTTTTGCGCGACGACGACGCGCGCGGCAAGACCACCGCCGGTTTGCCGGGGGTCCTGCTGTCCGACCAAGAGTATCTTCAGGCGCGGCGCGCGGGACAACAAATCGCCGAGCGTGACCAACGTTGCGCCCGTCAACAGCTGTGCATCATCGACCACCAACATCGGTGGCGCAGCACGCGAGCCGGCCGCGTCGAGGGCCGTGGCCACCTCCGTCAACAGCCGGGGGTGATTCGCCTCCCCTTCGACCGACGTGGCCCCGAGCTGCATGACGATAGCCTGGAGCAGTTCAGTGGCCGATATATGCGGTTGATTGATGCGGCAGGCGGCGAAATGGCCCGAAACCTCGTGGAGCACATCGTCGAGCAGCAGTGTCTTGCCGACGCCGGGCGGTCCCAGGAATAGAACCACCCTGGCGCTGCCGCGAATGGCGGCGAGCACGGCGGCGCGGGCCTGCAGGTATTCCTTGCCCGAATACAGAAAATCCGGGTCGGGACGCAGGCGAAACGGCAGTTTATGGAAGCCGAAGAATTGAGGGTACATGTCGATTGGTGCCAGTCGCGGTCCTAACCGCCTGTTTGGGGACAATATACCGGGTCATTCGTCTTGCGCCAGACCGCTGCTTGGACATAATGGATCCGGTTCCGACGACTTGATCCCAGGGTCGAATTGAGCCCCGGCAGAGGCTCAGAATCCCATGCAGAATCATACGGTGTTCTCCTACCTTCGCAGGTCGGGATGACTGCGTACAGTGAGGTATGAAGATGGGAGCGGTGTCGATCAACATGCCAGTACTACAGGGTCCGAACAGGGCTAAGTCTAACGGGCGTGGGTTACGGGCGACCGGATTCACCCTTCTCGAGCTTCTGGTCGTCATGGTCATTATCGGCCTGCTGGCAGGGTTCGTCGCCCCCCGTTATTTCTCCCAGGTCGGTAAATCGCAGGTCAAGGCCGCCAAGGCACAGGTCGATGCCCTGGACAAGGCGGTGGAACAGTTCCGGCTGGACATGAACCGGTTGCCCACCACCGAGGAGGGCCTGGCGGCGCTCAATGTGGCGCCCGCCAACGAGCCGAATTGGGCCGGGCCCTACCTGAAGAAGGAAGTTCCCAATGACCCCTGGAGCCATCCCTACGTTTACCTGGCGCCGGGCACTCATAACAACGATTTCGATCTCATGTCCTATGGCAAAGACGGCCAGCCCGGCGGCACCGGCGAAAACGCCGACATCGGGAACTGGTAGGCCGCCATGGAATTTCGTGTAAAAGCCCTCGACCGCGAGCAGGCGGTAACTGCGCAGCACGTGGATGCGATCGACGAGACGGACGCTCGCCGGCAGTTGGGGTTACTGGGGCTGCGGGTCATTTCGCTGACTCCCGTGCGTCAGGCGCGCCTGTTCACGCGCCCCGGCAAGATACCGCTCGTCATCTTCAGCCAGGAATTGGTGTCGCTGCTCGATGCCGGCCTGTCCTTGGTCGAATCCATGGAGGCGCTGACCGAAAAGGAAGAGACCGCGGCGGTGCGGCGTCCTCTCGAGCAGATCCTGAGCCGCTTGTACGAGGGTCAAACCTTGGGTGCGGCGCTCGCCGAGCATCCATCGACGTTTCCTTATCTGTTCATCGCCACGGTGCGCGCCAGCGAGCGCACCGGATCGCTGCGCGAAGCGCTGACCCGTTTCATTACTTACCAACAGCAGATCGACGCGTTGCGCAAGACCCTGGTGAACGCCTCGATTTACCCGGCGGTGCTGCTCGCGGCCGGCGTACTGGTGACCTTGTTCCTGATGGGCTATGTCGTGCCGCGATTCAGCTCGATTTACGAGCAGCTGGGTTCGGATCTGCCGCTGGCCTCGCGTTTGCTGCTTCAATGGGGTCAGATGCTCGAAGCGCACACCATGACGGTGATCGTAGTCGGCGGCGCGGCGGCCGCCGCCATCGGGTATGGATTGTCGCGGCGCTCGACCCGGGCGCTCTTCGGCACGTGGTTCGCCAAGGTGCCGGCGATCGGGCGCCAATTGCGCCTGTATCAATTGGCGCGATTGTACCGGACCGTAGGAATGCTCCTGCGCAGCGGCATGCCCGCGGTGACGGCGATGACCATGTCGTCGGGCTTGCTCAGCGAAGCCCTTCGTCCCGCCTTCTCCAAGGCGACGCAATCGGTGCGCGAAGGGCAGTCGATTGCGAACGCGATGGAACATCAAGGGCTCACCACTCCCGTCGCAGCGCGCATGCTGCGCGTCGGCGAGCGTAGCGGCAACATGGGTGAGATGACCGAGCGCATCGCCGCGTTCTACGACGAAGAGATCGCCCGATGGGTGGCCATCGTGACGCGCTTGATCGAGCCTCTATTCATGACGTTGATCGGGCTGCTGATCGGCGTCATCGTGGTTCTGATGTACTTCCCGATATTCCAACTGGCCGGGAGTGTCCAATGAATGCCGTCGTTTCGCTTACCAGTCACGCGTCGCCGCCGCAGGACGAGCGGGCCGAAGCTGAGGTCGCGCCGGAGATCGCGGTTCCCGCAGAGGTGCCGGCGGCGGTGCCGCTGGACGAGGCCGTCATCGCGCGCGCCATCGCCGATGCTGAGCGTACCGGCCGCTCGACGATCGACATCCTGAAAGAATCCGCGGGGCGTGCGCCCTCGGACCTGGCCCGCGCGCTGGCGGCGGCGCTCGACTACCGGTTTGTCGGCGGAGAAGAGCTGTCGATGCTCGAACCAGCGTTCGACATCCTTCCGCCGTCCGAAGCCACCCGACGCTTCTGCGCCGTGGTGCGAAGCTCCAGCGGACTTCTGGCGATCGTGGCCGATCCGTTCGACTCCGCGCTTCGCAGCTGGCTGGAGACGCGCACCGCCGAGGTGCTCGACTGGGCGGTTGCCGCGCATCACGAGCTGGCAAATTTCATTGCGCGCCGCGCCGAAGCGCTGCGCGCCATCGATTCCGTGCTGTCGCAGGCCGAAGCGCAGGGCAGCGCCAATGCGGGCCCGGACAATCTGTCTTACGTCTCGATCAGCGAAGATTCCAGTCCGATCGTGCGGCTGGTGCATTCGACCGTCTACGATGCGCTGCGTGCCGGTGCCAGCGACATCCACCTGGAGTCGACCGCGAACGGCCTCAACGTGCGCTACCGCATCGACGGCGTCCTGGTGAACATCGCAACCGTGAGCGGCATGGCGGTGGCGGAGCAGGTGATCTCGCGCATCAAGGTCATGTCGGAACTCGACATCGCGGAGCGCCGGGTGCCGCAGGACGGCCGCTTCAGCATCGCCCTCGACCGCCGTCCGATCGACTTCCGCGTATCCGTGATTCCCAGCATCTTCGGCGAGGATGCCGTGCTGCGCGCCCTCGACAAGCAGGCGCTCACCGAGCGGCTGCACGGGCTGCGGCTCGACGTCCTTGGCTTCGACATGCGTGTCGTGACCCAGCTGCGGCGCTTGAGCTCATTGCCCTACGGCATGTTGCTGGTCACGGGGCCCACCGGCAGCGGCAAGACGACGACGTTGTACGCTGCGATCTCGGAAACGCAAACCGGATCGGACAAGATCGTCACGATCGAGGATCCCGTCGAATACCAGTTGCAGGGAGTGCTGCAAATTCCCGTCAACGAAAAGAAGGGCCTGACCTTTGCGCGGGGCTTAAGGTCCATTCTGCGCCACGATCCGGACAAGATCATGGTGGGCGAAATCCGCGACTCCGAGACGGCGCAGATTGCGATCCAATCGGCGCTCACCGGACACTTGGTGTTCACCACGGTGCACGCGAACAACGTGTTCGACGTGGTGAGCCGGTTCACCCATATGGGCGTCGATACCTATAGTTTCGTCTCCGCTCTGTCGGGCGTGTTGGCGCAGCGCCTGATCCGCGTGGTCTGCGAGCAGTGCGCCGAGCGGCATGTGCCGTCGCGGCAGCTTCTCGAGGAATCGCAGCTGTCGGTGGCTGCGAGCGCCGCCTACAACTTCACCATCGGGCGCGGCTGCCAACATTGCCGCGGCAGCGGATATCGGGGCCGAAAAGCCATCGGCGAGCTCCTGGTGCTCAACGACGAGTTGCGCGAGGCCATCATCAATCGCGCGCCGGTGCGCCAGCTGAAGGAGCTGTCTCAGAAGGGCGGCGTGCGGTTGATCCGCAGCGTCGCGCTGGACCTCGTGCGCCGGGGCGAGACCACACTCGAGGAGGTCAACCGTGTCACCGTTATGGCGTGATGAGGTGGGAATTTATCTCGCTCAGCGGCGGGCGTGCCTGGTGCGTATGCGGCGCGGCGTTCGTCCGACGTTGGCCGCCGAGGTCGATCATGCCGACCCGGCCGCGGCCGCCGGCTGGGACGGTGCGCTCACGCTGCTGGAACAGCAGATGAACGAGGGCACGTGGTCCGACGCGCGGGTCCGCGTGGTGCTCGCGGATCACTGGGTGCGATATTCCGTGGTGCCTTGGTCCGATGCCTTGAGTTCCACCGGCGAACGTCTGGCGCACGCGCGCGAATTGATGTCCGGCATCTTCGGCGCCGAAATGAGCGACTGGACCGTGTCCTTGTCCGAGGCGCCCCCGGGCGCGTCGCGTCTGGCGAGCGCGCTGCCGACGGCATTGCTGCAGGCGCTCAAGGATGCGGCGCTGCGCCACCGTCAGAAGCTGGTGTCGGTGCAGCCGCAGCTCATCGCCGCCTACAACACCTGGCGCCACGTCTTGCCTGCCGCCACCGCCGCCTGGTTCGTCACCGTGGAAGAGGGCTCGCTCGCGGCCCTGCGCATGTGCGGTGACGGGATCGACCGGGTGCACGCGGTACGCATCGGGCTCGATTGGGCGCGTGAACTGAAGCGGCTGCAGACCTTCGGCCGGCTTGCCAGCGCGAGTCCCACAGACGGGCGGGTGTACGTCGATCTGCCGGCGGCCCTGCGCGCGCTGCGCCCGGAGGGGTCGGCCGATCTGGAGTGGCTCGATGAGCCGAATCCGCCGCTGACCACCTTGCATCAGCTCGAGCACCTGCGCAGAAGGGCGGCATGAGGAACGCCATTCAACTGGATTTTGCCGGAGGGCGGCCCGCGCTGTCGCTGGCGGGCGCATTGCTGTTGGCGGTGGGCGTCCTGGCGGCCAGCGTTGTTCTGCTGGAATATCACACCATCGCGCAGCATCGCGCCGGCCTCGAACTCAAGCTGGCCGCGTTGGCCCGCGCCGATGTGCTGGCAGCTGCTCCCGTGGAAACGCCCGCAGACGCGCGGATCGTCGTGAGTGCACAGCAGGCGGCGACGGATCTCGCGACGCCCTGGACATTGCTGTTGTCGGAACTCGAACAGGCGAGCAAGGAGACGCAGGGGCAGGTCGCTGTGCTCGGCGTCGAGCCGGATCACGCCAAGCACAACGTGCGCGTGAGTGCCGAGGCACGTACGCTGAGCCTGGCGCTGGCCTATGTGGAGCGCCTGCAAGCGAGCCGCTCACTGAGCTATCCCATGCTCGACCGGCATGAAATCCGCGCCGACGATGCGCAGCACCCGGTGCGCTTCGAGCTGACCGGCGCATGGAAAGACCTGCCGTGAATGCCCCCGAGGATAACCGCAGCGTGACGCGCGCCCCTGCGCCGGGCGCCCCGATGCCGGGCACCGCGCCGGCGCCGGCCGCACTTCCGGTCACTTCGCGAACGGCGTTGCAGGCGCGTGCCGAACGGATGATGGTGCGCGCGGTGCCGCAGGTGAAGTATCAACTCATGCGGGTGGGCCCCGCCGGGTTGACGGGGATCGGGGTGCTGCTCGCGGCGGCCGTCGCGTCGATAGTGCTGCTGTTCCCCGCGCACCGATCGGTGCTCGCGCTGCGCGACGAGTTGACCAAGGCGGGCCATTCGATGCCGAGCTCGGTGAAGCCTGAACAGAGTCCGCAACAATTCGCGGCATCGCTGCCCACTCGCGAACAGATTCCCGCGATACTGGGGACGGTGCTGGCCCAGGCGACCGAGGCAGGCATCGACCTTCCGCAGGGGCGCTACACCTTCAGCCCGGCGACATCCAACCGGCTCGCCCGTTACACCTTCGAGTTTCCGGTCAAAGGGGACTACAGCAACATCCGCGGCTTCATCAACAAATCGCTGGCGGCCATTCCGGCGCTGGGATTGGACAAGCTGCATGTCGAACGTAAGACGGTCGGCGATACGGTGGTCAGCGCCGACGTCGGCTTCGTCATTTACCTGCGAGGTGCTTAAGTGTTGAGCAAAATAACGCTGCGCACCAAGGCCCTGATCGGCATCGCCGTGGCTTGCGCCGGATACATCGTCTTGATGCCGGATGCGCCTCAGACCATCGAACCCACCCATGCCACGAGTGCGCCGTCGCACGGCGCAGGGACGCCTCGCGCAGCAGCGCCCGGCGCAGCGGCACCGTCCCACGCCATCCATCCCGCGCAGGCCGGCCGCAAATCCCCCGTGATGAACGCGTCGTTCGGGCCGTCCGATCGCATCGTCAAGGACACGGCGGCGGCTTCTTTATTCTCTCCGCACTCGTGGTACGTGGCGCCGCCGCCGCCGCCGCCTGCGCCGGTCGTCTACCAGCCGCCGCCTGCGCCGACCGCGCCGCCGTTGCCGTTTGCCTTCATGGGCAGCTATAAGACCCAGGGAGGAGGCGCGATTTACTACCTGACCGCGGGCGATCGGGTTTACGACGTCAAGGTCGGTGACACGCTCGACAACACGTACAGCGTGGACGGAGTCAAATCCGGACAACTGCTGCTGACCTATATGCCACTCAAAATTCAGCAATCCATTGCTGTGGGCGATGAATGATGAACAGAACTCTGCGAAATCTTCTCGGGATGTTGCTCTCCACGGCGATGCTGCTGGGCTGCGCGGCCACCCAGCTGCACCGCGACGGCCTTACCGAGGTGGAGCGCGGCAATTACGAAGCCGGCGTGTCGAAGCTCGCCGAAGCGGTCGCGCAGGATCCGAAGAACATGATGTACAAGCTGGATCTGACGGCGCGGCGCGCGGACTCGATTCAAAAATTGATTTCCTCAGGCGATGCGTTGCGCGCTGCCGGGCAGTGGGATGCCGCGGTGTCCACCTTTCGTCGAGTGCTGGTGCTCGAAGCCGGCAATCAGCCCGCATTGCGCGGTATCGAGGGCGTCGAGGCCGATCGGCGCCATGCCGGCATGGTGGGCGAGGCATTCAAGGATTTCGAACGCAAAGACTATGATGGGGCCGACGCGATTCTGCGCACCGTGCTCACTGAGGATTCGGGCTTCGGACCGGCGACCGCACTCGCCGCCAAGATCAATGTGGCGCGCGGACCCATGAACGCGGCGCCGCGCTTGAAGACGCGCAACAACGCCAAGGTCACGCTGCAGTTCCGCGATGCGCCCACGAAAATGGTGTTCGAAGTGCTGGCACGGCAGACGGGCATCAATTTCGTGCTCGACAAGGACGTGAAGAGCGACGGCAAGACCACCATCTTCGTCCAGGAAGTGCCGATCGAGGAGGCCATCGACCTGGTGCTCGATCAGAACACGCTGGCAAGGCAGATTCTGTCGTCCAATATGGTGCTCATCTATCCGAATACCCCGGCCAAGCAAAAAGACTACGAGGAACAGATCGTTCACACGTTCTACTTGACGAACGCGGTGCCCAAGGATGTGGAAAGCATGCTGAAGTCCATGCTCGGCGCAAAGACTCTGTTCATCGACGAGCGCACCAGCGTCGTCGTGATGCGCGATACGCCGGATGCGGTGCGTATGGCCGAGAAATTGGTCGCCTCGATCGATATGCCCGAGCCTGAGGTCCTGATCGAAGTGGAAGTGCTCGAGATCGCTCGCAGCAAGCTGCTCAATCTTGGAATCACTCCCCCCAGCTCCTTCACGGCCAGTGCCTCATCGGTCGCCGGGGCGGCTACCACGGGTGGGGCGTCCGGGCTCGTTCTGTCGGATCTGAGCCACCAGAATGCCGACACCATCAAAGTCTCCTCGGTGAGCCTCACCGCGAATGCGCTGCAAACGGTGGGCAACACCAATACCTTGGCGAGTCCCCGCATCCGCGCGCGCAACAAGGAGAAGGCCAAGATATTGATCGGCAGCCGGGTGCCGGTGATCACCACCAGCGTCGCGCTGCTCGGCACCGGCACCGTCGGCGGCGCAAGCAGCAGCAGCGTTCAGTACCTGGACGTGGGTTTGACCCTGGAGGTGCAGCCCACGGTCTACCTGGACGGCGATGTGGCCATCAAGGTTGGATTGGAGGTCAGCTCCATTACCAACACGATAACAACCGCGCAAGGAACGACGGCCTACACCATCGGCACGCGCAATGCCAACACCCTGTTGCGGCTGAAGGACGGCGAGACGCAGATCCTGGCCGGTCTCATCCAGGATTCCGACACGCGTAGCGCCGCGGGAATTCCGGGATTGAGCCAAATTCCAGTCGTGGGGCGGCTGTTCGGTTCGCACAACTCGGACCGGGAGAAGAACGAAATCGTCTTGTCGATCACGCCGCATATCATCCGCACGCAGGTACGAGCGGCTTCCGATTCGACCGAATTCTGGTACGGCACCGAGAGCCGCTCGCGCAGCACGCCATTCGGTGGGGGCGGTAGCTTCGACACCGGTTTGGCGCCGGCCTCCGCGGGCGAGGGTACAGTGGGCGGTGGTGCAGGCCTGCCGACGGTCGGACCCCGGCCGTCGGTCGCGCAACCTGTGGTCCCATCGGCCGCCCCGGCCGCAGCGCCGCCGGCGCCGCCTCCAGGACCGCCGCCGCATCCTACGGTGACGGTGGATGGGCCCGGCGAAATTGCCGTCGGCCAGGAATTCGACGTCACCGTGCGCGTGGCGACCGACATCGGCATCAGCCGATTGCGCGGCCAGGTGCGGTTCGACTCCAGCGCCCTGCAACTCGTGAGTGCGACCGCGGGAGACGTGGTTCCGGCCAGCGCAGGCAGCCCCACGGTGGACGCGAAGAGCGGCGGCGCCCAGATGGACGTGGTGGCCTCCGATGATCCCATCCAGGGCGAAGGCAGCCTCATGCTGCTGCGCTTCAAGGCGCTGGCCGCGCGCCCGGCGAGCTCGATCGCCGCGCAGATTTCGGCGATGGCGCCTTCGGGTGCAGCGATGGCGAATGCGGCATCGCAGCCGCTCTCCGTCGCCATCAAACCGTGATGTAACCCCATGCGCGCGCGGGGATTTACGCTCATCGAGTTGGTGATCACGGTAGCCATCATCGGCGTGCTCACGAGTGCCGCGATGCCGCTGGTGCGGCTCGAAGCACAACGCGAGCGCGAGTCGGAGCTGCATCAATCCTTGCGGATCTTGCGCAATGCCATCGATGCCTACAAGGAAGCGGCGGACACGGGTCACGTCAAAATGGAATTGGGCGACTCGGGCTACCCGCCGAACCTGCAGGTTCTCGTCGACGGCGTCGAGGACATTCAGAGCGAAAAGAAGGTCATGATGTATTTCCTGCGGCGCGTGCCGCGCGATCCGATGTTTCCCGATGCCACGGTGGCTGCGGCGGAAACGTGGGGTTTGCGTAGTTACAAGAGTCCGCCATCGGATCCGCAGCCGGGAGATGATGTGTTCGATGTGTATACCCTGGCGCAGGGCAAGGGACTGAACGGGACTGCGTATCGTGAGTGGTAACCCCGCCAAATCCCGGCGCCGCCGCGGATTCACTTTGATCGAGTTGCTCGTGGTCATGAGCATCATCGGGGTGCTGCTGACCATTGCGGTGCCGCGCTACTTTAAAACGGTGCAGCGCTCCAAGGAAACCGTCCTGCGCCGCGACTTGTCGACGATACGCGAATCTATCGACCGGTACTACGGCGATCTCGGCCAGTATCCGGATGCCCTGGCGGCATTGGTCGACAAGCATTACATTCGCGCCGTACCGGTGGACCCCTTCACCAAGTCGGCCGCGACTTGGCTCGTGATCGAGTCGGACGACCCCGACCATCCCGGGGTACGGGACATCCACAGCGGTTCGCCGGAGAACGCAGCCGACGGGTCGCCTTTCGTCAGCTGGTAACGTATGCCCATTCCCGCCAGGCGCTCGAATCCGGCAATCCGCACCAGGACTTTCACCAATGCGGCGGGATTCACCTACATTGGCCTCCTCGTCGCCGTCGTCGTCATGGGCGTGGCCCTATCGGCCGTGGGCGTGGTCTGGCGTATGCAGGCACAGCGCGAGCGCGAACAGGAACTCTTGTTCATCGGACACGACTTTGAACGCGCGATCGCCTCGTACTACAAGGCCGGTCGTCAATTTCCGCAGGAAATCGACGATCTGCTGGACGACAAGCGTGGGCCGCAGCCGGCCCATCATCTGCGCCGGTTCTACAATGACCCCATGACGAGCGCGCAGGACTGGAACATCATCCGGGTCGGCGTGCTCGGAATCACCGGGATCGCCAGCAGTTCCAAGGACGCCCCGATCAAGAAGGAGGGCTTCAACAAGGATGAGGACGCGTTCAAGGACGCGACAACCTACGGCGATTGGCAATTCGTGTATCAACCGCGCCTCCGCCTGCGGCGCGCCGGCGCGGCTCCGAAGGCTGCGGATTGACCGCATCGCTGAAGTCTTGACCACACCGCAGAAATCGCCGTCCGATCATGAGCGCCTTGCTGCGATCGAGAAGGCGAAGCATGAGTGGGAATTCACCGTGGACGCCCTCACCGCCATGGTGTGCCTGCTCGATCCCGACGGCATCGTGCTTCGCGCAAATCGCGTGGTCGAACATTGGGGGCTCGGATCGGTCAGCGGCGTCATCGGCAAGAGCGCGCATTCGGTCCTGCATCCGGCGTGCTCCGATGCGGATTGCGAGGTCGCGCGCGGGCTACGGGATGCATTCCTCAAGCTTCAGAACGGCCTCCCGCAGGAGTTCGAAGTCTATACGCCCGACTCAGACCGGACGCTGCAGTACGTGCTGCGTCCGATGCGCACCGGCGAGGACGCGGCGGCTCCGCCCAAGGATGCACGCAACATAATGGTGATCACCGATGTGTCCGCTCTGCGCCGCGCCCAGCGGGCTCTCGAGAACCTCAATCTCGACCTCGAGTCGCGCGTGCAGCTTCGCACCCGCGAACTGCACGATTCCAACCGCGAGTTGCGCAATGAAGTCGCCCGGCGGGAACATGCGGAACTCGAACTGCGGGCCTCACGCAATAACCTGGCGCTGCTCTCCGAACAACTGATCCAGGCGCAGGAGGTCGAGCGCCGGCGCATTGCCCTCGAACTTCACGACTCAGTCGGTCAGTCGTTGAGCGCCATCAAATACACCCTGGAACGCGCCATCATCATGGTTCAGCGAGGAAATCTCGGAAGTCCCGAGAGCGTGCTGACCTTGGCAGTGCAGCGCATCCATGAGACGGCGGACGGCATACGCGCGATATCGATGAATCTGCGGCCGCAGATGCTGGACACCCTGGGAGCGGCCTCTGCGACCAGCTGGTTCTGCCGCGGTTTCGCGGAAATCTATCCCACGCTCACCGTGCGCGCCGAGATCACCGCGCAAAACAGCGAAATACCCAAACGAATCTCGACGCATCTATACCGCTGCGCGCAGGAGCTGCTCAACAACGTGGCCAAGCATGCGGACGCCAGCATCGTGTGGGTCACGCTCAAGCGCGAGGGCCCCACATTGAGTCTCGAGGTCCGCGATGACGGCAGCGGGATCGAGACGCTGGCGGACGACCCCTCGCGATTGCACGGATCGGGCATCCGCAATTTACGGGAACGGGCCGAAATGACCGGGGGCCGCTTTACTCTTGCATCCTCGCCGGGGAATGGCACCTCGGCGCAGATCGTTTGGTTGGTCAGCGAAGCGGACTCGGCGGACGACGGCTAGCCGGGCCGGCTAGCCGTCGAGACTCCAACCGTCGCCCTCACGCAGTGGGCACTTTGGCGAATTTCTTTCCGCGTATGACGGCGAGGCCGCCGAGCAGCAGCGTAAGTGCACTGAGAGCGGATGCCGGATCGATCTCGGGCGCTTGGCCGCCCGCCCCGATATTGACATTCGACAGGAAGGCCGTCCCCGATTCTCCGGGATTCTGGATTCCATTGCTGAAGGCATTTCTCACCAGTTCCAAGGTGTTATTAAAGCCATCGGAAAGGAAGGACAGGCCGAACACATTGCCCGTAAAACCGCTGCTTGGTGCATCGGCGCTGGTGACGGCGGTTGCCGTGCCTGTATTGGTATTGGTGTCAATGGTATCGGTGACCGCTCCGGTGCCCGGACCGTTCGACTCCAGGTTGATTCCCGAGCCGAAAACGCCGCTCACTATACTTGCGGACGTAATGGGCGCGGATAGAATGAAAATACCATTCTCGAACGAGCTGGTCTGCGCGCTGGCGTCATATGCGAAATTCAATGTCACCATCTGGCCGATCGCGTTGTTGGCCCACGCTGAACCCTGGAACGAATCGACCGTTCCCGAGAGCTCGGTGACAACCGTCTGCGCCTCCGCAGAAGCGACACAGCACGCCGCCACCGACGCTGCCAACAGAAGTTTCAAAGCAATTTGCGGGTTCATCGTCGCTCCTAAGTTCCTTAAATCCGACATGGAAGATCAGGGATACACGTTGCCATTTTTCCGGGAGATTGTCTTGCGGCTCTCGAGGAACATTGCCCTTCGTCGCAGTTGCGAAGGTGTTATGACAAACGAATGCAAATGCGCGGCGGCGGCCGCCGGAGCCGCGGCCGTCACCAGAGCTGCCACTGATCGAACAGCAGCACCGCGGCGGCGATGAGTGCGTTCGTGGTGGCGTGAGCAACGACCGCCTCGCCGATGCTGCCGGTCTTGATCGCAATCGCGCCGTACGCCATCCCGGCGAGCATCGCCGGGAACCACATGGCACCGTGCATGATGCCGAAGGCGGCCGCGCAAACGGCGAGCGCGGGCCACCCTACATCTGCGAATCTCACTGATTCAAAATCGGCGCGGATCAGGCGGCGCATGAGGTATCCGCGGTACGCGAGTTCTTCTGCGATCGGCACCGTGATCGTCGCCGCCAACGTGCGTACAACCAGCCAGGCAACACGTAGAGGCGCCGGTAGCGACCACAGTGCCTGAGGTTCCGCCGAAGGTGTAATCACGAAATGCGCGAACAGTAACCAGAAGCCGGCGATCAGCACGCCGACGGCCGGTGCGCGCCAGCTGATATGCCGATCGAGATTGGCATAGCTTCCGCGGTATACCCACAAGATCGCAGCCGCCGCGACCAGACGCAGCGGATACAAGAGCTCGAACCCCGACGACAGTGCATGGGCAATCATGCCGGCTGCAAGGATGGCGAGTAGGGGCATCAGGTAGGCCGCCGTCGCGTTGTGAGCGCCTGCGTCCGCGGTGGGCGCGCTCGGCTCACGACGCATCCAGGCGCTGCGTTTCGCCAGCACGGCGACTCCGAAGGCCACGGTGTTGAAGGCGATCCAGCCGGCCTGGGAATGAAAGCCCACCATGGCGACGCGTGGGTAACCTGCATCGCCGATGGCCACCAATGCAGCGATCCGCAGCACGTTCAAGGCGAAGGCCAGTAACACCGCCACCGGCACGATGATGAGCGCACGCGGAAATCGGTACTCGCGGCGAAAATACCAAAGCCAGGTTGCGCAGAACGCCAGCATCAGACCTACGCCTTCGAGACCCGAACACTGTTCCGATATCGTTACCGCAAACCGGTCGGTGGATAGGGTCATCGTGCTGAAGTTGCTCTGCAGGGCAGGCATCAGCGGATTCAACGCAAGCAGAACCAGCCGAAAGGTGAGCGCCGCGGTCGGCTCCCACAGGCGCTGGCTGAGTTGAATCGCGACCACCGCAGCCAGGGCGGCAATCAACGCGTAGAGCGGAAGGACGCCGGTCCGTTTCACGGCGCTCGTCCAAAGGGTCAGCGGCGCCGCGGCGGCGATCAGCGCCAGGGCGGCGGCCAGCGCACAGACGTGCCAAGCGACGGCAACCACTGCGAATGGCAATGGCAGCGCGCCGCTGTACAGACCCGCCGACAGCACGGCGAACGGCAGCAGCAAACAGGCATGTAGGGCCAGCCGGCCGCTGCGCCATGGGACGTCCGCCCACGACGTCGATGTTGCGGAGTGGTTCCCGCCGCCCCGCAGATGCGCCAGCATCGTCAGCGACACGGCATACACGATGAGGAAGCGGAAGAACCAATGCTGAGCGTCGCGCACCACCCGGGCTGGTCCGGACACCCAATCGACCGGTGTCCTTTGAATCAGGTACGACATGAGAAGCGTTTCCACCGCAAGGACGGCGGCGACTATGCCTAAGCGCCACGCCATTCCCAAGCGCGGTAGGGACCAGCGGGCGAAATTCGGAAGCGGAGTGCTCACGCCGTGAGCTTATCCTGGCTCAATCAGCGGATGTGCGAGTCCGCCGCGGAAGGTGACATGAGTCTCGGTAATACGAGCGATACCGATGAAATTGCGGGCGCAGATGCTGAACACCCTGCGGGCGGCGACCGCTCCCGCGCCACGGTGCACCATAGATATTCGGCGGCCCGATACAGCTCGCGTCCGCCATGCCGTGACACCTCTTGGCTCACCATGGAGGGGCAGCTCGGTTCAGTGCTCTGGTGGCGATGGCGCGCATCGTGTAGCCCGCGGCGATGCCTCGGGAAACTTCCTCGCCCGTGCGGCCATCGATAACGACAGTGGAAGGGAATGAACGTAGTGTGACCGACTTCCTACTAACATAACGTGGCAAGTGTTAACAATAGCGGAGGATTGGAATGCAGGGAGCCCACATGAAACACTCTTATATTGCCGCTCTCGGCGCACTGGCGGTTCTGCTTTACACCGCACAGGCCGCTGCCGCCGAACAACCAAGATACCGGCTCACCGCCATCGGCTCAGCAGACGCCTTGGTGTTTGCCAACGCCATGAGTGCCAACGGCAAGGTGACCGGTGGATACAACCCGGGTGGCCAGCCAGACGTCGATGCGTTTCTGTACAGCCACGGTACCCTGACCGATCTGGGAATCCTCGATGGCGGTACTTTCAGCGCCGGCCTCTCCGTCAACTCCGCTGGCCAGGTTGCCGGCAAATACCTGCTCGCCGACGGGGTGACGTCGCGCGGCTTCATTTACAGCCGTGGTGTGAGTCGCGACCTGGGCACCTTGGGCGGTTTATCGAACAATCCGATCTCAATCAACGAGAGCGGTCAGGTAACCGGTTCGTCAACCCTTGCCGGCGATATCTTCCAGCACGCCTACCTCTTCGGCGATCACGGGTTGGCGGACCTTGGCACCCTGGGTGGCGACTTCAGCGTCGGCTCTGCGATCAACGATCGCGGTCAGGTGGCTGGAACCGCGGCCCTCGCCGGTGACGCCAACTTGCACGCCTTTCTCTACAGCCACGGATCGATGGTAGATCTTGGGGATCTCGGCGGGGGCTTCAGCACCGTGGGAGACGGGGGCAACAATACCCAGCACGCCCTCAACAACAAGGGCGAGGTCGTCGGCTGGTCGTTCCTGAGCGACTCCACGTTTCACGGTTTTCTCTACACCCATGGGTCGATGCTTGACCTGGGCACACTCGGCGGCCAGTTCAGCGTCGCGGTGGACGTCAATGACCACAGCCAAGTGACCGGCTACGCGACGCTACTCGGGGATGTGGAAGTGCACGGGTTCCTGTACGCGCGCGGCGTGATGACCGATATGGGCACCTTGGGCGGCAGCGCTGTTTTTCCGAGTGCCATGAACGAGGACGGCGCAGTCACCGGCAATGCCACCACCGCCGGTGATATTGAGACGCACGCGTTCCTCTATCGCCGCGGCGCGGGCATGCTCGATCTCAACAACCTCATTCCCGCGAGCGCCACCGCATCGGGCTTCTACCTCGCCAACGCACTGGCAATCAGCGACGCCGGTGCTATCCTGGCAGTGGGCAGCGATGGCGCCTACTACTTGCTGACGGTGCGCGACGAGTAACGCGGGTGCGGCGTCGCGCCCGCGCCGGGTGAGGGCGCGAGACGCGGTTCGCGAGCGTCAGTGATCTCTAAGATTTGCGCAGCCGGTCGTCCATCTCTCCCAGGGTGGCGGCAATCGAATGTTCGGTCTCCTGGAGTTCGGTGCGTAATTTCGCGATTTCCTCGCGGACCAGCGCTCCCAATTCCGTGAAGCGCGACGCTTCGGCGCTCTCGGCAAGAAGCCGCTGCGCCTGCAGTTCCTTCGCTTGCCGCCGGAACTCCTGAAGCAAGGTTCCCTGCCATCGACCCAGGGTGTTCCACAAGACGAGCAGGCCCACGGCAAAGAGCAGCAGCATCACCACTCCGACGGGGACCTCGGCCGAGGTCAACAGCAGGTTCAGTTTTGCCAGCCCGGCGAATATCCGCCAGTTGAGGACCACGAGCAGGGCGGCCAAACCTGAAGCGGTCAGAACCAGCAATGACCTGATGCGCACAGTGAATCTCCCGCGACGCTGCGCCGATTTCGCGCGGCGCTACAGGGCCGCCCAATCCAGGATGACCTTGCCGGATTTTCCGGATTTCATGATCTCGAAACCCTCGAGATAGTCGTTCACTCCGAGGCGATGCGTGATGACCGGGCGCACGTTCAAGCCGCTCTGCAGCATGCTCGACATCTTGTACCAGGTCTCGAACATTTCGCGCCCGTAGATCCCCTTGATGACCAGTCCCTTGAAGATGACGTCATTCCAATCGATGGCCGTCTCGCCGGGCGGGATGCCGAGCATGGATATGCTGCCGCCATGATTCATGGTGCGCAGCATTTCGCGAAAGGCCGTGGCGTTGCCGGACATTTCGAAGCCGACGTCGAAGCCTTCTTCCATGCCGAGCTCGCGCATCGCGACGTCCAACGATTCGCGCGATACGTTCAGCGCCTTCGAGGCGCCCATGGCGGCCGCCAGTCCCAGCCGGTAATCGTTCACGTCGGTGATGACGACGTGCCGGGCGCCGCAATGGCGCGCGATCGCCACCGCCATGATGCCGATGGGGCCGGCGCCGGTGATGAGCACGTCCTCGCCGACCACATTGAAGGCGAGGGCGGTGTGGGTGGCGTTGCCGAACGGATCCAGTATCGAGGCGATCTCATCGTCGATGGCTGCCGGCAGCTTGAACACGTTGGCGGCGGGGATGGTCAAATATTCGGCGAAGGCGCCGGGGCGGTTCACGCCCACGCCCGACGTGTTGCGGCACAGGTGGCGGCGCCCCGCGCGGCAATTGCGGCAATGGCCGCAGGTGATGTGCCCCTCGCCCGATACCCGGTCGCCGGTCTGGAAGCCGCGCACCTCGCTGCCCATCTCGACGATCTCACCCGCATATTCATGGCCCACGGCCATGGGCACCGGCACCGTCTTCTGCGCCCACGCATCCCAGTTGTAGATGTGCATGTCGGTGCCGCAGATGGCGGAACGGTGCACCTTGATGAGCACATCGTTGTGGCCCACCGCGGGTTCCGGAACGTCCTGCATCCAGATGCCGGGTTCGGCCCTTGCCTTGACGAGCGCTTTCATGTCGACCCTCGATTATTTGATGATGCCGAGACCGCGGCCGGCGCGACCGAAGACTTGGACGACGCGATCCAGCTGCGCCCTGGTGTGCGCAGCGCTCATCTGGGTACGAATCCGCGCCTTGCCATGCGGCACGACCGGAAATGCGAAGGCGACGACATAGACGCCATCGGCCTGGCATTGCTCGGCCAGGCGCACCGCCAGCGGAGCTTCGCCCAGCATGATGGGAACGATGGGATGTTCGCCCGGCAGCAGTTCGAAGCCCAGGGCCTGCATCTGCGAACGGAAGTAGCGCGCGTTGCCGTGTACCCGCTCGCGCAGTTCGGGGGAATTCTCGAGAATATCGAGAACCTTCAGGGTCGCCGCCGCCACCGGCGGAGCGATGCTGTTCGAGAACAGGTACGGTCGGGAACGCTGCCGCAGCCACCCGACGATCTCCTTGCGCGCCGCGACATAGCCGCCGCTTGCGCCGCCCAAGGCCTTGTCGAAAGTGCCCGTCATGATGTCGATTCTATCCATCACGCCGCGCAGTTCGTGCGAGCCGCGGCCGCGCGCGCCGATGAATCCGGTGGCATGCGAATCGTCCACCATGACCAGGGCTCCATAGCGGTCCGCCAGGCCGCAGATGGCATCGAGCCTGGCGATCGAGCCATCCATCGAGAACACCCCGTCGGTCGCGATCAGGCGAACCCGGGCGTCCTGCGAGTCCTTCAGGGCCTGCTCGAGCCCATCCATGTCGTTGTTGGCGTAGCGCAGCCGGCGCGCCTTGCAGAGGCGAATCCCATCGATGATGCTCGCGTGGTTCAAGGAGTCGCTGATGACCGCATCCTGATCGTCCAGCAGCGTCTCGAACAAACCGCCGTTCGCGTCGAAGCAGGACGAATACAGAATGGCGTCCTCCATCGACAGATAGGCGCTCAGGCGCTCCTCGAGCTCCCGGTGCACGCGTTGCGTCCCGCAGATGAAGCGAACCGAGGCCACGCCGTAGCCGTAGCGATCGAGCGCCTCGTGCGCGGCCGCGACTACTGCCGGGTGATTGGCGAGTCCAAGGTAGTTGTTCGCGCAGAGATTCACCATCTCGCGGCCGTCGGCGAGCGTTACCAGCGGCCCCTGGGCCGAGCCGATGACGCGCTCGCGCTTGAGTAATCCGGCCGCATCGAGCGCCTCGGTATCTTTGTCGAGCCTGGCACGGAATTCATTGATGGCGCTCACCCGGCTATTATAGCGGGCATGGACGAAACCGATGTTCAACGATTGGACAAATGGCTGTGGCATTGCCGGTTTTACAAGACGCGAAGCCTGGCCACCGCCGCCATCGCCGGCGGCAAGGTTCACCTGAACGCCGACCGGGTGAAGGCGGCTCATCGGGTGCGCATCGGCGACCGCTTGAGCCTGTCGCTGGACGGCATGGTCGCGGAGTTCGAGGTTTTGGGCCTTCCCGAGCGTCGCGGTCCCGCCGTGGAAGCGCAGACCCACTATCTCGAGACCGAGGCGAGTGCCCTGCGCCGGGCACACCTGCGCGAGCAACAGCGGTTGGCGCAAGTCTCCCGGCCTCGGCCCGACGTCAGACCCGACAAGCGCGATCGGCGGCGCTTGATGCGGCTGCAGCGCGATCAAACCTAGGAGCCTGTCTGAGTATTTCCCGTGGCCGCGACCGCGGCAGATTTCCCCTCAGGCAAGGCGGAGCCGACGAGGTTGGGTAGATACCCAATAAGGAGGCGACAACGCCGCATGAGGGGAAATCTGCCCGGTCCCGAAGGGTTGGCAAGGCACTTTGCTGGT
>WNFQ01001421.1_pt1 | contig 37208 bp, 39 predicted proteins | sample 5400171 | NCBI WGS metagenome assembly WNFQ01 (sample SAMN13153356, study PRJNA577476) | soil metagenome | isolation source: 20 cm soil under Madrone tree | place: USA:California | collected 2016-06-14
GGCGGCTGCCCCATCACGTGATGCGTTCGGTGTCGCAGGGTTGCTCGCAGACGTTTCTGCTGATCGCCTTCAGCCTGATGCCGCTTGCCGGCGCTATCGCCATCAACTTCTCCGCGCCGCTATTCACGGCTCTCATCTCCGCGCTGCTGCTCAAGGAGACGGTGGGGCCGGCGCGCTGGCTCGCGTTGCTCGTGGGCTTTTGCGGCGTGCTCATCGTCACCCATCCAGGAGCAGGAACGTTCGAGATCGGCGCGCTGTTCGCATTGGCCAATGCCGTGCTCTACGGGTCGGTCACCGTGGGCGTGCGAGGCATGACCGCAACCGAATCGGCGGAGACATTGATCCTTTATCAACTCGCGCTGCTCACGGGGTTTTTTGCGCTGTTCCTGCCCTGGACGTGGACCTCGCCGACCCCGGCCGATGCCGGCTGGATCGTCTTCAACGGCGTCTCCAACGCGGTGGGACAATATTGGTGGACGCGCGCGCTCCACCTTGCCCCGGCTTCCGCCGTCGCCCCGTTCAATTATCTCTCGCTGGTGTGGGCGAGCATCTTGGGGTTCGCGATCTGGGGTGACGTGCCGACGGTCTCGCTGGTGATCGGTTCGGCGGTCGTGGTTGCATCCGGTCTGTTCCTGTTCTGGCGCGAGAGCAACGCTCGGCAGGCTAAGCTGCCCGCGAACGAGTGAGTTCCCCAGCTTACACCTGGCTTCGTGCAATCGGCACGGGCGCGCGATCGCCTCGCATCGCAGCGCAACAGCGAGTCACAACTTATGCGACTTTTTGCCACCTATCCTTTGTTGCGGCCGCGCTTCACGTTTTTCCAATTGCGACGACTTCCATGATGGCGGCGTGGAGGGAGGAAAACATCTTGAGCCACGGCAGCGGCGCCAGATAACAAGAGTCCGCACGGGGTGGGGCGAAGCACGTGACCTACCAATGGGTCGATTGTGAGCGCGCGTTCATCGCAGACCGTTACGATCGCATTGCCGGCCTGATCGGGCTGTTCGACCGCTTGTTGTTCCTTCCGCCGGACCTGCGCAGGCGCGCGGCCGCTTGCTTGAATCTGAAACCCGGTGACCGTGTGCTTGAAATCGGATGCGGCACCGGCCGCAATTTTCCGTTCTTGCGCGAGGCCGTTGGGCCGGCCGGCAAAATCTACGGAGTCGATCTATCACGAGGAATGCTGCGCAGGGCGCGAGCGCTTTGCCGACGCGAACACTGGAGAAACGTCCATCTGACCCAGTGCGACGCCAGCGAGTACATCCCTTGTGAACCGCTCGACGGCATCCTCTTCAGCCTTTGTTACAATACGATGCCACACCACCTCGTGGTGCTGCGCCATGCGTGGAAGCACCTGCGTCCGGGCGGCCGCATCGTCATCATGGACGGCAAGCTTCCGCACGGGCTCGGCGGGAAGCTCGTGCTGCCGTTCTGCCTCTGGCTCATGCGGCACACCGTGTTGGGGAACCCCTTTATCGAGCCTTGGAACCATCTCGCCGCGACCGCCGACGAGTTCGAGATGGAAGAGTTTGTGTTCGGCGCCTGGTACGTGTGCTGGGGAACGAAATCCGCCCATGTAGAGACGACCGCGGCGGAGCACCTCATCGCAGCGGAGTGAGAACGCCGGCGATAGCGCTGACCTGTCGCGTGAGCCTCAAGCCAGTTCATTGGACGATCCCGCGCGCTCGCCGTCTGCGAACCGCACGAGCTTGACTGCCTTGCACCAATGGATCGAAGATGTGGCGCGCGCGGCAGACTGCCGTGCGCATTGCGCCGCCCCAGAGTACAAAGGCACCAGCATTGTCATTCAAACGCGTCGGTGCCTTGCTTTGGCTGTGCTGGGCCGCCGTTTGCGGTACCAACGCGACGCCGCTTGCTTTCGGCATGACCCCTGAGCAGGCTTCAATCGCGCTCGGGATGCCGCTGGTCTATTACTCCGGACGGGCTGGCTCGGAAATTTATGTCGCCTACGGATCGCCGGGTATTCCCGGCTTCTATCCGGTGGATTCCGCCCTCGCCCTGCAGTTTCGAAACGGTCAACTCACGGGATGGAAGAAGGATTGGCGCTTGCGCCGTCCATGGCCGTTCTGACGAGCGCATGCCGGCACGGCCCCACGTCGCCCTTTCCGTCCTCGATCTGTCGCCGGTAGCCGCGGGCTCCTCCGGCGCCGTCTCCCTGCGCAATTCACTCGACCTCGCGCGGCTCGCCGACCGCCTTGGCTACACGCGCTATTGGGTCGCCGAACATCACAACCTGCCGGCGATCGCGAGTTCCGCACCCGAGATCATGATCGGGCAGATCGCGGCGGCGACCGAGCGCATACGCGTAGGTTCCGGCGGCGTCATGCTGCCGAACCATGCGCCGCTGATGGTGGCTGAACGCTTCAAGGTGCTCGAGGCGTTGTTTCCCGGCCGCATCGATCTCGGGCTCGGCCGCGCGCCCGGCACGGATCCGGTCACGTCCTATGCGCTGCGGCGGCGGCAGCAGGGTTTCGGCGAAGACGACTTTCTGGAGCGGTTTCAGGAGCTTCTCCTGTTCGAAAACGATGCCTTTCCGCAAAGTCATCCGTTCCGTTCCGTGCGGGCGATGCCGCAGGACGTCGCGCTGCCGCCGATCTGGCTCCTCGGATCGAGCGGCTACAGTGCGCAGCTCGCCGCTACCGTGGGGGCAGGATTTTCCTTCGCGCACCATTTCGCCGATCACGACGCAGCCGCAGTGATCGCGAGCTATCGCGATGGGTTTAAGCCGTCATCGGCGCGAAAGACGCCCTACGCTATCCTAGCCTGCGCTGCGGTCTGCGCGGACAGCGAGGCCGAAGCGGAACGACTCGCCTCCACTATCGATCTCAACTTCGTGCGACGCAGCCGTGGCGAATATGCGCCGCTGGCAAGCCCGGAAGAGGCAGCCGCCTATCCTTATTCGCCGGCTGAACGCGCGCTGATCGCGCGCAATCGCAGCCGGGTGTTCGTCGGCACCAAGGCGACCGTGCTGGAGCGACTCTCGCCCCTGATCAGCGCCACCAAAGCCGACGAAGTCATGATCACCACCATGGTCCACGACCACGCTGCCCGTCGGCGCTCTTACGAATTGCTCGCGGAGGCGTTTGGGCTGCACCCTTGAGGCCCTCCCCGCCGCGCATCCCTCCTGCCAGTTGCGTTGGGGCAGGGAAAGCGTGAAATTGCGCGGCGCGGCGCCGGGACGCCATGTCGCGCCGGCAGCATTCACAGGAGGTCGTCTTGGGTAAACAGTTCTCGCTTACGTCAGCCGATAAATTTCAGTTGGGTGCCTATCGGGCCGATCCGTCGGGCCCGGCAAAAGGCGGAATCGTCGTGATCCAGGAAATCTTCGGCGTCAATCACCACATCCGGGCGGTCTGCGACCGACTCGCGGGCGACGGTTATACCGCGGTGGCGCCGGCCTTGTTCGATCGTCAGCAGAAGAACTTCGAATCCGGTTACAGTCCGGACGAAATCGCGAATGCGCGCAAATTCGTCGCCAACCCCGATTGGAGCGCCATGCTGCGCGATACGCAGGCCGCAATCGATGAGCTCAAGAAGGACGGCCTGGTCGCCATTATGGGCTTTTGCATGGGTGGCACGATCGCCTTCCTAGCAGCTTGCAAGCTCAATGGCCTCTCGGCCGCAGTCTGCTATTACGGCGGGCAGATTGCCAAGAATGCCGACGAGAGGCCGAAGGTGCCCACGCAGATGCATTTCGGCGACCAGGATGCGTCGATCCCGATGAGCGACGTCGAGACGATCAAGAAAAAGCGCGGTGGTGACAGCGAGATTTACGTCTATGCGGGCGCGGGGCACGGTTTCCATTGCGACGAGCGCGGGAGCTTTCATGAAGCGAGTGCCAAGACCGCCTGGCAGCGAGCGATGGACTTTCTCAAGAAGCACGTCAAGAAGTGACGTGGGCGTAGCACGCAGCATCCATCGCCGTATTATTTGATGGATGCGCGGGTCGAGCCCGCGCATCGCGTCCCGGACAACAACTCGCCTGCGGGAGCGTCGTGCGCCGTTAAGCCGGCGCCGCGGCAACGCCGACCGGACAGCTCACGCCCGTGCCGCCGAGGCCGCAATAGCCCATCGGATTCTTCGCCAGATACTGCTGATGGTAGTCCTCGGCAAAATAAAATGCAGGCGCATCGAGGATTTCGGTGGTGATGGCACCAAAGCGCCGCGCCTTGAGTTGCTCGCCATACATTTCTTTCGATGCTTCCGCGGTCCGGCGCTGGTCGGCAGTGAAGGTATAGAGGCCGGAGCGATACTGCGTGCCCACGTCGTTGCCCTGGCGCATGCCCTGGGTCGGATCGTGATTCTCCCAGAACGTTTTGAGCAGCCGCTCATAGGATATCTTGTTCGGGTCATAGACCACGAGCACCACCTCGTTGTGACCGGTGCGGCCGGAGCAAACCTCCTCGTAAGTTGGATTAGGCGTATAGCCGCCGGCATAGCCGACAGCAGTGATGTGAATGCCTTCGCCCAATTCCCAAAACTTGCGCTCGGCGCCCCAGAAGCAGCCCATCCCGAACATTGCCATTTCGAAGCCCGCCGGGTATGACCCCTGCAGCGGCCTGTGAAAGATGAAATGCTCCCGCGCGGTCGGAATCGGTGTCGGGCGGCCGGGCAGCGCCTCGGCCGCGGACGGCATTGCAAGCTTCTTGTTGAACATGAACATGGCGACGTCTCCGCTGGTGCTAAGCCAATATAGGGGCGGCGCCGCCCGCGCGCATCTGCGTTAGGCGCCGCTCACCCATCACATTGCAGCCAGGCCGAGCAGAGAGCCGGGTCACGGCCACGCGAGTAGAGACCAGCGTGGTTGGCATCCCTATATCGCCCGTGCCGAGGAAACCCTATGCTGCCGCTGCATGAACGCCGACCCATTTCCGAGGACGGCGATGACCAAAGCCGGAGGAACCGCGAATGCGTAGTCTTGTCGTGATCTCTGCGTGTGCCGCGCTCGTGATCGGCTCTGCCGCGCAAGCGCAACAGGCCGCTCCGCCGGCCGCGCCGCCGCCCTATGGCGAATCGATCAATCTCGAGCAGGCGAGGACGATCGTCGACGCCGCCATGGCCGAGGCCAGGAAGAACAACTGGCTTATGGCGATCACGGTGGTCGGCCCGGCAGGTGACCTCGTCTATTTCGCCAAAATGGACAACACGCAACATGCCTCCGTCACGATCTCGCAGCACAAGGCGCGTGCGGCTGCGATCTTTCGGCGGCCGACCAAAGCTTTCGAGGAGAACCTCGGTAAGGGCTTCGAATTCCTCTATCAGCTGACGCTTGACGGCATGATCGGCTCGCAGGGCGGGGTGCCGCTGATCTCTGGCGGCAAGCTCATTGGGGCGATCGGCTGCAGCGGCGGCGCGGGGCCGCAAGATCTGCAGACCTGCATGGCCGGCGTTAATGCCCTGAAATAGCAACGCAGGCGAGACAATTGGATGACGGGCTGCGGCCGCCTGCCCCCAGCCCGGCTTAATCCCGCGCGTAGCCAATGAGCGGTTTTTTCTTTCGTCCGAGCAGGATCAGGATGGCGCCGATGATGGCGAGCACGAGCGAGACCGGCTGATCGAGAAAGTAGGGCTGAACGAGGCCGTGCCAGACCCATGTCCCGACACGGCGCTCGACCTCCGGCTGCAGCGATGTGAGCGAGTTTTGATGGATGTTCGACCAGGTGGACTCCACGGTGCTGATATAGACGGTCTGGTCGGCGATGGATTTGGTGCCGTCATAGACCAAGAAAATGAATCCGAGGGCAAGCGACAACAGACCGACGAACCTCAGAACAAACCGGATCATGACGTTCTACGCGCGAACATGCACTGCCCCGTTACCGCTTACCCCGCTCGCGGGTCCCGTTCAATTGGCCTCTCGCTCTCGCCGTTCGCAAGACTGCGGAGGATGGCAGCGTGCCAGGCGAGGCCTTTTGTCGCTTGCCTTGAGCAAGGGTAGCGCGATCCGGTAGCTTGGAAAGGCAATCCGGCCGAGGCCTTAAGGGGTTGAGATGTCCTCCAAAATCGATGGCCGCGGGATACGACCGACATTTACCGACCAGGAAGCGCTGCTGTTCCATAGCCAGGGCCGTCCGGGCAAGCTCGAAGTGGTGGCCACCAAGCCGATGGCCACCCAGCGCGATCTGTCATTGGCTTATTCGCCCGGCGTGGCCGTTCCGGTGCTGGCCATTGCCGAGGACGAGGATCGTGCCTTCGATTACACCACCAAGGGCAATTTTGTCGCCGTCATCACCAATGGCACCGCCATTCTAGGCCTTGGGAATCGGGGCGCGCTGGCAGCCAAACCGGTGATGGAAGGCAAGGCGGTTCTCTTCAAGCGCTTCGCCGATATCGATTCCATCGATCTTGAAGTTTCCTCCGAAGACCCCGATGAGATCGTCAATTGCGTCAAACTGCTCGGCAAGAGCTGGGGCGGTATCAATCTCGAGGATATTCGCGCCCCGGAATGCTTCATCATCGAGCAACGATTGCGGGAGTTGCTCGACATTCCGGTGTTCCACGACGATCAGCACGGCACCGCGATCATTGCGGCGGCCGGCCTGATGAATGCGCTGGATCTGACCGGACGCGATATCAAATCGACCAAGCTCGTGTGCAACGGGGCCGGCGCCGCCGGCATCGCCTGCCTCGAACTGCTCAAAGCGATCGGATTCACCCCCGACAACATCATTCTCTGCGACACGAAAGGCGTCATTTATCAGGGTCGCACCGAGGGCATGAACCAGTGGAAATCGGCGCATGCGGTGAAAACGTCGTCCCGGACGTTGGCCGAGGCGCTGGCGGGCGCCGATGTCCTCTTCGGATTGTCGGTTAAAGGCGCGGTGACCAAAGAGATGGTGAAGTCGATGGCGGCAAAGCCGATCATCTTCGCCATGGCCAATCCCGATCCGGAAATTACCGCCGAGGAGGTGGCGGAGGTACGCAACGACGCCATCATGGCGACGGGACGTTCCGACTACCCCAATCAGATCAACAACGTGCTCGGCTTTCCCTATATCTTCCGCGGCGCGCTCGACGTGCGCGCGACCGCCATCAACATGGAGATGAAGATTGCCGCCGCGAAGGCGCTCGCGGCGCTCGCGCGAGAGGATGTTCCCGACGAGGTCGCCGCGGCGTATGGCGTCCGGCCGAAATATGGGCCCGAATACATCATCCCGGTCCCGTTCGACCCGCGGCTGATCTCGTTCGTTCCGCCCGCCGTCGCCACTGCTGCCATGGATAGCGGCGTGGCCCGGCGACCGATTGTCGATATGGATGCTTACCGCGCGCAGTTGCGCTCGCGGCGCGATCCGGTAGCCGGGGTTCTCCAGCGCGTTCACGAGCGGCTGCGGCGACGGCCGCAACGGGTCGTGTTCGCTGAAGGCGAAGAAGAGCAGGTCATTCGCGCCGCGGCGAGCTTCGTCCACGAGGGACTTGGGACGGCGCTGCTCGTCGGGCGCGAGGACCGCGTGCGCGAGAGCGCGCGCACGCTGGGTATCGAGCTGGGCGGCGGGATCGAGATCATCAACGCGCGACTTTCGCAACGTAACGCAGCCTATGCCGCCTTTCTCTACGAGCGGCTCCAGCGCGACGGCTTTCTGCAGCGCGACGTCCAGCGCTTAGTCAACCAGGACCGGAACCATTTCGCCGCCTGCATTGTGGCGCTCGGCGATGCCGATGCGATGGTGACCGGTGTCACGCGCAATTTCTCGGTGGCGCTCGCTGATGTGCGCCGCTGCATCGATCCTAAGCCTGGCCATCGCGTCATGGGGGTGTCGCTGGTGCTCGCACGCGGGCGCACGGTCCTGGTGGCGGACACCGCGGTGATCGAGATGCCCAATGCGGAGATTTTGGCCGACATCGCCGTCGAAGCCGCGGGCGTCGCGCGCCGCTTCGGCTATGAACCGCGCATCGCCCTGCTGGCGTTCTCGACTTTCGGCCATCCACCGGGCGAGCGGTCGGCTCACGTGCAGGGGGCGGTGCGCATCCTCGATCAGAGGCGCGTCGACTTTGAGTATGATGGCGACATGGCTGCCGATGTGGCTCTCAATATGGAGCTGCGCGAGGCCTATCCATTCTGCCGCCTGTCGGGGCCGGCCAATGTGCTGATCATGCCGGCATTCCATTCTGCTTCGATCTCGACCAAGCTGTTGCAAGAGCTCGGCGGAGCGACCGTGATCGGCCCGATTCTGGTCGGGCTCGACCGGTCGGTGCAAATCGTGCCGCTTTCGGCCAATGACGCCCAGCTGGTCAATATGGCCGCGCTCGCGGCATTCAACGTTAGCGGGTGACGCCGCGGGGAGACGACATGAGCGACAAGCTGCGCGGCGTAATTGCCGCCATTGCGACGGCCGTGGACGAGGAAGGTGAGCCCGATTGCACGCGCTCGGCCGCACTTGCCCGTTTTCTGCTCGCGAATGGTTGCGACGCATTGAACGTGCTGGGCACCACCGGGGAGGCAACCTCCTTCTCGCTCGAGCAGCGCAAGCGCGTGATGACCGCTTACCGGGAGAAGGGCCTGCCGCTCGATCGCCTCATGGTCGGCACCGGTGCCGCCGCGATGGCCGACGCAGTCGCGCTGACGCGGCACGCCGCCGGGCTGGGCTTTGCCGGGGCGCTGCTGCTGCCGCCTTTCTACTACAAGGGCGTGCCGGACGAGGGGCTGCTCGCCTATATCGAGGCGATCGTGAGCGCGACGAGTGCAAAACCGATCCCGCTTTATCTTTACCATTTCCCCGCCCAGTCCGGCCTGCCGTGGCCTATTCCCCTGGTCAAACGCCTGCTCGAAACCTCCGGCACCCGTATCGTGGGCCTCAAGGATTCCTCTGGTGATATGGCCTATGCGCGCCAAGCGGCGGCGATCTCGCCTCGCTTCGAGGTGTTCCCTTCGACCGAAGCGGTGCTGATGCAAGCACGTTCCGGGGAGTTCGCCGGCTGTATTTCGGCCACCGCCAATCTCAACGCCGATCTATGCGCGCGGGCGTGGCGCAGCGGCGAAGGGGAGGCACTCGGCGCCGCGGTTCGCATCCGCAAACTGTTCGATGGCAAGCCGCTGGTCCCTGGCGTCAAGGCGCTCATCGCCCATATCCACGGCGATGCGGCCTGGGCGCGGGTCAAGCCCCCGCTGAGCGCGTTTCCCGCAGGCGAGCAGGCGATGGTGGCAGCCGCCTATGACAGCCTGCGGGGCGCGCCCTCAAAGCCGCCCAGGCTCGCTGCGGCCGCCCAGGCAGGGTGAGCAAGTTCGCCCTGCTCGCCGCACATCCAGCGGCAACTGAACTGCCGGACAAGGTGATTGATCGTTTCTGCTCGATCTTGCCTGCCGTTGACGCTCGGGGACGTGGCGACTATAAGCGCCGTGTTGGCGGCGAGGTGCTCGCCGCCGCTTGCTTTTATGGATGCCTAGCCGCACGACAATGCGCGGGGCGAGCGGCCGCCCGCCAGCGAGCGTAGCCATGCCCAATACCTCTTCTGCCCGCAAGGCAGTCCGTAAGATCGCGCGGCGTACGGAGATCAACAAGTCGCGCCAGTCGCAGATGCGCAGCCTCGTGCGCAAGGTCGAGGAAGCAATCGCGGGAGGCGATCGCAGCACGGCGCTTGCAGCGCTGAAAGAAGCAGAGCCGGCGATCATGCGCGCGGCGCAGAAAGGCATCGTGCATTCCAACGCCGCAAGCCGCAAGGTATCTCGCCTGGCTCACAAGGTCGCCAAGCTCGCCACCTAGTCCGCCCTACGCGGCTTCTCGAGACTCACCACATCGACAATCTCGGCGAATAGCGCAGCGTGGACATCGCGCGCGATCAGATCGCATTTGGCAGTCGGACGACTTGTTGGCAGGCCATGCCTGTTGTTCAAAAAGTGTCACACAAAATTACGATAATCGAAGAACCGGTTATTGCGCTGATGGACTCGCGTTTTGCGGCGGGGGCTACCCTCTGTTTCCGCACACGGAAATAACTGCGTGCAGAATGGTTTAAAGGGAAAGCGCCCGTAAGGACTTTGATTTCTGTCATTTTCGAACATATGCGCCGCCTGCGTTGAAATCAAAATCGCCGCGTTACATCGGCTTTGACGCGCAGCCGTGGTCGCTTCGAATAGCCGAGTGAATTCAAAATATTATGGCATGCGAAAGCACATGAGCCGCAACCGCTGAATCGCGCATCGATGCAGCATTGCGCGCGGTGCCAACAAGCACAGGCATTGCGGGGGGGCCGTGCCGTGCTATTTTCAAATCGCCGCTGGGCCACCGGCGGTTTTCAGTAAAAGGTCGTGCTTAAGCTCATCGAAGATGAGGGCGGGTGAGTTATGCCTGATTCTCGGCTTCGAATCCGCGAGTGCTTGGCTGGGATGGAGATTAAATGCGCCTCTAAGCGAGATCGAAGTTCCAGTGGTCGCTCAAGGCAAGACAAACGTAAGCTTTAGAAGCGTGAACCCGTGCATAGCCCTCTCGAGAATGGGCGATAAATAAGGGGGGTAACATGGCGACAGCGAGGCTCAACATGGCTCGCGGCATCGGCCGCCAGCCGAATGGCTATTTGCTTCATCTCATCATCGCTGCTCGTGGCCCTGCCCCACCGCCGCGCTGAGCTCCCGCCTCGGCCGCGCCGACTGTTTTCCCCCACAGCTCCCTTCCCGGCCCGCTGGCCGCATAACTTCCCTCTTCACGTTCGTGTCGAAGTATCACGTTTCGCCCGCGTTCCCATCGGTGTGGCCATCAAGACGAGATAGGCAATGACGAGCATGGATCTGGACCGCTGGACGCGCGTGAAGGACCGTCTTCGCGCCGAGGTCGGTGACGACGTCTACGCGAGCTGGTTCGCGCGCATGGAACTCGACAGCAGCGAAGGAGATACCGTCAAGCTGTCCGTGCCCACGCGTTTCCTCAAGAGCTGGATCCAATCCCACTATGCGGAGCGTGTGCTGGCCTGCTGGCAGGCCGAACAGCCGAATTTTTCACGGGTCGAGCTCACCGTCCGCTCCGCGGTGATCCGCACCCTGCCGCCAAAGATCAAGCAGGCAGAGACTGCTGCGCCTCAACACGAGAGCCGCGCGGTCAAGCTCAACGGCGGCCACCTGCCCCATACGGTTGGGCCGATTTCGGCCGTGCACGAGGCTTTGGGCGGTTCGCCACTCGATCCGCGCCTCACGTTCGAGACGTTCGTGATCGGACGCAGCAATACGCTCGCCCATGCCGCGGCCAAGCAAGTCGCACAGGGCAGGCGAGGCGACGTCGTCATGTTCAATCCGCTCTATGTCCACGCGGGCGTCGGGCTCGGCAAGACGCACCTGCTGCAATCGCTGGCATGGGCTGGCAACGCCACCGCCGAGCGCAAGGTGCTGTATCTCACCGCGGAGAAGTTCATGTACGGCTTTGTCGCGGCGTTGCGGGCGCAGAACGCGCTCGCATTCAAGGAGGCGCTGCGCACCATCGACGTCCTGGTGATCGATGACCTGCAGTTCCTTCAAGGCAGGTCGACCCAGGCCGAGTTCTGTCACACGCTTAATGCCCTCATCGATGCGGGTCGTCAGGTCGTGATCGCGGCCGATCGGCCTCCTTCGGATCTCGAAAGCTTGGACGAGCGTGTGCGGTCACGACTCGCCGGCGGGCTCGTGGTCGAAATGGGATCGCTCGGCGAGGAGCTACGGCTCGAAATCCTCAGGTGCCGCGCCGCGGCCGCCAGACAGCATCATCCCGGATTCGATGTTCCGCTCCCGGTGCTGGAGTTCATCGCAAAAGCTGTGACCCACAACGGCCGTGATCTCGAAGGCGCGCTCAACCGACTTTTGGCTCACAGCAAGCTGACCGGCCAATCGGTCACCCTCGAAATGGCCGAGCGCGAGGTGCGCGACCTCATTCGTCCGCAGGAGCCTAAGCGGGTCAAAATCGAAGACATTCAGCGGGTGGTGGCGCGGCAGTACAATGTCAGCCGCGCGGACCTTCTGTCGTCGCGGCGCACGGCCAATGTGGTCCGCCCGCGGCAGGTGGCGATGTATCTCGCCAAGACGCTGACGTTGCGTTCGCTCCCGGAGATCGGTCGACGCTTCGGCGGTCGCGATCATACCACGGTGCTGCACGCCGTGCGAAAGATCGAAAATCTCGTGAGCACAGACTCCTCGCTTGCTGATGAGATCGAGCTGCTGAAACGGCAATTGCAGGAGTAGGGACGCCTCATCGATGGCGAGGGGGCGCCGCGAAGCCGAGAACAACGCGGGGCTTGGGCCCGGCCGCGGTCAACCGTTGGCAGTCGTGGGTGCCCGCCGGGGGACTGCTGCCAAATGGTAGGGTAATTGTGGGCTTCGGTCGCCCTCGGCCTTGCGAAAAACGCGCGCACGCGCCAACTTCGTTACCCCCCTTCGAGGATCCCCCACGCGAGCAGGCGGATGGAAACAATGAAAGTCACCGTCGAACGCGCAGCGCTGTTGAGGTCGCTTGGCCATGTCCATCGTGTGGTCGAGCGGCGCAATACCATTCCAATTCTCGCCAATGTGCTGATCAAGGCGGAGAAATCCAAGCTCGCCTTCAAAGCGACCGACCTTGATGTCGAGATCACGGAGACGATCTCCGCCGAGGTGGGCCCCGGCGGCGCGACCACGGTTCCCGCGCACATGTTCTATGAGATCGTCCGTAAGCTCCCGGAGGGTACCCAGATCGTGATCGAAGCCTCTGGCGATCGCGCCGTGCTGACGATCCGCGCCGGCCGTTCCCGCTTCACCTTGCAGACGCTGCCGGAGAGCGATTTTCCGGATCTTGCCGCGGGCGACATGACGCACACGTTCAAGGTGGCGGCCGCCGATCTCAAACGGCTCATCGACAAGACCCAATTCGCGATCTCGACCGAGGAGACCCGGTATTATCTCAACGGGATCTACCTGCACACTGCCGGCACCGCCAAATCGCCGACACTGCGCGGGGTCGCGACCGACGGACATCGCTTGGCGCAGTTCGAACTGCCGCTGCCCGCGGGCGCCAGCGGCATGCCCGGCATCATCGTTCCGCGCAAGACCGTCGCCGAGCTGCAGCGCCTGATCGAGGACAACGAGGCGGAGATCACCGTGGAGCTGTCCCAGGGTAAGATCCGTTTCAGGCTCGGCGAGACGGTGCTCACCTCCAAGCTCATCGATGGCACGTTTCCTGACTACGTGCGCGTCATTCCTGTCGGCAATGACAAGAAACTCACGGTCGACAAGAAGGCGTTCGAACAGGCGGTGGACCGTGTCTCCACCGTCTCGAGCGAGCGCGGTCGCGCGGTCAAGCTGTCGTTGACCAATGGGAAACTGATGCTGTCGGTGACCAATCCAGATTCCGGCAGCGCGACCGAAGAGATCGAAGTGGAGTACGGGTCCGATCCGCTGGATATCGGCTTCAATTCCCGTTATCTGCTCGACATCGCGGCGCAACTCGAAGGCGAAGCCGCGGTGCTGAAGCTTGCCGATCCCGGCTCCCCAACGCTGATCCAAGACCGCGACACCAAGGGTGCGCTCTACGTGCTGATGCCCATGCGGGTGTAGCAGGCGCCCCGAGGTCAGTCGTCGTCCAGCCCACGCCACAAGGGCATGGGAGCAGACCGAGGGGTGCTGCGCCTCAATTATTTCAACGCCGCTCCTCGCTCTTTTGATCGTCGTGCTCGACGACGGTGGGTTCGTCATAGCCGCGGCGGCTGCTGTAGAAGGCAAGCGCCATCAGGCCGCAGCCGATCACCAATCCGAAGATGACTCCGACGCCCAAAAGCGCGTAGCCCCAGTCCGGCAATTCGATGCCGCCGGAATGCGCCGTCCAACCCTCATAGGTGACGTAGGCGGCGCCCGCGAGCAGCAGGATCAGGACGATGACCGCAACCCAGCCGCCGGGCATGTCGTTCTCTTCCGGATGACCTCTTGCGAAGCGATGGGCCTCGCGCCGAACGACAGCGACGGACCTATTTCGCTTTCTTCGGCTGGATTTGCTGCTGTTGCTGCACGGGCGAAGCGGGCTGCTGCATGGGTGAACGCGGCAGCATCTGCTGGTCGTTGAACGCGCGCTGGGCCGCCTCGTAGTCTGCGGGCGGGGTATTGGCGCGCTCGTAGAGCTTTTGCGCCATGATGAGCAGCGCGGCGCGGGTTTGCGGATCGCTCGTCGTGTGCGCCAGCGCCAGGCACTGCGCCGCGGTCTCCTTCAATTCGTCGGCCCGGTCTGCCATTGGCCAGACCTCCCATTAGCGCCGCAGGAATGAGCATACTGCCACCCAGGTGTAACCGCCACTGTGACGCGCCTCACCAATTGCGCGATTTGGTTAAACCGTGGTTCGCGACGTCCGAGAGCGAGTAGTCCGGATTTAGCAGCGAAATCCAAGGCAAAATCCAAGGCAAGTGTGTCCGGCGGAAATGCTCTTTCCGGGTTTGCCCTCGGGGTCAACCCGGGCGACGATGCTCACGAGGAGTCTTCGCCGGCAAGCGATTTGGCGATTTCGCTCTCGATCAGGGCGCGATCAGTCACCCCGGACCGGTCACGGCGGTTCGGCAGGAATCGCCGGAAATGCACGAAGCGCTCGCGGCTCACCTTTTCGAGCCGTTCGAGCTCGGCGAGCGGATCAGCGTGATCGTCGACGCGCAGGTTGAGGTCCGGCCATTCCTCCTCACCGCAAATCACCAACGCGGCCGATTGCTTTCCACGCTTGTCGCCGCCAGCCGCCTCGCCGGCGCGCAACGCGGCGATCAGGCGGCGAGGAAAAGGGAGTGCGCTATTCCTTGCATGAGCCGCGGCCGTGTCCTCGATGACTGCAGGGGCGACCAGCATGTTGCCCGCGACCGAGACATTGTCGCCTGCGAGATGCCCGCACCAGCCGATGCAGGCTGTTCCGGTATGCGCGGCGATTTCTCCCTCGGAACGAGCGCACCCACAGCAAAGAAACGCGTCGCAACGGCAATTCCGAATTGTCCGGTATCCAGATCGCGAGCAATGATCGACCAAGTCATGCCAGCCATCCACAACCGCGGCGATCGTCCTATCAGTTGCTCTGCTTGCCGCTCTGTTAGCTAAACAGATGAACAGATAGGATCGCAAGTCATCAGCAGCGAGTAGCCCGGATTGAGCGCAGCGAAATCCGGGTAGGATCGCAGCTGACAGCCACAGGAGACGGCAATGGATGACGCGGACTACAGGTACACGGTCACCGACATTGACGTGGCGTTCGATCCGCACGGACTGCGGGCATGGCTCTCCTGCGCCCTGGACGACGGCAAAATGCTGCTGCTCGCAACCGATCGCGTCACGCTTGCCGAGATGTGTCGGGTGATCCAGCAGCAATTGAATAGGTAGGTCGCGCCCATGTCTTGCCAACACGCTGCGCCAAATCCATGATCCGTGGCGACGGACTGCTTTGGACCGCGGCGGGTAGCAGAATCGCCCTGCCGTTTCCGCGAAAACGCTTGCACGAGATTGGGGAGGATTAGCCATGCGTGGTATAGGCCCGCTGAATTTGCTGATCGGCGTCTCTTTGGCGTTCGTCATCGGGACATCCACCGACAGCTACGCCCAAACCACTGCGCTACGCGGCGCCCGCGTGATCGATGGCAGAGGCGGCGCCCCGATCGACAACGCCGTCATTGTCGTGCGCGACGGCCGCATCGTCGCCATCGGTCCGTCGGCCGCAACTGCAGTTCCGCCGGATGCGCAGGTCGTCGATTACACCGGCAAAGCCATCATTCCGGGCCTCGTCTCGGACCACTCGCATATCGGGATCTTCATCGGCCTCAAGGCGGCTCCCGAGAACTACAACCGCGATGCCATCCTGCGGCAGTTGAAGCAGCTCGAGGCCTACGGCATCACCACCGTGATGGCGCTCGGCCTCAACGGACCGCTGTTCTACGAACTGCGTCCGGAGTTGCACGCGGGCCGCGTTCCCGGCGCCGACCTCTTTGGAGCCGACCAAGGCCTCGGCGTGCCCGGCGGCCAGCCATCGGCGACGGCTGTTCCGATTGGCGAGAACCGCGTCTCGCGACCGGACACCGTCGAGATGGCGCGCGCGTCGATTCGTGAGATGGCGGCGCGCAAGACCGATATGGTCAAGATCTGGCTCGATGGCGCCGGCGGACTGATGCCCAAGCTCAAGCCTGACATCTATTCCGCCGTGATCGACGAGGCGCACAAGAGCGGCTTGCGGGTCGCCGCCCATATCTACGATCTCGACGACGCCAAAGCGATCGTGCGCGCCGGTGTCGATGTCATCGCGCACGGCGTTCTCTGAGTTCATCGACATGATGAAAGCACGCTCGGTCTGGTACATCTCCACCATCGTGCTCGATTACACGAACTACATTTTCGCCGATCAGCCGCCCTGGATGAGCGAACCGTTTCTGCAGCGGGCATTGCATCCCGCGGTTCGCGCGCAATTCGACGACCCGGAGTATCGCGAGCGCATGCTTGCATCGCCGGCGACCGCCAAAAACAGAGCAGCCGTTGCCACCAACAAGCAGAACCTGAAGGCAGTCTCTGACGCCGGTATTGGGATCGGCTTCGGTTCCGACTCCGGCGTGGGCCTGCGCATTCCGGGCGTGGCCGAGCATCTGGAACTCGCACTGATGGTGGAAGCGGGCCTCACCCCCATGCAGGCGATCACCAACGCCACCTCCAATGCAGCGGCATTGCTGAAGCTCGATGATCGCGGCGTTCTGGCGCCCGGCAAGCTCGCCGATCTCGTGGTACTTGAAGGCGATCCGACCGCGGACATCAGCAATTCGAGGAAGATCCACGCGGTCTGGCATCGCGGCAAGAAGGCGGCCGGACCGGTCGCGACGTTCACGCCTTGAGCAACCCGTAGGGCGCAATAAGCGAAGCGCATTGCGCGACTGCAGGAAAGAAGGGAGGAAACGGCTCATGGCTCTGCACAAAGGCCGGCGTTTCGTGGAACGTGCGGGCGCACTCGCCCTCGCCGCCGCGACCCTGGTTTTGTCTCTGGTGCCCGCGCAGGCCGCCGATCCGATCAAGATCGGCCTGAGCTTGAGTCTGACGGGCGCGACCGCGCCGGCGGGCCGGCAAGTGCAAGCCGGACTCGACATCTGGCGCGACCACGTCAACGCGGCGGGCGGCCTCCTCGGACGCCAGGTCGAGCTCGTCACCTATGACGATCAGGCCAATCCGGCGAATGCGCCCGGCATCTACGCCAAGCTGATGAGCGTCGACAGAGTGGACCTGCTCATCGGTCCTTACAGCACCAACATCATCGCCGCCGCGCTTCCCGCGATCATCCAGAACAAGCGCATGATCATCGGCATTTTCGGGCTCGGCGCTAACAAGCAGTACAAGTATGCGCGGTATTTTTCGATGAATTCGCAAGGCGCGTCCCCGCGCAATTATTCGCGCGGATTGTTCGAGCTTGCCATCGAGCAGCAGCCGAAGCCCAGGCGGGCGGCGCTGGTCGGTGCCGATGTCGAGTTCTCGCGCAACGCGCTCGACGGCGCGCGTGAGAACGCGAAGGAACTCGGCTTCGACGTGGTCTACGAACGCACGTACCCGCTCGCCAACACCGAATACACGGCGATCGCGCGCGCGATGCAGGCGGCCGACACCGAAATGGTCTATGCCGCAACACTGCCGGTCGACACCGTGGGGCTCCTGCGCGCGTCCAACGAGGTGCAGTTCAGGCCGAAGCTCTACGGCGGCGCCTTTCTCGGCCTCTTGGTGACCGCAATCAAGCAGCAGCTCGGGCCGCTGACCAACGGACTCGTCAATAACGAGTTCTACATTCCGGCCGCCAGCCTGCAATTCGCCGGCACCAGGGAGTTCCTGGACGAGTACCAGAAGCGGGCGCCGGGGCTGGGCATCGATCCGCTCGGCTTCACCTATCCGCCCTATGCCTACGCCGCCGGACAGATTCTCGCCAAGGCGGCCAGCGAGACCAAATCGCTCGATGACGAGACGCTCGCCGACTACATCCGCAACCATACCATCGACACGGTGATCGGGCCGATGTCGTTCGGCGAGGACGGCGAATGGAAGACGCCGCGTATCATCTACGCACAATTCCAGAACGTCAGCGGCAACGACATCGGCCAATTCAAGGACATGTCGCGCCAGATCGTGGTCTGGCCCGCGCAGCTCAAGACCGGCGATCTGATCTATCCCTATGCTCAGGCAATCAAATGAATGAGGCGACCCGCGGCACGCACAGCAGTTGCAGCGCAAGCAGCATCCCGCGCTTTCCCCGGTCTACCCTCTCGACAGAGTTAGCAGCATCGAGGCTCCCAGATGAAAGCCCTGATGTGTTCATTGATTGTCGCCACTCTCGTCTCAGCGCCGGCAATGAGCGCTGATGTACCGTCGCTGGTGGGAACATGGAGCGGACAGAGAGATCGGATTGCCAAGGTCGAAGGGCGGCGCGGCGGACTTGCCACGCTGGTCATAACGGAGCAGCAGGGCAACACTTTCGTAGGGCATTTGAAACGTTCTAACCCGACGGGCGATGAGGATGAGCCACTCTGGGGCGCTTTCACGCCGGGCGGTCAGCTAATGATGGGATCGGACGAGGAAGGGACTTACATTTTCCGTCTCATCGACGAGAACACCCTCGACTATTGTTACAGCGAGAGCGGCCCTTCTGCGCGCTCCGTGTGCGCCAGGCTTGCCCGGCAGCGCTGATTTCGCCCACACAGCCGCGATCGCCGGGCCAGCGCGCCACGACTACAACGATGTGGTAGGGTGCTCGACCTGAAGCGAAGGCAATGAAACACGAGGGAGCACGGTCATGGCGTTGCGTAAATTCATCATTGAGAGGGATATCCCGAAGGTCGGCACCCTGGAGCGCGAACAGCTTCGTGGGGCCGCGGCAAAATCGAACGGAGCGCTGCGCCAGCTCGGTCCCGACATCCAGTGGGTCGAGTCGTACGTCGCCGACAACAAGACGTTCTGCGTCTATCTCGCCAAAGACGAGGACATCATCCGCAAGCACGCGGAGATCAGCGGCTTTCCGGCGACGAAGGTCACGGAGGTCCGCAAGATGATCGACCCGACGACAGAACGGCCGGACTAATCGCATGCAGCGGCGCGCGTTCATATCGCGATTCGCCGCGGCGGCGCTACTCGCATCGCTGTTGGCGAGCGGGTCGGCAGCGGCACAGCCCTATCCCAATCGACCGATCACGCTCGTGGTGCCGTTCCCGCCCGGCGGCGCGACCGACGCGATCGCGCGCACCATCCAGGACAGCATGTCGCAGTCGCTCGGCCAGCAAATCGTGATCGAGAACATCGGCGGTGCCGGCGGCATGATCGCGGCCGCCCGCGCGGCGCGCGCGGCGCCCGACGGCTATACGGTGCTGCTGCACCAGGTGGCGCTCGCGGCGGGCATGACGCTCTACCCGAATCTCGGGTTCAACGCCGAGAAGGATTTCGTCACTGTCGGTCTCATCAACACCGCGGCTTCAACGCTTGCGGCGCGTGCAACGCTGCCGCCGAACAATATCGACGAGCTCGTGCGCTGGATGAAGGCGCCCGAGCAGAATGCAAAAATCGCGCATGCGGGCGTCGGCTCGTTCGGGCATCTCGCCGGCGTTCTGGTCGCGCAAGAAACCGGGGCAACGGTCACGCACGTTCCTTATCGCGGCGCCGGGCCCGCGCTCAATGATTTATTGGGGGGCGTCGCCGATCTGAGCTCGATCGCGGCGGTCGTCGCCGGGCCGTTGGTGAAGGGCGGCAAGCTCAAAGCCTATGCCATCATCGGCAGAAACCGCTTCGCCGGACTGCCGGATCTCCCGACGATGGGCGAGGTGGGCTACAAGAAGCTCGATCTCGATTTCTGGCACATGCTACTCGTGCCTGCCGGCACGCCGGCGCCGATCGTCGAGCGGCTCAACGCGGCGCTCCGCGATGCGCTCGCCGATGCGAGGGTCCGCAAGACGTTCGCAGACGGCGGCATGGATGTGTTCCCTGGCGAGGAGCAGACACCGGACGCCGCGCGCGCCTTGCTCAAGCGCGAGGTCAAGCTCTGGAACGAGGCGATCCGCGCCAACAACATCACGGCGCAGTAGAGAGGCGAGCGACTTTCTCCCTCATGCTGAGGAGCATTGCAGCGCCAGGTGAACACAAATCTCTCCGTTAGCTCGCAGCGCTGCGATGCGCACGCTCGATCGAGTTTGCCGCACCGCTGCGCCATCTCGCCCTCAGGATGAGGACCGGGATCCGCTACGATGCTGCTGCAACGGCGGCCACCTTTTCGTTCGTGCCGGACTCCGGCACGAGCGCGGCGGCTTTCAGGCCCTCCTGGACCTTGGGGACGGTCGACTTCACGTCGGTGATCGGCAGGCCGTGCGTCGGTGCGATCGGCTTTACGAACAAAGCGAGGTCCGCGAACACCGCCGACACGTCCGGCAGGTCGAGCGAGACCGCCTCCTCGGCGAGGAGACCGCAGTGGCCGTCGAGGTGATAATGGCTGTAGGCGAAGCCGTCGCCCGGAAACAGCACGCGCTCGCCCGTATCGAAACCCCACCACGTCGTGCGCAGGTCGCGGATCACCGGCTCGACCGCCATCAGGCTCCGGCCACCGAGATCGATCGCGTCCCCCTCGTCCATCGAGCGCATGCGATGCTCGTATTGCGGAAACGCGAGGTGATAATCGCTGACGTCGCCGCACAGAATCGTCTCCGGAAAGCGCGCGAGGATGCGCCCGAGCCCGCCGCAATGCGGCGTCTCCTGGTGGGTTACAAAGAGATATTTCAGGGGCGCGATGCCGCGCGCGAACAATTCGCCGAGGTGGCGCTCGATGACCGGAAAGTCCTTCGGGTGGCCGGTCTCGACCAAGGCTGAGGCGCGCTCTCCGGCGATGAGGTACGCGGCGTTGTAGCCGTGATAGACCTTGCCCTTGTGCCGCTGCGCCAGGCAGTCGCCGATCCAGAACACGCCGGGCGCGATCTCGCGCGGCATTTTGTGTGCCATGCTCAGCGCTCCTCATCACGGCCGACATAGCGCGACACCGCGACGCTCTTGTCGAGCCCTTCGAGAACCTCGTCCAGCATCGCGACGTGCCGCGCCACGACCTTGCGGCCGTGCAGGACGCATCCGTAGCCCGGCGCGATCGTCTCGACATCGCATTTGGCGAACACGTCGGCGATGCCGCGCCGGATCGAAGCGGTCGGCGCGCCTTCGAGCCACCAGTAGCGCGTGTTGAGTAGGAACGAGCGCAGCTCGTGCGCAGACGTCGAGTCATCCGCCTCGGTGACGATCCAGGGTCCGTCGGCACGCGCGCGCCAGACATGGGTGAACATGTCGGAGGAGAACAGCGTGCGGGTCGCGCGGTCGTAGAGCCAGCGCGTGGCGATGAGGCGGATCGGCGCTTGCATGACGTCGATCGCACGGCCGTTCTTTCCAAGTTGGATGGTATCGGCGCGGGTCACCGCGGTGACGTTCATCGATTCTAGGATGTTGCGGCCGTCCGCCTTGGCGCCGAAATCGAACCACAGCGCGGCATCGACATTGCTGGTGTAGCAGGTCTCGACGTTGAAGTGCCCAGCGAATGCCTCGACGTTGTTGATCGACATGAACTCGTTGAGGCGCAGCGGAAACAGCGAGAGCGGCAAGCCAGGCGCGATCAGCGACTCGATCTGCGCGCGTATTGTCGGCTCGTCCTTGCCGAATCCAGTGTCGATCAGCATCGCCGCACCGCTCTGCGTGATGAGATAGCTGTTCGCCACCGAATAACCGCGGGCGCTCGCGGAATAGGCGCTCACGCGGCCGTCGAGCGCAAACGGGTTCTGCAGCGCGTACAGCTTGCCCTCGGCAATTGCGGCAATTCCGCCGGCAAAGCCGCCGGTCGCGCGTATTTTCCGGGGCGCGTGCTGCGTCAGGACGGGCATGGTGGGTCGACCTTACCGGGCGCCAGCGGCGAAGGGAACAGCCCGAATCACGCCAAGTACTTTTCGTTGTCGGCGCCCAGCGCGGGCGAAGCGATCGCTGCTGCGGGGCTTGCGCGAAAGGCGGGATCGAGCGGTAGCGGGAGCGCCGGCATGGTGGCGCCCTCGGGATTGGCCAGCACGTGGCGGAACACACCGCGAGCCGCGTAGTGCGGATCGCCAAAAGCATCAGCGAGGCTCGCGACGATCGAGCAACAACAATCCTTACCGCCGAAACGCAAACGCCAGACGTCCGCCGTCTCGGTCGCAATGATTGCGGCAACCCGCGCTTTTGTCGCGGCCGAATTCTTCGCATCGTCCCGAAACTCGGGCTCGAGACCGATGACATCGCAAAACGTTTCCCAGAACCTCTGTTCGAGCGGCGCAGCCGCCACCATCTTGCCGTCCTTGGTCGGATAGAGCCCATAGCGGGCCGAGCCGCCGGTGACGAAGCCCGCACCGTTTTCCGGCCAAGCGCCGGCAACGAGGCCGTAGCCGATCGCCCAGAACATCAGCGGGAACACATTATCCGCCATCGCCACATCGAGGTGGCGACCGCGTCCCGTCCGGCGACGCTCCTCGAGCTCCAGCAGAATGTTCAGCACGGCAGGGTATGCGCCGCCCGCGACGTCTGCGATCAGCGCCGGCGGTAGGACCGGCCGCTGCAGATCGCCCATCGACAACGCGAGCAGACCTGCATCGCCGATATAGTTGAGGTCGTGGGCGGCAACGTCGCGTTTTAGACCAGTCTGCCCGTATCCCGAGATCGAACAGTAGATGACCATGGGATTGAACGCGGCCACCGAGTCATAGTCGAGCCCGAGCCGCGCCATGACGCCCGGCCGGAATTGCTCGACGATGACATCCGCGCGTTTCAGCAGAGGGTGGAGCCGCTTGCGTTCGGCGGCGCTTTTCAGGTCGAGGGCGATGCTGCGCTTGCCGCGATTGAGGAGCGCAAAGCTCGCGCTGTCGCGCCCCCAATTGGGCAGATGGCCGCGCATCTCCTCGCCGCGTCCTGGCGGCTCGATCTTGACAACCTCCGCGCCGGCCTCGGCCAAGAGCAGCGTCGCCAATGGGCCCGGCAGCAAGGTTGAGAAGTCGAGGACGAACAGACCTTCGAGCGGCCGCATCGCGCTTTTCCCTGCTTGGACGAGCAACTAGCCCGGATTGAGCGTAGCGAAATCCGGGATAAGTCTGCCCGGTGGAAATGATCCCGGGGTTTCCCCGCTGTCGTGGGTCAACCCCGGCTACGATATTGGACCCGCTACTTTCCCGCGGCGAATTTCACCACCCTCGTCCACTTCTCGGTATCACGCTGCCACATCGCGCCGAACTCATCGGCTGTCACGAGAATGGGCCGCCCGCCGACCTCGGCAAGCCGCGCGGCGATGCGCGCATCGGAGAGCCCGGCGTTGATCTCGCGGTTGAGCGTGGCGATGATCGCGCGAGGCGTGCCGGCGGGCACGGCAATGCCGGTCCAGCCGCTCACCTCGTAGCTCTTGAGCGTCTCGCCGACGGTCGGCACGTTGGGGACTGCGGCGGAGCGCGTAGGCCCCGTCATGGCGAGCGCGCGCACCGCGCCCGAGCGGATGTGCGGCAGCGAGTTCGGCAGCGCATCGATTGCGGCTTGCACGCGGCCGCCGATCAAGTCGGTCACCATCGGCGCGCCGCCGTGATACGGCACGTGCACCATCTCGACGCCCGCTTCGAGCTTGAACAGCTCCCACGCGAGATGACTGATCGTGCCGGTGCCGAACGAGGCCATGTTGATTTTGCCGGTATTGGCTTTGGCATGCGCGATGAACTCGGCAACGGTTTTGACCGGCAGCGACGGCGTCACCTCCATGACAAACGGTAGCTCGGCCAGTGCTGCGACCGGCGCGAGGTCGCGCAGGAAGTTGAAAGGGAGGGCAGCGTGAAAGCTCGCGTTGATGGCGTTGGTGGTGGTGACGAAGAGGAGCGTGTAGCCGTCCGCCGGCGAGGCGACCGCCGCCTGCACCGCGATATTGGTGCCGGCGCCCGGCCGGTTCTCGACGACGAAGGATTGGCCGAGCCGATCGCTAAGCCACGCGCCGATGATGCGCGCGACGAGGTCGGTCGAGCCGCCGGCGGGATAGCCGACGATGAGGCGAACCGGCCGCGCGGGGTAATTTTCCGCGCGCGCGGTGCGCGGCAATGCCGCGAGCGCGGCGGCGCTGGCGGCAAGGCGCAGAACTTCGCGGCGATGACGGTGCATGACGTGTCCTCGGCCGGCGGCGCTCTATGATAATTGCGCGAGCGCGGGGAAACCAGCGCGGGTGTTTTGCGCGTGCCGGCACTGCACCTGCTCCAGCGGCGCCATGAATGGGCCGCGATCCCGCTCGCGTCCCCGCCTCGCGAAGCGGGGAGAGGGTGGTCCGAGTGCAGCCAGGGCCGGCTGAAGGGCAGCACTCCCTTGGCGCAGATTCTCGTTATTTAGCTTGCCCCTCACCCGGCTCGCCGCTCCGCGCCTCGCCACCCTCTCACCGCAAACGCGGAGAGGAAGGGTACAGACCGAGTTCGCCGCCCGGACTGCAATTCCGTTAAGATTCCGTTTAGCTCTGGGGCGGATCATGCGGCCGTGCGCGGCCCACGCGTGGCGCGCACCGAGGATCCCAGTATGGACGACGAGCGGGCCCGTGGCGCCGCCGGGGCGATGACCGATCGGGCCGAGAGCGGTGCACAGCCGCAGCAGCTCGTGCTCTGGTCTGCGTTACGAGACGATGACGGCGAAAAGAGCCGGCGCCCTCGCGATCTTGCGGACCGCGCTGCCTCCAAATTCCTGCTGATCGAGCCAGTCGGCCCCCGCGCAGCGGCGCCGGCGCGCGAGATCAAGGCCGATCACGAGATTAGGCCGCCAGGCCGCGACGAGTTCATGGATCCACAACCGACCACGCCCGCGCTCGCGCTGTGGGTTCAGTGTGCCCTGCTCGTCGGAGCGCTGGCGGTCGGTTTGAGTCTGGGATGGATCGGCGGGTCGGTGTCGTGGCGCTTCTTCGCTGCAGCGCCGGCGCCGGTGCAGCAAGCCGACGCGTCGGCATGCGCACGCGAGGGAGGCTGCGCTGCCGTGAAGGCGGATCGCGAGGCAAGCCCGAAGATTGCTGGCCCGCGCGCGCGCATCGCCGCGCGCGGCACGCAGCAGGCGAGCGCCAGTCGCGATGTCGCCACGACGAGCAGCATTGCCGCGCAGGAGGGGAACAAGATTGTGCCGCGGCTTACGCCCTTTCCCGAGACGCGACCGACCACCATCGAAGGCTGGGCGATCCGCGAGGTCGCCGGCGGCACCATCGTGCTGCAGGGGCCGGGGGGCGTGTGGCGCGTGAGCCAGGGCGACACCGTGCCGGGCGTTGGCCGCATCGATTCGATCGTGCGCTGGGGCAGCCGCTGGATCGTCGCCACCACGCGCGGCCTCATCTCCACGCTGGATTGAGTCGCGACTGGCGCCGCGCGCGCCCCGACCCTCGCCCCGCGCAGCGAGGGAGAGGGTGGCCCGAGCGCAGCGAGAGCCGGGTGACGGGTAGCATTCCCTCGGCGCAAATTCCATTGATTAGCGCTCGTGCGCCTCACCCGGGTCGCCTGATTTCATTTTGCGGATCCCGTAGGATGGATTGAGCGAAGCGAAACCCATCAACCTCTCGACGTGGGATCGATGGGTTTCGCGCGAAAACGCGCTCAACCAATTCATTTCAAGGATCGACCCATGTTCGAGAAACCGAGTGTCGGCGATTTGCGCGAGGCGGCGCAAAAACTCGGCATGACGCCGAGCGATGCCTATCTCGCGGCCGTCGAAGAGATCGTCACACCGCTCGCCAACGCCTATGCCGCCCTCGACGCCACGCCCGACGAGCTGCCGCCAGTGAAATCTGCGCCGCGCGAATTCTACCGGCCGACGGCGGCGGAGAACCCGCACGGCGCCTGGTACGTCAAGACGGCGATCAAAGGCAAAGCGGGCGGCAAGCTTGCCGGTCGCCGCGTCGCGCTCAAGGACAATATCTGCCTCGCCGGCGTGCCCATGATGATCGGCGCGGAGCTCTTCGACGGCTACGTGCCCGAGGTTGACGCGACCGTGGTCGAGCGCATTCTCGATGCCGGCGGCGAGATCGCGGGCAAGGCTGTGTGCGAATATTTCTGCGTGTCGGGCGGCAGCCACACGAGCGCGAGCGGTCCGGTGCATAATCCGCGCAAGCGCGGCTTCAGCGCCGGCGGATCCTCCTCGGGTTGCGCGGCGCTTGTCGCCGCGAGCGAAGTCGAGATGGCGATCGGCGGCGACCAGGCCGGCTCGATCCGCATCCCGGCGAGCCATTGCGGCATCGTCGGCTTGAAGCCGACCTTCGGGCTCGTTCCCTATACCGGCATCGCGCTGCTCGAGATCACCATCGACACCTGCGGGCCGATGACCGCGACGGTGGCCGACAACGCGCTGCTCTTGGAAGTGATCGCCGGGCCGGATGGCCTCGACACGCGCCAGCGCGGGGTTCAACCTTCGCGCTACACGGAGGCGCTCGCCGGGGGCGCTGACGGCCTGCGCATCGCCGTCCTCAAGGAGGGATTCGGCCATCCCAATTCGGAGAGCGACGTCGACGCGCATGTGCGCGAGGCGGCGCAGCGCTTCGCCAAACTGGGCGTCATCGTCACCGAGGTATCGGTGCCGACGCATGCCCTGGGCTTTCCCGTATGGGCGGCAATCCGGGGCGATGCCGCTTGCATCATGCTCTTGGAGATGAACGGCGCCGGAATCGGGCACGAGGGGCTTTACGTCACGAGCCTCATGGAGCGCGCGATGGGCTGGCGCAAGCGCGCCGACGAATTTGCCGACACGCTCAAGATCGCCTCGATCTTCAGCCGCTACACGCTCGACCGCTACGGCGGCCGCTTCTACGCCAAAGCGCAGAATCTGCGCCGGCGTGTGCGCGCGGGCTACGACGCCGTACTCGCCGCGCACGACCTCTTGCTGCTGCCGACGGTGCCGATGAAGGCGACGCCGATCCCGCCCAAGGGCGCAACGCCGCAGGAGATCACGCGAAGGAGCTGGGAGCCGACCCGCAACACCTGCCCGTTCAACGTGACGGGGCACCCGGCGATCAGCATACCGTGCGGCATGGAAGACGGTCGGCCGATCGGGCTGATGCTGGTCGGCCGCCATTACGACGAGGCGACGATCTACCGCGCCGCCGCAGCCTTCGAGCACTCCGGGGATTGGATGCAGTTCTGACGCGGCGGGGAGATCAGGTTCGGCCACCTTGCGGAGAGGTTGTCCTTCAGTTTAACCCGACCGCGCAGCAAAACTCCGCTCGCCCGGACGCGCGGCTGTGGATGCCCGCTTGTGCGGAGCTCGCGATCTGGGTCCCGCTTTCGCGGGGACGAGCGGAGGTGCGTATCTTGAGACAGTACCGAGCAAAGACACGAGCGAGCAAACTAAGACACGGCGCGTCAGAGCGTCGGTGGCCTTTTGCGCAAATCGGTGCTTAAATTCGGTTGCCGGGTTTCATCGCGAACACGGATGCTCCCCATGCTCGATCGCCGACGCACGTTGAAGGCTGGTCTTGCGACGCTGGCCTGCGCCGCCGCGCCGCTCGCTTCCCACGCGCAACAAAAGCCTCGTGTCAAAATTCGCTACAACGAGGTCGTGCGCTCGATGCTCTATGCGCCCGCCTATGTGGCGATCGTCAAGGGCTATTTCGACGAGCTTGGGCTCGACATCACACTCGCGACCGCGCAAGGCGGCGACAAGTCGGTGGCGGTCATGCTGTCGAACCAGGCCGACATCGCGCTCATCGGCCCGGAGGCGGCGATCTACGTGCAGAACAGCGATTCGCCGGTCAAAATTCCGATTTTCTGCGGGCTCACCTCGACTGACGGGTTCATGCTGGTGGGACGCGAGAAGGTCGACAAATTCGATTGGCGCATGCTCAAGGGCAAAGAGATTCTCGGGTTCCGGCCCGGCAGCACGCCGCTCCTTTTCCTCGAGGCGGCGCTGCGCCAGAACGGGCTTGACCCGCAAACCGACGTCAAGCTCATGAACAATGTCGGCATTCCCGCGCGCGTGGGCTCGTGGCTCGCCGGGCAGAACCAATACGCGATCTTCATCGAACCGGATGCTGCCCAGCTCGAGCTCGACGGCAAGGCGCAGTTCTTGGCATCGATCGGCGAGACCGTGGGCTTGGCCGACTACACGACCTTCATGGCGACCGACAAATATATCCGCGAGGACAAGCAAACGCTGCAGAACTGGACCAACGCCATCGCCAAGGCGATGACCTGGACCGCGCAGGCGCCGATCCCGGAGCTCGTGAGCGTGATTGCGCAATTCTTTCCGGCGGTGAAGCCGGAGGTGCTCGCGCACGCCGCCGAGCGCTATCGGCGGCTCAAGATCTGGAAGAGCTCGCCCGTGATCGAGCCCGCGGCTATGGAAAAATTCCAGGACATTCTGGTGCAAGGCCACGTGCTCGAGCCGACAAAGCGGGTGAAATTTTCCGATCTCGTCGTCACCGAGTTCTTCACCAAGGCTAAGTGATCCGTGGCGGCGGCCTGGCCCAAGGTCGAGCTGCGCAACGTCAACCTGCGGTATTTCGGCCTCGAGGGCGAGACCGAAGCGCTCAAGGGCGTCTCGATCTCGATTAAGCCCGGCGAGTTCGTCGCCCTCATCGGCCAGAGCGGCTGCGGCAAGAGCACGCTGTTGTCGCTGATCTCCGGCATTCTCATACCGACCGGCGGCGCGGTGCTCGTCGATGGCAAGCCGGTAACCGGCCCGAGCCGGAAGGTCGGCTATATGCTGCAGCAGGATTATCTGTTCGAGTGGCGCACGATCCTCGAGAACGCTGTGCTGGGCGCCGAGATCCAGGGCGCCGACATGGGCAAGGCGCGCGTGCGCGCAACTGCACTGCTCATCCGCTACGGGCTCGGCCAATTCTTGCATCATTTGCCGCGCCAGCTCTCCGGCGGCATGCGCCAGCGCGTGGCGCTCGCGCGCACGCTGTGCACGGAGCCCGACATCGTGCTGCTCGACGAGCCGTTCGCGGCGCTCGATTCACAGACACGGCTTGCGCTCTCCGACGAAGTCGCCGTGATCCTGCGCCGCGAGAAGAAGACCGCGATCCTCGTCACCCACGACATCGGCGAAGCCGTGAGCATGGCGGAGCGGGTGATCGTGCTTTCGCGCCGGCCCGGACAGGTGAAGTCGGACCATGCGATCCGCTTTGCGGCTGCGGAGCGCCCCACCCCCTTGGCCGCGCGCAACGCGCCGGAGTTCAACGGTTACTTCAATACGCTGTGGCAGGAGCTCGAAGTCCATGTCGAAGGTTGATTCGCTCGCGCTTGCAGGCGCGAGCCCGCAATATCTCGCCTGGCTCACGCGCGAGCGGCGCGGGCAGCGTATGGTGCGCGGGACCCAGCTCGCGATCCTTGTCGTGTTCCTCGTATTGTGGGAGGTGCTGCCGAAAGCGCTGATCGTCAATCCGGTGCTGACCAGCTATCCCTCGGCGCTGTGGCCGACCTTCCTCGAGCTGCTCAAATCGACCCCGCAGCAGGCGAGCATCCTCATTCACACCTGGGCGACGGTGCTCGCGACCGTGCTCGGATTTATCGGCGCAATGGTTCTCGGCACCGCGGTCGCGGCGGCGCTGTGGTGGTGGAACACGCTCTACAAGGTGCTCGATCCCTATCTCGTGGTCGCCAATGCCATGCCGAAGACGGCATTCGTGCCGATCTTCTACATCTGGCTCGGCGCGACGCTGTCGATTTACGGCATGTCGCTCGCGATTTCCGTGTTCATTACCATCCTGATGATCTATTCGGGTTTTCAGGGCATCGATCCCAACAAGATCAAGCTGGCGCAGACCTTCGGCGCGACCAAGGGGCAAATCTTGCGCAAGGTCGTGCTGCCCGGCAGCGTGCCAACCTTGCTCGCCGCACTCAAGGTCAATGCTGGGCTCTCGCTCGTGGGGGTCGTGGTAGGCGAGTTTCAGTCCGCCAATCTCGGGCTTGGCTATCTCATCCAATACGGCGCGCAGATTTTCAAAATGAATATCGTCATGACGGGAATCACCATTCTCGCCATCGTGTCCTCGTTGATGTATCTCGCCATCTCCTGGCTCGAGACCGCCGTGATGCGGCGGAGGTAGCGGCCTAGCTTCGCGGGTCGAGGGGCGTTCCGCAGCGAACGACGCTGAGCGATGACATCCCCGGATTTCGCTTCGCTCGTTCGGGCCAGCCCTCACCCGTGATGTCCGCGGGCATCACTGGGCTCGTCCGCGCCGGTGCGGCAATAGACGCGCGACGCGTCGATATCATGATCGGAGGGCGCGCAGAACTGCGCGAGTTGCGTTGGCTCCTGCACGCGCGGTTCGCCTTGGGTGAATGCGCTGTTCTGCACGACGAAAAGTGTGGCGCTCACCAGTGCCCGCGTCGCGGCGTGTCTTATGATTCTGTTGTTCATGGTTGCACCTTCAGGTTTTGCGTCCGCGCCGGCCGCGGTGAGGACAGTGGCTGCGTGCGGCCGGCCCGCAGGCCGGCCGTGCGCGTTACCAGGTGTCGGTCCGGTACCAGTCGCTGAGCGGATAGCCGTGGTAGGTCTCGCTTTGCGCGGCGGCGGCGTTGCCGCGCGCGTGGCGCGGGGCGGCTTGCGCGGCGGACGCTTGCACGGCGACGAGGGTGAGAACGGCGAGAGCGGTGATGAGGGTCTTCATGGATCTCTCCTTGTGGTGCGGAGCGGGGAGCAACGGCGTTGGTTCGATGGCGACCCGCTGCGGCCTTGTGCTACCGGGCAACTTGTGGTACTGACTGGTAACACCCATATAGGTACTGACCGGTAACACCCGTGTCAAGAGGAAAAACGCCATGGACCCGGCAATTCACGTAAGTGACGAGAAAGGCGAGAGAATTCCGCCCCGCGCGCGCATCCTCGCGGCCGCAGGCGAGCTGTTTTATCGGGAGGGGATCCGGGCGGTCGGGGTGGAGGCGATCGCGGAGGCGGCTGGGACCAACAAGATGACGCTCTACCGCCACTTCGCCTCGAAGGACGATCTGGTGGCGGAGTATTTGCGGGAAAGGGCGAGGCGCGCGGACGCCGCCTGGGATCGGCTCGCGGCCGCCTGTCCCGGCGATGCGTTGGCGCAGTTGCGCGCCTGGATCGCAAAAATGGCCGAGCGGCTCGCCAGGGCGGACGAGCGCGGCTGCGCGCTGGTCAATGCCGCGGTCGAGCTTCCGGAGAAGAGCCATCCGGCGCGCCGCGTCATTGAGGAATTCAAGACCGCCGAGCGCACCCGGCTTACGCAGGTGTGTCGCGCAACCGGGCTCAGCGACCCTGACGTGCTCGCCGAGGAATTGCACCTGATGCTGGAAGGCGCGCGCGTGACCGCGCAGAGCGTCGGACGCGACGGCCTTTCCGAGCGCGTGATGCGCATGAGCGAGGCGTTGATCGCCGCGCACACGGGAAAATAACCATCACCTCCGCCGCACCTCGTCTCCGTGAAAGCTGCGTAGCCCGGATGAGCCAGGCGATATCCGGGTTCTAAGTCGCGCGGCCTTCAAGAAATCGCTTACGCTTGCGTCAGATTTGTCAGCCAGCTCCGGATGTCGCTTCGCTCATCCGGGCTACACGGCGACTGTCAATTCCGATATCGTCCAGGCATGACTTTAAAGTTGTTGGAGATGTCCGGCATGCAGCGTCTGGTAATCGTCGCGTTTACTCTACTCGGCGCGCTGGTCCTAGCGGCAAAGCCGGCGGCAGCGCAGACGTGGCCGCAGCGGCCGGTCAAGCTCATCGTGACGCTCGGTCCGGGCAGCGGCGTCGATATCGGCACGCGGCTGATCGCGGATCGCTTGACCAGGCGCTGGGGCCAGCCGGTGGTTGTGGAAAATCGTCCCGGCGGCGACGGTCTCGTCGCCATCTCGGCCTTCGTCGGCGCCAACGACGATCACGTGCTGCTCGCAGCGCCGAGCGGCTCGTTTACCGCGCATCCCTTCATCTATAAGCACCTGCCGTACAAGGCAGAAGACATTGTGGCGATCGCCCGCGTGTCGAACACGATCGTCGTGGTCGCCGTGCCGGCGGCGCTCGAGGTCAAATCGCTCGGCGATCTCGTCGCCATGGCGCGCGCCGAGCCCGGCAAGCTCAACTGGGCCGGCACCACCGGCAGCAACGAATTCATGTTCGCCGCATTCCTCAAGAGTGCGGGGCTCGCCATGTCGAAGGTGCCGTATCGCAACCTGGTCGAGGCCGCCAACGATCTCGCGACCGGACGCATCGATGTCAACGTGACGGCATTCGCAATCGTGCGGCCGCAGATCGACGCCGGCAAGGTCAAGCTGTTGGCGGTCACGAACACCGCGCGCTCTTCCGTCCTGCCCGATGTGCCCACGGTGACCGAGGCCGGCTATCCCGACCTTGCGCTCGACGGCTTGGTCGGCTTTTTCGGCCCGCCCACTATGCCCGAGCGGATCCGCGACGCGATTGCCGCCGACGTGCACGAGGCAATGGACGCGGCGGTGGAGGAGCGGCTGAGCCTCACCGGCCAGATTCCCAATTTCGGCGGGCCGGCCGCGTTCGCCGCTGCCATCGATGAGCAGCGCGCGCGGATCGCCCGCGCCGCCAAGGAGCTCGGCATCGAGCCGACGCAGTAGAGGCGCGGCGCTGATAAACCCAGCCGCGCGCGGCGTTGGGATAGCTGAATTGGCCTAGTCCTCAGCTTTGCTCATGGGGAGACCGGACACTGATCAACGTATATCGATGCAAACGCCATACATAATGCGCGGCGGGTGTGAGACGTCGGGCTGCTAGCAAAGAAGATGACCAGCGTCAGGACCACTGCGACGAGGCAGGTCCAAGGGACGAATTTTGGCAACCGACCGTCGGCTTCCCCATTCATCTTTAAGCAGCGTTCGGTTGGCGGATAGCCGAATGTCCGGCCAGAATCCTTGCGTCCCACAGCGACTCCGAAGCAAGATGCGTGCCGCCTCGCGTCCCGATCGCTGGGATGTTCGGCGAACAAATCAGCCGGCGCGGTTCTCGAAAATTTATATTTTTTGGATGTGCACGTGCACGGTGATCAAATCTCGATCACGCGCCGGACAGATGGGCATCGTTAGTGCTGATTGATGGCGCTCATCGGCTAAATCGTCGGCGAATTCATCACTGCTCAGGTCGGCTTGGGCTATATCGTCAAATTCGCCGCTTCTAGCATGGAGATCGCATTGGTGTTCGCGGCGCTCGCGCCGCTCTGCGGCCTCGGCTTTGGGCTGTTCGGCGCCGTGGCGCTCACGCAGCGGGTCGTCATGGCGCGTTACGGTGAATAGTCGCGCACCAGCATCAACTGCCGCTATCTATCTCTGCTCGCCCGACAGCGACCATGGAAACAAGAATCCCTGCAGCAGCGTGACGGCGCGGAAAAAGCATAGGCTGAGCGCGACAAGCAACGTCAAAGCCGCAAACGCCTGTGGGACCTTGAAGAACGAGGTCGAGAAGAAAATCAGGTAGCCAAGTCCCTGCTCCGCAGCAACGAACTCGGCGACGACGGCGCCAATGATGGCGAGCGTTGTCGAAATCCGCAGAGCGCTGAAGAGGTACGGCACAGCATAGGGAAGGCGAATGTGCAACATCTCACGCGCGGTTCCAGCCCGCAGTGAGCGGGATAAATCGATCATTTCGCGCGGAGTTGCGAGCAGCCCCGTCGCGGTCGCCACGACAATAGGAAAGAACGTGATGAGGAACGTGATCACGACGCGCGGCAGATCGGCGTGACCCAGCATCACGACGATGATCGGCGCGACCGCCACGACCGGCGTCGATTGGACCACGACGAGGATCGGGAAAAGCGTCCGCGACAAGATCGGCGACGCGGCCAGCGCCAGCGCAAGAGGGATCGAGATCGCGGTCGAAGCCAGATAGCCCAGGATGGCGACGCGGAGCGTCGCCCAGATATGCCCGAACCACCTCGTGGGTTCGAGCTCGGTGACGCTCGCGACGATCATGCTCGGCGGCGGCAGGATGAAGGTCGGGATGTTGAATTGCCGGCACGCAAGCTCCCACACGCCGAGCAACAGGACAAATGTCAGAGGCGACGCAGCACGTCGCAAGACCGCACCGATCAGTCTGTGTGCGCGGGCGGCCGGGCGGCCGGAACGATCAGTGGATGCGGGGGCGCGCAAGCAGCTCCTTCCGGATGTGGCTGGTCAGATCCTGGAAGGCAGGTTCGGACAGCGTCGCAAGCGAACGCGGCCGCGCCAGGGGGACATCGAGACTTTCGCGAATACTGCCCGGGCGTGACGTCATGACGAGGATGCGGTCAGCCAGCAAAACTGCTTCCGGAATCGAATGGGTGATGAAGAGCAGGGTTTTCGGTTGCGCGCTCCAGATGCGCAGCAGTTCGAAGCCCATCTCGTCGCGCGTCAGGGCATCGAGGGCCGAGAAAGGCTCGTCCATCAGGAGGATGTCGGGATCGAGCAGCAGGGCACGAGCGATCGCAACACGTTGTTGCATGCCGCCCGAAAGCTGATCGACACGGTGGCCCGCGAAATCGGCGAGGCCGACCAGGTCCAGGAGATCGCGTGCCCGGTTCACTTCGGCCGACGTCACTCGACCGTATCGGTGCCGCATCGGAAACGTGACGTTGCCCAACACGTCGAACCAGGGCAGCAGCACGGGACGCTGAAAAACGATTCCGATTTCATCTCGTGGCTCGACGACCTTCATGCCGTAGATGTCGATCCGACCGGCGCTCGGGAAAATGAGGCCTGCGGTCAGGCGCAGCACGGTCGATTTCCCGCAGCCGGAGGGGCCAAGCACCGCCACGAATTCATGGCGTCTCACGTCGAAAGTGAGCTCGTGAAGCGCGGTGAGCCTGCCGTTGGATGGGCCACCGAAGACCTGACTGACATTGGCGAAGCGGATTGCCGGATCCATTTGGACGCGCGGGATTGACGGCCATTTACGGCCAGATCAACAGATGACCAAAGACGTCATTCTGGCCGTAGCCTTCAGTTGAACGATCGGTCGACCACCTGTTCGGAATCGAGCTTGTCCATCGAGATGTTCAGGGACTTAGAAACCCACGACCAGGTTTCTTTGAGCAACGCGGGCTCGAAGGCCCCCATGCCATCCTTCTTGCTCACCTCGTTCACCATGAGAGGAATCGAGGCCTTCCATTGTGCTTCCGCCACCGCGAGGTCGAGTTCCGGTACTTGGGCGCGAACTGACTCTGCCGCCAATCTGGGATTGGCAATGGCAGCTTCCGTGGCCTTGCGGTACGCCCGCATGAACTTGCGCAGCACCTCCGGGCGCTCGCTGATCATCCGATCCGAGGCCATCAGGGAGAAGGCATATCCCTGGAATCCATAATCGAACCAGGGAAGGATCTTCAGCTGCTTGCCCGTAGCACTGAGCGCCTTGTCAAAGAGGGGCACGTTGGGCATCCAGCTCACGATGCCCGCCACCCTGCCCGATGCCAACATCGGCGCAAGCGCGGGCGGATCCACCTTCACCAACTCGACCCGCGCCGGATCAACCGAGTTCTGCTGCAGCACCAGCGGCCAGATCACGTTGGATGACGAGAAGGTGCCGGTTGCGATCGCCTTCCCCTCCATGTCTTTGAGCGATTTGATGCCGGCGCCTTCGCTGGTGAAGATCGCATCGGGCTGCTTGGTGTAAATCGAAAGGATGGCCCTGACCGGAACGGTGCCCTGTGCCTTGGCCTGCATGAGGGCGGCGATTCCGGCCGCGGTAAGCTCGCCGACCCCCGAGGCGACTTTGGTGATTGCGTCGGCGCTGCCTCGCCCCGACAGTATTTCGACGTCGAGGCCTTCGGCGGCGAACAAACCGGCGTGGACACCGACATAGACGACCGCCTTGTCGCCCCCCGGCAGCCAGTCATTCACCCACTTCACCTTTTCGGCCGCGGATGCCGAATTTGTCAGCACAAACAGAACGGCGAGGACGTGCGCGATCCAGCTGCCAGACATATCAAACACTCCATTCCTTCACCCGGGAGCCCAAGCTCGGCAACGCCCGTGCCACGGAGACGCAAATCCCGCGGCCGGGTGCTGCGCACTCACGCATACAGTTTGACGGATCTTTCGACCTCCATAAGCGGCAGGATGAATTCGCCAAACTGCTCGATACCAACGAGGAAATCGTCGAAGCAGAGCATGATGCCTTTGGTGCCGGGCACGGCGGCTGCTTCGCTCAGCATGCGCGCGATCGATGCATAGGAGCCGACGAGCGTACCCATGTTGAGGTTGATCGGCCGCTCGGGCAGCGCCTTCTTGCGTGAGGAGGCCGTTGCGGGCGCCGACTTATCGGCAAGCGCCTGCGAGATCATCCAATCGACCGCCACGCTATCGAGGCCGTCATTGTAGTACTGCCACTTGGCCATTGCGGCTTCGTCGGTCTCATCGGCGATTACCATGAACAGGATGCAGGCGCCGACGTTGCGTCCGGTCCGCGCGACCTCGGCCATCAGCCGCCGGTTGGATGGCTCATGCCCGGCAGGCGTGTTCAATCCGACGCCTTGAAAAAAATTGTAGTCGCCATATTCGGCCGTGAAGCGCATGCCGCGGTCGCTCTGGCCGGCGCAGATGATCTTGATCGGCGCCTGCGGCAGCGGGCGCATCCGGCAGTCGCGCATTTGAAAATAATCGCCCGCGAAGTCCGAGCGGCCGGTCGTCCACAGATCGCGCATGATCTGCACGTATTCGGAGGCGTGGTCGTAACGGCGCGCGTAATGCTCTTCGCCGGGCCATAGCCCCATCTGATCGTATTCGGCGCGCTGCCAGCCAGTGACGATATTGATACCGAAGCGCCCGGGCGCGATTGAATCGATGGTGACGGCCATGCGCGCGGTCAGCGCCGGCGGAATGGTCAGCGTGCCTACGGACGCATAGAGATTAATGCGGTCCGTCACCGCGGCAAGGCCTGCCATCAGGGTGAAGGATTCGAGATTGTAGTCCCAGAATTCGCTTGCCCCGCCAAAACCGCGCAGCTTGATCATGGAAAGGGCGAAATCGAGCCCATAGGCTTCCGCCTTCGCTACGATCTGACGGTTGAGGTTGAACGTCGGCTTGTATTGCGGCGCGGTCGTCGAGATCAGCCAACCGTTGTTGCCGATGGGGATGAAAACTCCGATCCCGACTCCCTTACCTGCATGCGCCATCGCTTACGCCTCTGCGTCGGCGGTGATCAGGGTGCGCGTGCGCGCCTGACGATAGCCGGCATCGCGCGGCGCGTCCGGAGGATCCGCCGGATAGACCTTGCACAAAAGGCCCTTGAGCGGACTCGAGCCGAGGGCGACATCGCAATTGTCCGGATCGTCGTCGGTGAGCACGTTGGAGCAGACCTCGAAGATCCCAT
>WNFQ01000342.1_pt1 | contig 37139 bp, 51 predicted proteins | sample 5400171 | NCBI WGS metagenome assembly WNFQ01 (sample SAMN13153356, study PRJNA577476) | soil metagenome | isolation source: 20 cm soil under Madrone tree | place: USA:California | collected 2016-06-14
AATTGGGAAGTGGCTGACCTAGTCTGACAGTGGGCGCTTGGAGTAATCACATACGAGTTCCTTTATGGCGCGCCACCTTTCCACGATGAAACGCCGGAGAAAGTATTCGAAAACATCCTGTCCAGACGGATTGAATGGCTAGAGGATTATGTCGACTACTCAATGGAGGCGCGCGACCTCATGGAGCGATTGTTGATCGTGGATCCTCAACGGCGTCTTGGTGTCAATGGAGCGGATGAGGTCAAGGCACATCCATGGTTTGCTGGTATCGAATGGGATAAGGTCACCGCGACTGAGGCTGCGTTCATACCCCAAGTAACTGACCCCGAGTCCACCGACTACTTCGACCCGCGTGGTGCAATTCTCCAATTGTTTGAGGACGATCAGCCCGTACCTACAACTCAGTCCTCCTTGCAACCAAACTCCGTTGGTATTGATGTCCCACATTCTGAGGCTGTTCCAGTCCCACGAGGAGGCCGTGAATCTTCAACTCCAGGGGACGACGAGTTTGGTGCCTTCGCTTTCAAGAATCTGCAGGTACTCAAACAAGCCAATGATGATATGATACGGAAATTGCGGACAGACCAGATGGCACCCATAACACACACCCTTTCCGAATCTGGCGCTGGACACTCTCGGAAACGCAGCATGTCGGCCAAGAAGAAGATACCGTCAAGCGTGGTTACTTCGTTTGAAGGCAAGTCGTCAATCACGAACCCACCATCCCCTGCAACATCCACATCTTCCATCGCTTCCTCGCCCTCTCGCGGTAGCGTCCCACCGTCTACTCCAGGCAGCGTTGCCGGTCACATCCGTAAACCTTCCGAGTATGGGGCTGTCGAGCGATTTAAGCAGAACTACATGGAAGCCGATGTGGTTCGTCGGAACTCGATGCCCAGTCGTCTACGCACCGCATCGGTATCATCGAGTATGGGAGATGGATCCTTGTCTGATGCTTGGCCCGCCTCCATTGGTCCTACTTCCGGCCATTTCGAGGTCACCACTCCTCCGTCTTCCGTGGCTTCCATTGACCTCAAAAGAGGTCCAGACCCAAGTGATCGCGCCGTGACGTGTCTGCTTGCAGAGGACAACCCCATTACGGCAAAGATTATCGAGACACTTCTCAGTCGCCTTGGTTGTCGGTGTGTTGTTGTGGCGGATGGTTCTGAGGCCATTAGCGTTGCGATGGGCGAAATCAGTTGCGTGTTTGAATATGCTTTACCATTCGTTTCCATGTCTAACTAGGTCTATGCAGAGTTTGACTGCATTTTGATGGACCTTCATATGCCAGTTGGTGCGTAGCCACTTTCCACATCGAGGTTGACTCATTCGGTCCCTGACGCCGCACCCACAGTTGACGGCGAAAGCGCTGCCCGGTACATCAAAAGCACCAACAATAAAAACACGAGCACGCCGATCATTGCTGTTAGTGCTTACAGCGGCGCCGACATGGGCGAAGCGAGTACACTGTTTGCTGCATCGCTTTCGAAACCGCTCCAAAAGGCCGACTTGCTAGCCGTCATGCGCGAGCTCGGATTTAAAACATCGACAGCAAACACGTCCATTCTTGGTAAGGCGAAACCAATCACTGCCGTTCGGTGAATACCGTAGCCCGTGCGAGCAGTGGCAAGTGCATGCCGTAATCATATCGTACACCACAACATATTACCACTTTGCATCTTTGCATCTCGTCTTTTTCTTCGCTATGCCACTTTTCGCTACGCATCATGGTCATCAGTCCAGACACCCACACGCTCGTCATCCTTCGCATTGTTCCCGCTGCATTTTGTATGCTAGAGTTAGTCGATGTCATTTGCCTCACACATGCGTGGATCGAGCGCTGTGAGCCTAATAAGGGTTAATTTACGTCGGCCCTCAGCTTTGGGTTGTACAACTGCCACCCCCTAACGTGCCTCGTTCTTGATGCCCTCCGTCATCTGAGCTCATAGCCACCTCCTCTTCCCCAACTTTACTATTACACCATCATGGCCTATCAATGGTCGTCTGCAGGTGAAGTTCGTACGACCAGGCAGCATCGTGCCGCAACTGCGCCATCATCCCAAGCTCCGTCCGAGGCAATCCCGCCTAGCCTAATACCAGGCCACAGACACCACACCTTCTCTGGTACTAGTACTGCTACCCATGGATTACTGTATTTCGGTCCTAGTACCGGCACCAATGCTAGTCTCAAGGCACCTACTACTGCTTATACTCCAGGTGGTGACGTTCAGGGCTACTTCTCGATGAACCCCTCGCCCAATTGTGACCTCCGACCCCCGCCCCCGCCACTCCCAATGCCACAATCCCTACTACCCCAGTCAGCGCCACCTCTCCCACCAAAGGACCCCGTTGTAATGTCACCAATCAGCACCCCGACATTACCGCCAAAGCCACCACCCTTCATGTACCCACCTACTGTCCCTCGGCCTGCGGCATTTCCACGGTCCAAATCCCAGCCAACGCTGGTGCCACGCAGTGCATCAGCCCTTCCACATGTGCCACCAACACCCCCACCAAAACTACCAGTACTGCCGCCGAAACCTCTGGGTGCACGCTCTCAATCGCTTACCGTGACATCCAGCCCCAACCCACAACCCCTTTCACAACCCAATGTCTCACCTAGCGCGACGCTCAGTTCTATTGTGAATGGACCACAAGACACTAATGATGACACTAATGATACTACTTTACTGACCTTGCCTTCTGATGCAAAGTCTCCTGCAGAAGGTTCACTTGGAATGAACGAGGAGGAGGAGTTCGAACTCGCTCTGGCATTGTCGGTACAGACCGAGAGAGACCAATTTCTTGCCCTTGACGAGGATCTTGCTCGGGCGATGGAACAGTCACTAAACGATTCAGCTCCGCGCCCTGGACCCTCAGGGTCACGACCAGGCCCGTCGACTCTTGATAGTGAAAGCGTAGCCTCATCCTCTCCGACGAACCCGCGTAGCCAACAGCCAGTTTCACGTAATGTCACCCAATCATCAGTCGATGTTCAACTCCAAGAGGATGAAGCACTCGCTCGGAGACTGGAAGCCGAATACGACGGCGAACCTCCTACACCAACACTGGGGACGAACCACAGAGCGGACCCCAAACCATCAGAAAGTCCACCTATGTCCCGTTACGCTGACGTCGTCGTTAAGGAAACAGGTACGCGCTGATGTAGTGTGTAATCATGATTGTGATTAATCTCCCCTCCGCAGCGGCTGTGAGGCACTTGGAATCAGACGCGACAGCATCGCCACGCGTCCCACAGGTACCACTCACTTCGGCACATTCCCGCGAACGGCCTTCCAACCCCGACCAAGAAAATAACCTTCCTCCTCGAAACACCCCGTCTCCAGCACAGAGAACCAGTCCTAGACCAGAGTCTCAAACCACAACGGCTTCTCTGGAGAGAGCGGAAGCCCCCGAATACTCCCCTACTTCCCCTCAGCCTCCACGGCCGATCGTGACTCCTAACCATTTCGTGGAGCCAGAGTTACTCTATGGCGCCTGTAAGTACCCATAGATTAGTTATCAAACTCTTCTATGCTTACCGCGCTCGGTGATAGCGTTCGGGTGTCATACGCCACCAATGGAGAACTTCCACTTGCGGGGCTCCTTGCCAAATGATGTTTTCGCTCTTCCTTATGGGAAGGGTCCACCGATGCATATTCGGGCATCAAGCTGGCGGCAACTCTTGAAGTTGCTAGCAAAATTAAGTGCTACGCAGATTCAGCCAACTGTTGAGGCTGTAGCCGCGACAAAGGGCCCCTTACGGCTGCGAACTGTGATTCAGTTCTTCAAGGTGCGCGATTTCACGCGTCTCCCGAGGACCGTTCTGATTTCTGGCTAGCTTCATCCGAGCTCATCAGACTGGCGGACGGTCATCTACCTCACCACCGACTATCCCCCTCCTCCGGATCATCGGTTTACGAACGGGGACGTTAACGTGCTCCCGTATTCATACGGTTTATCAACTTTACCTGCTCTGCTCCGCGATGGTCCAGACTCACCGATATCAAAATATTACACCATCCCTGCGACATCTAGGACACCATTACCCAAACTTCCGATATCGATGCCCGACATGGCGATGTATCTGGCGTCGGCTCTGGAGGATTCACGACGGGCGCTGGGTGACTCGTCTAGTGGTCTTCGCCGGCTGGCAAAAATGATAGTCCAATTCTATCCTAACCAACAAGCTCGAGTAGCAGCTGACGAGGAGCCGCGGCGGAGAGGAGGACGGGCGTTCATCGGTCGGCTCATTGGACGAACGTCGAGGTCGCCGGAAAGAAGACATAATGCGGAGGTGTTCGACCTCGTTACACCTTTTGTTTCAAATGAATGGGGATGAGGATAGCGGGCTGAGTTTTCGGATAGTACGGACAGCTGGATACCATGACGGACGCTCAGAAAATAGTAGAAATTAGTTCAAATCAGACAGCAGTAGTCACAATGTTCCGATAGTGCCTCATATAGGGGATTTGAGCGTTAGTTTCGTCGGCACCGGATGTTTTTTTTTCATTAACGTGCGTGTACCTTAGCGTGCTGTGCTCCGGACCGATAATGTCCGTGTACTGCAGACATCGGCGTGTTGGTGTTGTACACACCCCAACTCACTCTCCTCTTGACCATGAACCGCCTGAAGCAACTCGCCGCCGTCCTCCTCAATCCAACTGAAGATCCAGAACAGACACATGCTGCACTAGAGGCTGCTGGTGTGCCAGTGTCATTCGCTGACTGTAGAAACTGCCCCAACCCCTGTGAAGATGGCAAGTAAACTCATATCCATCCTAGAGCGCATTTAATAGGATTTTCATAGGACACGAGGAGTATCCGGAGAAGATAACATCGTCGATAGACACAACCTCTGACATGTTGGGATCAGTGAAGCCCTACCGCAGACAGGTACGCTTTATTATCGTGGCAAAATCGCGCTTTTTGTGTTTATCTGATAACTGACGCCCAGGTGGTCATTTCCACTGGCAAATCCGACTGGGGGTGTTATGTCACCTATGAAAAAGGCTCCCTCGCCTCTTACATTTCTACCATCGAGAAAGCTACACCCCTCACAATCACTGGCGGAGCTTCTACCCCATGGTCCGGACGAAGATCGCCCAGCCCCTTCCGAAGATCTCCCAGCCCTTCACACCTACCAACAGGCATCGCTGGCATTTTCAAAGATTCCGATAACCAAGCCGTGTCTATTTTGAATGGCAGCCACGACACATTATCAAAATGTCACGATAAAGAGACGGTCCTCGTTTTCCCCGATTATAAGGTACTGACGGAAGTACCTCGCTCTTTGGACGGCGCGCGGGAACTGTGGCGTAATTCCGTCAACCCAAGTGTTTCACGTCTGGGCTCTTCGTCGGAAACGGGCACAGTAAAGTCATGGGTGATTCCGTACACCTGTGTTATTTTGATCTGTGAGCGCTTTTTCGCCTATGCACGTTTGTTTCCTTGCAAGTTCCGAAACTGATCGGCAAGCGCCTTGATCACAGGTTCGCACCGAAGGCGGGATGTCCGATGTGCGGTTGTGGCACCTAAACTAGAGTACGGTTAGTTTTTTTTTCTGTCTTCTTTCACAGCAAGTGAAGATCTCACGCCATTCAACTTGATGATATTGCTTTCCTTCGTCGCCGCCGCCGTCCATCAGCCTTCTCGCAAACTTTAGAGGATGAAGGCTGGGAAGTTCATACTCAGCTAGAAGATCCGACTGGACCCCCATTAGAAGATTACCTTGACGAGCAAGGGAAAGAGGCCGAATTGAGCCGGAGGCTCCAAGAACTCGATGAGGGTCTTCCGAAGAGGGCATTAATCCTCAAGACTTCGCATATTGGTGGACACAAGTATGCGGGGAATGTTATTGTATGTACCCCCTCCACGTTGGAAACGTGGCTGATCGATGCGCGCGTTGTACAGATTTACATGCCACAGGGTGCTGGTGTATGGTACGGTCGTGTAACGACACACGAAGTCGCGTCTATCGTGCATACGACCATCCTTGGCGGACGGATATTGCCTCCTTTACTGCGCGGGGGCGTCAACCTCGCAAGGCCAGACTGTAAGAGACTCAATGATTGGTAGTAGTACTTCAACTCCTTAATTTCCTGCAAATATCCTTTGAGTTGTTTATGCTTTGTGCTTTACCCCAAGTTATAATTGTGTTGGATGCACAGGTGCCATCCAGCCCTACCTGCTATTATATTCTCTGCATCATGGCCAATTCGGAGGTTCCGCCGACATTACCGTTCGGTCAATGAGCACCAATTCTATATAGACTATGCTATAGTAGTTCGTAGTTCGTAGTTCGTAACACACTAAATAAACTACTTTTGACAAGAAATCTGCTGTGACGAAAAGAGGAAAGTACGTTTGTGTCGCTCTGTTGCCGACTAATGCTAGCGTCGGAAGTTTTATCTCCAAGTGGAATGGAAAGTCGCCGGTCTCGTGTTCGAGAACTGCCATGACGTCAATAGCTTTGGCGATATCGCGATGATGGAAAGGATGATTGTGGAGGGACAGTACCCAAACTAGTTCGTCTCATCTAGTTCTACATATGTAGGATAGGCTGGTTAATATTACACATTAATGTCATAGTGTGTAGGCCGCCTGTTTTTACTTTCGCCGCGAATGACATGCCACAACAGATTTAGTGCTAGTGTGTGCCTGTATCGAGCTATGCGTGAAACCGAAAGGGAGAAGATGGAATATGGGGATCACTGTCCAGATGTTGTACAGAATATATGCAATACGAGGAGGGCGATGCAAGCATAGAAAAAGGGGGAGAATGAATGCAGAGATGGAAAATGTAAATGATGTGTGGGGGAAGAAAAAAGTGGGAACTGGAATTGACAAGAGACAAGTAGTGGTGAACCGGTTAAGACCGAACAGAAACCGAATAGTATGAAATGAAATGAGATACTCGATAGCTTATAAGTGGGTCACAAATTCATATCTTCGTCAAAATCGTTGAGGTATCCGTGGCGCTTTGAATAGCGACCAGCATGTGTGCTCGCATCCAGTGCTTCATCATCAGTCATCGGGTACGTTACTTCGCCGGCCAAAGCGCCTTCGCGGCCCTCCTTCTCGTTGAGACGATTGACCACGCGTGTAAGGAAACTCTCGGGCTCCCCAGAGTATGTGAAGCCACGAAATTTCTCTTGGACGCTGCTGGTGAGGGGAGGACTCGAAGCGAGGTCGCGTCCACGTCGTTTTTGCTGGATCTGGATCCCAGGTGTAGTCGATAGCGGTGGACGATCACTGCCCAGTGGACCGTGAGGTGTGTGCTGGGGACCACCAGAGACTGACTGCGCGCCCCAGTCTTCTGAAGGATCATCGTCGTCCAGGGTCAACTTGTTGGCCAACCCGATATGTGAGATGTCAGCCGACGTAAACTCGGGGTCGAAGTTTGACGTCGATTCGTCAGACTCAACGACAGGCTTGAACGGTGGTGTCACCTGCTTCCGAGCAAGTGCCTCCCAATCTATTGATTTAAAAAACGGATGTTCCTTGAGCTCTGCTGCATCCCGCTGAGCACCTAGTCGGTGTTTTGGGTTACGGTTGAGAAGCTGGCATGGCACACATTAGTGCCCAATATGCGGTCGGGGAATTACGCGGTAGACTCACCCCCTTGACGAATTGCTTCCCGTCTTCGTTGATGACACCCCGAGGGAAACGAATCTTGCCAAAACAGATGTTCTTGTACATCTGTTGGGTATCTTCGGCATAAAAAGGGCTCCATCCACAGCACATTTCGAAAAGCAAAACGCCGAGCGACCAGAAGTCCACAAGTTTTGAATAACCATGCTCGTCGAGGAGAACTTCAGGCGCAAGATATTCAGTTGTCCCACAGAATGTGTTGGTTAGTTCGTCAGCGCCGAGGTCCGGTTTTGATAAGCCAAAATCGCAGAGGGCCACGTGTCCCGTTGCATCAAGAAGAATATTTTCGGGTTTCAAATCACTTATTTCGCGGTGAGATAATGATCGGTGGATGAATGATAAGGAAGGCGCGCACCGATATACGATGTCATATTTGTGTAAATGTTCTAACGCTAGCACTAGTTCGGCGATATAGAACCGTGCTCGCTCTTCGCTGAAGCGGGTTTCCTTTTGAAGATGCCAAAACAGTTCGCCCCCGCTCTTGAAATCCGTTATGAGATAAAGGTCCGTATCAGTCTGGAAGCTAAACTTGAGCCCGACTAGGAACGGCGAGTCTAGAGAACGTTGCAAAATTTTCCTTTCGCCGATAGTGTGTGCGACCTCTTTCTTCGCGATGATCTCCTTCTTTGATAGGACTTTCATGGCATATATGCGCTTGGTATCCGTCTTCCTGACCTGGAAGACGCGGCCAAATGTTCCCCTCCCGATAAGTTTCAGGAACTCGAAATCGCGTGGTGTCAGTGATCGTTTTGACTGATTGCTCCGTTGAGAAAGCACACAGTTCGGTAAAGGGGAGGGAAGCTACCTTGTTTTGCTCGAATGTTATTTGGATGCGGATTTCACCTGTGATATTGCGTTCATTTTCATACGGACCAAGCCTCGAGAGGGATCAGAGGGCTGGGAGTGGCAAAGATGGGCGAGACATACTTGTACCACTGATCAATAGTGTGATCGTGAACTAAGGTGGGCTTGACCTTGCGGCTGCCTATGAACCGATGTTTCTCTTCTGCACGATCGTAGATATTGAACTGGATCGTTGATTCCTCAGATGTTACGTCGCTGTGAAAGATAGTGAGAAAGGACGTCATCGGCGGGACCTGAGCTCGATAAGAAGCTACGTACAAAGATACCTCATGCTTCCAGACGGGGCTGTGGGCAGACCTACGCCCGAGTAACCCATTTGAGGGTGTTCTAGTACCTGACACACCCGGCACCGAATGCGACGATTTTGCCGAGTTGGACGAAGAGCTTGATACTGGGGACGGGCGGCGCGTACGCGAGGCGGCATCTTGCGCGGCGGCTTTGGATCCCACGGCGCCCAAGGCGTTGATGGCGACAGAGGAGGACGTGCGGGAAAGGTTAGTAGCGACGCCCCTGACTTCTTTGTCATCCTCGTCGGTGGGGTCTCTGCTGACGAATTCGTTGTCTTCGAAGACGACGACAACATACGGTCGTGAATTGATGGATGAGGTGTTAAGGCCGCGGGCGGAGATGAGCTTTACGTGAATTTGACCTCTTGAGGAACTGGAGGAGGCAGGAGTGGGAGCTGATTGAGAATTATGGGGACGAGAGGGAGACGATGGGAGGGTGGAGGAGTGGGGGGTTGTGGAGAGGGGAGGGGAGCGGGAGTGGGAGTTACGGGTTGGCTGCATGTCGAAATCGGGAGCATGTAGGGAGAGGTGGGTTGTTGGCAACGCAGTCGTCTTAGCGGCCGGGGGAGATAGCGGCGGCCCTTCTGGCGCACACTCGGTCCCATATACGGATGCTGACGGAACCAATAGCCGATGATGTATCCGGCTGGACGGACTCCGGCCTCCCCCGCGTGGGCTCCTCCTTCCACTTCTGCCACCACTTTTATCTGGCACCGCCACCGCTACTGCAACCGTGACAAGAGGCGGGGAAGTCGGCGAAGGCGACGGTGTCAGCGACATTTTCGATGGTGGCGCTGCATGATGTTGCTTGTACTCGACGTCATATGCGCTCAATGTGCTCGCATTGATCTTGGTGTGGTCGATGATTGGTGTTGGCCAATGCTTGACCACTGTCGCTACAATGGAAAACGTAGGGAACTTCGTCGGCGGCGGCGAAAAGGTTATCGGCTGTTGCACCAAGTTCATCATGCACGCGGCAGTGGGGAGGGGAAGCGGTTCGCGAACAGGGCGGGCGAGGAATCGTTTATAATCACATTTACTACGACAGCGCTCGGTAGATAACAGACTCCCACCTCCAATACGTGAACATCGCATCGCTGTCGACCAATGGCGGGAGGACCATACGCCGGTTGTGGATACGGACTTGTCGCTCCAATTGCGGCTCTTTTGCTGTTCCTGCGGTGCTTTCGCCACCCAGATTATTGGCTCGCCTCGGTGCGCGCTTGAGCTTCTTCTGCCAGTCGCTCTTTCCCCCAACGCATTGTCCTCATAGTCATTCCGACAAGCACGCCTAACACGACAACCCGAGACGCCGTTCTCCATGGAAGTCGATCTAAGCTTTATCTTCAGTGCGCCCATCAATTAGAAGCGGTGTTTCACTTACAAACCCCGGCAAACACGCCAGCCGTACCTAACCCTGCACCGATTTCCCCCACGTCCCTCCACCCGACATGGTTTAACCCCTCCTCGAATGTCACCCAGGCCAACGCCGTAAAACCTAATTTTACCGCGTCCGTTCCGGCCCTGCTTAACCCACCCAGCATCATCTTGTAGTTCTTTGTCTTGTTATAGAAATACCATCCCCGTACTGTAGTTGGCGGTCTGTGAGCATTTTCCGCTAGGAAGCGTAAGCCAGCCGCTCTGGACCCTCGTACTAGCCCAATCGCTGTCCCAATGCACATAGCGCCCCCTGGAAGGAGGTAGAAACGTGGTGGTATTTTCACATGGATCGAATATGGCTGATCTGAATTTTGCGACGATGGGTGAGACCTGGATTCAGTCATGTACTGGAAGAGTGAGAGTGAATTGATGATAAACTCCAGCCAGTTGACGCACTCCTCACTTGTGTATGACGCGACGTTGGCTCACCCTACAAGCGTAAACCCCTCAATCTAATAACACAGTGAAAATGCTCTGTGAAAGCGAGAGCCGAGTGCACACTCGCACGGTGTTTGTGTGTGCATGGCGTGCAGTTGCCGAGGGCACAATTTGTCTGTGTTGCTGTCTGTATGCCCTGCTTGCATATTGTTTTCTGGTGTCGTTGGGAGTTTGTACACCCTACACTTGCCGTATACTCATACCCTCCCTGTGTCGCATCTATCGTCTTCAATGCTCTCTGCTACATTGTCAATCTCTCAAACGACGACGAGCCACCTGGTCCGTGCGGACCTGGGCTTTCAATGCGGATAGCATGACGTAAGCACTCAACCACCGTTGCTTGTTGCGGTCACAACCGTTCTTTCGTTCGCCCTCCGCCGCCGTCCAGCTGTCTACGATAGCCTACCCAACATCTAATCAATCAATTCCCCGCTTGGTTTCCACCACGTATGATCATGGAGTTATCACAAGCCCAGCAACAGGCGGTATTACCGCCGAACATGCTCCCCCCAGGGCACCCTGACATGCAGGCGAACGCTTACTATCCTGAACCCCCTAATGATGTCACCGGTGGTCTTCCCATCACACTCGACTCTCTTAGAGATGGTCCTCCAGGTAGTAAGCCATTCTATCCGTACTCGACTCTTATTCGGTGAGCTCGTCCGGATCTGTTGATTGACTGCGGTATTTCTCACGGGATCCATTCGCATTTATATGACATGTAGCTATGCTATCAAGGGCTCACCAAACCAAAAGCTATTGCTAGAGGACATATATTACGCTATTGAAAGCCGGGTGAGCAACCTTTTCATATGATATAAGGGCCCCTAATCACGCTGTCCTCATCTTAGTTTCCGTATTTCCGCACTGCCCCGTCAGGGTGGAAGGTAAGCATGGATTCAGAAGTCGATATTTTGAGATGTGTGCCTGACCGCGACCGCGATGTTTAACCCTGTCGCTATTTGTTTTGCTCAACGATCTTTATTTGTTTACGCCCTCCCGTGTATAGCACAGACTAACTATTTTCCACCTCTTCTAGAACTCTGTTCGCCACAATCTATCATTAAATCCATGTTTCGAGAAAGTTCCTCGCCCACTAACGGATCGAGGCAAAGGGTCTTATTGGACTGTCAATGACAATGTTGACCCACGCACCGGTGTCCACCGTGTGAGAAAGAAGAAACCCAAGGCACGTAGAGGACAAAGCAGGCCTGCAGAGGATGCCGAAGAGTATCAGCAACCCGTCCAGCCACAATATGAGAATCCGGCACAGTACGTTCCAGGCCCGCCATTGGACCCCAATGACCCTGGGCCTAGCCGGCCAGGCCCATATCCCCCACCGTATCCACCGTACGCCTTTATCATTTATGCCATATTGACTGTCCTCCCAAGCTCTTATTTCGACAGATTTGATCCCGCTGCCTTCGCAATGATGGGCCCTCCCCCGGGAATGCGCTTCCCTGTCCCACCCCCTCCTCATGTTCCTATGGAAGAACTCGAACTGGATGAGCATGGAAATGTTGACTGGCATCTGGCCTGGCTCAAAGAGCTCAGGGATCTACAGCAGCTCACGACCGATCAAGAGAAGGCTGGTGTTGACCTGGAATGGTATCGACAGATGCTATTCCGCGTCCGTGCTGCCTTGATGATGGCCCTACCTCCCGATCACATGAGTGCTGCGCCCCCGCCCCCGCCTTTGGAGCAGGCAACTGATGGTAGCGAGATTGCTCATGACGGACCGCCGCCTGCTTAGATCAGAAAACCATCCGTCTGTTGGTCGTGACCATACCTCTGTTATTGTTGTTCTACCCTCTTCAGTTGGGTTACGTTTGGGTTGAGTAATGTTGTACTCCGATTGATTCTCCTATTATGATGACGACGTTAGGTCGAGCGAGAGGGTATGAAATATTTTTTAGTCCAGTACATCCCATCAAGATTACATCGTACTGTAGGACATAAAAGCTATGAGTCAGCGCTAGTCAGCCTCCGGCAGCCGGTCCGACAGATCCGGTGAGAGAATTGTGTTCGGGTCGCGAAAGTGAAAATACCCAGTTCCTTCATGGCCCCCGTCGCGACACATCCGCCATTTGATGATGCAAAGTCAACAGTATCCATCCCAGAAAAGGGCCCTGCTTTAGTTATCGGTTCTCTCTCCACTGCCCAGGATGGGAAATACCAGTGCGTCGTCTCGGAGCTGGAGGCTACACGACAGGTAGAACGACAGATGCTGGACCGCCTGTTAGATCGGGGTGATGCGCTCAATTTCCCTTCGACGATGTCTTACTCATATCTGCATAAGCTAGTATTCTCGCGCCGGAATTTTATGCGTCGATTCATATCACCCTTTCCCCTGATGACCACCAAGTTCTACAGCCCCGTCTATCAGAGTTACTTTCCCAACTCTACGAAGGGCTATCCCCACTGGGGACGCTACACCTACTTCACTTGACATCCTCCGATCCTTCCCATCTCTCTTCCAGCCTGATCTTAGCCGGGTTTCAAGTCCTTACTGTCCATCTTGCCGAAGGCACAATAATCGCCCAAAAGCCACCTCTTTCAGCTGCATCAGTGTCTCTGAAAACTAAAACCACAGCCCCTGCTTCGGCTGCCCTTTCTCGTCGCAGTGTGGCCGCTAAGAAGGCCATCTGGGACCTCACGGCACCCCGCGGGGATACCATTGATGCGGAGAGCTTACTGACAGACGCGGACAAGACACGTCCTGCAGCGTGCGAGCCGTTCAAGGCTGGGGGACCGCGGCGAAGGAAGGCGTGTAAGGGTTGTACGTGTGGGCTGGCCGAGGAAGAAGATGCGGAGATGCGGAATGGACTGGCTAAGGTCGTGTTGCTTGATGGGAGCGAAGGCGGGACAGCAAACGAGGTTACGCTGTCGGAGAAGGAAAGATTGTCCAGGGCAGCCAAGGCCGCGCCAAAAGCCACGAGCAGCTGTGGAAACTGCTTCCTGGGGGACGCGTTTAGATGCGCCAGTTGTCCATACACGGGTGCGTCTTTTCTAGATGACTTTCATTTCCCTCTCCTCTCGAATTGCATTCGTGCTAATCAGCTCGAGTTCCAGGCCTTCCCGCTTTCAAGCCCGGAGAGAAGGTTGAAATTAATCTCGGGATGGACGACGTTTTATGAGGATTCCACCTAGAATCTGATTGTAAAATCTGATTGAGGAGGGCGCCCCTTGCCCTTATTAGCCTGTCATTGTCTGGATGTATCCGCTGAGATAGCCTTAGCCTTTCCGGCAGCTGCGAAGTTGCGAAGATATGAGCACGTGCATTTCATTTTTGACCGCAATCAATGCTCGGCGGCGATCACCGCCCTCATGGCCTTATTAGGCAGTGACAGGTGGTTATCGGCCCGCGCCCGGCTAACCATGTCTGGTCAAACGGATCACACTGGCAAGCCTGGACACTGTGTATTCTGTCCAGACCGTGTCGCCATTTACACATGCCCCCGATGCGCTACTCGAACGTGCTCCCTACCGTGCTCCGCCGCACACAAACCGCGTACGGGCTGCTCTGGCATTCGCGAAAAAGCGAAATTTGTACCGATGAATCGTTACACGTATGGAACCATGATGGGTGACTATGTCTTCCTCGAGGATATGAGTAGAAAAGTGAGCGAGTGGGGTCAAGATATTGTGCGCGGTGGTTACGGAAGTCTGCAAGGCCGACGAGGTAGAGCGGAAATGGGACCGGGCAAAACGAGGAATGGGATATCCAGGAAGAAGCGCGATATCTTGAAATTGCAGTTGGAATTGAGAGATATTGAGATGGATTTGCTCCCCTCTGGCATGGAGAGGCGGGTTCTCAATCAGTCGACTTGGGATTCAAAGTATGTGGACCACCAACTATCTTGAAAGTACGGAATTGGCTCATACTTTCTTCATTATCGCAGGAAGAGGACAGCTCTACTGACGGTCGAATATAACATTCACCCTCCCCTCACTCTGGATAGTCCAAATGATGCACAAGAACCGTGCACCCTCGTCACCCACCGCAATAACATCGATCTCTCCCTACGCGACCTCTTTCAGTCTCTAATATCCCAACGCTCAAGGAGAAAGACTGGCGCAGATCTGCCCACGTGGGTCAAAACCCTCGCATTACCACACCCAGACATCCCAGATGCCTTCACCCCTCCGGAATTCTTCATACGCGCACCTTCGGATCCATTATCTGGACAAAACGAAAAGGTCGCATTCATCAAGCTGGAGAGCGGACGGAAGCTTTCCACGCTGTTGAAGAATAAGCAATTCGTGGAATTTCCCACGTTTGAAGTTTGGGAAGAAGGCGCATTCCGAGGAATGTTATTCGATGGGGTTGGCATATTCGAATCGCAAGGCGGACCAACAAAAAGACGAAAGCTTGATGTCACCAAAGGTCGTGCAGCCATCGCTGGACTTCTGGGAGAGTACGGGAGCGAAGATGACGAGAAGGCCGATACCGCACTGACTAGGTTGGGAGAGTACGAGGGGAGTGAAGTAGAGGACGGACAGCCAACGACATCGGAGGCCGACACAGACACAGATGGTCTCACGGAAGATGGCGACGACGATGAAAGGGAACCAGAAGCGATGGTTGATCCTGAAACGTTGTTGGCTATGGTGCGGGAAGCCCAAAGACGGCATGAGGAGGACGGAACATTCGAGGAGATTGACTGGGGAGGAGAGTCAGAGAATGATAGTTGACAATGTTGACCAATTGACCTAGCGTCATGCATCTTGTCTACGAAGATCTAGAAGTCCTTTCATGAGAGCTTGAACCTCAAGGATGGCTTCGATGTGTCGGCTGAGGGGTATCTCCTGTGTGCCGCGAACCGGGTTGGCAGTCTTGACTATTACCTGCCAAAGCGTATCTGCATGAGCGGGTATGGGTTGCTGGGTCTTCGGGTCGACCTGGATGACATCTCGATGTTCAGTGCCTAGACAACGCAGTGCGCAAAAACTACGTGCCTGCTCTTCCTGGAAGATTTGAATGACTAGCCGTCCACGACGAAAGACATAGCCTCGCCTATATATTTCAGACCTTTTGCTACAGTATATTCAGTATAAGCGATCTCTCGACGATTGCAAAAGGGGAACTTGCATGTAGCCCAGGGCGGAAGCGAAGCTGAGAGCATCACCCACAACCTGGACAGTTGCCCAAGGACGGACGGTCGCCTCGGGGTGAGTACGAGCGGATTCAGGTTTCCAATACGAATACAGTACCCTAATTGTTTGCACAATAATCAATCCATATCAGCTTCGGTCATATTAGGTTGAAGAACAGAACGCTACCATTTCGCGGCTGGTTCGAGTAATTCCTTCAAGGCTTTGAGCAGGGCAGGCTCTTGGTTGGCTTCTCGCTGTTGTGCGGCATCCGGAGGGTCAAAGATGACCTCGCGTGAGTGCATTTGGTGAGCTGACTCGCTGTGGAGAGCGACCCTATCGAGAACGGGTTTGAGATCGTCTTTGAGAAACTTTCCGTAGAGTGCGACTTCATATGAATGAGAGGTCATCCTGGCAACTCGTATACCAGCCTCGAGAGTCGGTGCGCGTCGAGCCGGGGTCGCGGATCTGAGGTGAGATTAAGGCCGTCATACACTTCTCTACTGCCGTCTATGTGTCCACAACCATAGTACAGATGAAGGAGACGGTGTTGCAAAACGCTCCTAAAGTCATGTATGTCTCATTTATTCGTCTGTCTCAACCCAGATCTATTGACGGCGCGTCCAGCAAGAAGCTACAGTTCAGCACTCTCACAGCCCAAGATGTCGTCAGAATCTCAGAGTTTCAGGTCACGCACAGAGATCTGTACACTGCGACAGACAGGGCCCCGGTAAAAGACGGAGTACTCGATCGACGTTTAGTGAGTCTATGTCTGCCTTTACGCGCTCTACGGACGTGAATTACGTGTCTTTCAGGGTACGTCGGAGAAGAATGCCTTCTGTGAGACCTGTGGGCTCAATGCGGTCGACTGTGTCGGTCATTACGCATATATCAAGCTTGTCGTCCCTGTCTTTCATATCGGGTACTTCAAACACACAATCGCCATCCTCCAGTGCATTTGCAAGGTATGTTTCAACCTTTCAATGTGAGACCCTTCTTCACATTTCTTTAGACATGCGCCCGCGTGCTACTGGAAGAGCCGGATAGACGAATGTACCTCAGAAGGTTCCGCCGCTCGAACCTTGAGAATATCCAGCGCCAGTCACTCTTTAAAGCTGTGAATGCTGCTGCGCGTAAGATCGTATATTGTCCCTATTGTGCCGCGACGAATGGCGCGGTGAAGAAAGCCGGAGCTCTGAAGATTATTCATGACAAGTTCCGTGCAAAAAAGACGGCCGAAGAGATGGAGGCCTGGAAGAAGACTTTCGCTTCAGCTCTTGAAGCACAAAAAGAGCTTAGCATGTACATCAACAAGGCGGTCCATGAAGATCTAAACCCATTGAAGGTACTGGATCTCTTCAAGCGTATCTCGAACGAGGTGAGCGTTTCCAACCCGGGGACTTTTCCCAGTTGATGCGACTGCCAGGATTGCGAACTCCTCGGCTTGCGTCCCGAACACGGCCGCCCAGAGGGATTTATCTGGCAATATATCTCTGTACCACCCGTATGCATCCGTCCGTCCGTTGCTCAAGATGGCGCGTCAAACGAGGATGACCTCACGGTGAAACTTACCGAAATTGTCTTTACAAATGCTCTCATAAGGCAGGGTTTGGCAAAGGGCGCTCCGACCGCACAATTCATGGTATGCTACCTGTCGTCTTGTCCGCATTCTTTTTCCTCACGCGCTTCAGGAACAATGGGAGTTTCTCCAATTATCTGTTGCCATGTACATCAATTCCGAGCTGCCTGGTGTACCTTCTCAAGTGGGTCAGAAACCAATACGAGGATTCTGTCAGCGCTTGAAAGGAAAGCAAGGTCGTTTCCGTGGCAATCTCTCGGGGAAGCGCGTCGATTTCTCGGCTCGTACTGTCATCTCTCCGGATCCGAACCTTCGCATAGACGAGGTTGCCGTCCCTGAACGTGTTGCAAAGATTCTGACGTATCCCGAGCGCGTGACTAGCTTCAACATAGATAGACTCCGCAAAGCTGTGCGAAGTGGATGCGATAGGCACCCTGGTGCCAACTATGTCACTGCTGGAAGCAACGGTTTTAAAAAGTACCTCAAGTTTGGCAACAGAGGGACGATTGCGGACGGTCTCAAGTACGGTGACATTGTTGAGAGACATATTGTCGATGGCGATATCGTGCTTTTCAACCGTCAACCTAGTCTTCATAAGGTATGCAACGTCATTCTTAGTGTCCCTGCGATCCTCTAACGCAAAGTCAAGTTATCGATCATGTGTCACCGTGTGAGTCAAGAAGACATGGTTTTGCTATTCTATTGACCTGTCCCACAGGTCAAAGTGCGCCCATGGCGCTCTTTCCGACTAAACGAATGCGTGTGCAACCCATACAATGCAGATTTCGACGGCGATGAAATGAACCTCCGTACGTCTCCTTGCCAGCTATCCTCGAGCTGTGACCCATTCTGCGCCAGATGTCCCACAGACCGAGGAAGCGCGTACTGAAGCTCTTGAACTTATGAGCGTGAAGCACAACATGGTCACACCTCGAAATGGGGAACCTGTCATTGCCGCTATTCAAGATTTCATCACTGCCTCTTACCTTTTGTCAAGACGAGATCAGTTCTTCGACAGGGGACAGTTCACCCAAATTTGCTCATATTTTGCCGACGCCAACCTCCAGATTGATATTCCTCCTCCCACAATCTGGAAACCTGTCCGCCTATGGACGGGTAAGCAGATCTTCAACGTTTTAATTCGGCCGAACAAACAATCAAAAGTTCTCATCAATGTCGAGTCGAAGTGCAACAAGGAGGAGAAGCCCGATAAAAAGCACTACTATATGGACCCAGCTCCAGATCTCTCCCCCAACGATGGCTGGCTAGTCATCGTAAATAGCGAGATCATGTGTGGCGTCATGGACAAGGCAACAGTCGGTAGTGGTAAAAAGAAATCCGTGTTTGGAATCATCATGCGTGATTATGGACCGCACGAGGCGGCTTCGGCCATGAATCGATTGGCCAAACTCTGTGCTCGCTGGTTAGGTGCGTCTTTCATGTCTTCTTTTTCACTTGGCAATCATCTAAGCCAAATATCAGCAAATTTTGGCTTCTCGTTAGGCATCAATGATGTCATCCCAGGCCCTTTATTGTCCAACAAAAAGGACATCCTCGTTGAGGCAGCGTATACGAAATGCCAAGATCTAATTGCCCTTGCGAAAAAGGGCAAGCTAGAGAACAAGCCTGGCTGCGACCAGGAACAAACATTGGAAGCTCTAATCTCGTCCGAACTCTCGAAGGTCCGTGACGAAGTGGGTGAGATTTGCATGAAAGAGCTCAGCAGACACAATGCGCCCTTGATAATGGCCACATGTGGATCCAAAGGTACGTCCAGAGGCGTTCCTCTCTTAACTCGTCTCATCCGTTTTACAGGTTCCGTCATCAACGTCTCTCAGATGGTTGCTTGTGTTGGTCAGCAAATCATCGCGGGGCACCGTGTTCCAGATGGATTTCAAGATCGCTCACTTCCACACTTTCCCAAGAAATCGCGTGAACCCCCCTCCAAGGGATTCGTTCGTAATAGCTTCTTCACTGGCTTGACGGCGACCGAGTTTTTATTTCATGCCATTTCGGGGCGTGAGGGTCTCGTCGATACGGCGGTCAAAACCGCCGAGACCGGGTACATGCAACGTCGTCTTATGAAAGCACTCGAGGACTTGACTACCCAATATGACTTGTCCGTACGGAATGGCACAGGTGGCGTTGTCCAATTCCGGTTCGGAGACGATGGCCTCGATCCTGCCTGCCTCGAGGGAGACGCACAGCCGATTGAATTCGTGAGGGCTTGGAGTCATGCAACTGTACGATTTTGGTATACCTCTTGCAAAGCCATTCGTGTATTTCTCATAGTACTTCTCAGGCCATTTCTCCAAGGTCTGCGCGAGGGCTTCTGCCGTATGAAATTTTGGAAATCATGGATCGCGAACTGTCCCTTCCAAGATTCGTTACTGAGTGCACACCAGCATATATTTCCACGATTCGCACTTTCCTCAATGAGCACGTTGCGCATCGTTTAGCGATCGCTCGGAAAAGTCGAGGAATGTTCGAGGCTCTGGAACGAAGTGAAGAATGGGACGAGGATACCGATTTGTCGATGGGCGCAACAGGTAAGTGATCGTACCACTCGAGCGCTACACTCTTGGAGCTACCCTATCATTTAGCGTCTGACAAGGCTATTGTCGATAACAAGGCCAAAGTGACCGAGGATCAACTCTTAGTCTTCCTCAACATCTGCTGGACAAAGTACGTCAAAGCAAAGATTGAACCAGGTTAATTTTTTTCAAGGCCAATAACCTTCCACTCCGATGCTTACCCTAGCTCAAGGATCGACCGTTGGGGCTGTCGGTGCTCAATCAATTGGCGAGCCGGGAACCCAGATGACTTTAAAGACATTCCACTTTGCGGGCGTTGCTTCAATGAACGTCACGCTCGGCGTGCCACGGATAAAAGAGATCATTAACGCTGCGAAACTGATCAGCACCCCCATTATCAGCTGCAAACTTGTCACGAACGACTCAGAGGTGTCCGCTCGCATTGTCAAGGGTCGATTAGAGAAGACGCACCTTGGTGATGTATGATTCTTTGTCTGGAATGGTATTCGGAGTGATGATACCGCCGCTAGGTTGCCGCTGTACTGGAGGAGGCCTGGGCTCCCGATTACACTTACGTCGGAATCATTGTGGACATGCAGCACATACAGAAACTTCAAGTATGTACTATGTGCAGCGCTTCAACAAAGCAGCGCTTACTTTTCCCCTTCTAATGTAGCTCGAACTCACGCTTGATGATATCAAATGGGCAATTGTTCGGGCTAAGAAGCTTAAAATTAGGCCAGAAGTAGGGTGATATTTCCCTGCGCAGAAGATGGAACTGACTTGCTATCCCTAGTCTATCATCATCATCCCCAAGAAAAGCCGTTTACGGATATACGTCGATGGTGCGGACAAGTACTATCGCCTCAGGGATCTAAAGCGCGCGTTGCCTGAAGTTGTTGTGAAGGTTAGTGCAGGTGTGACTTAGCTGGGAGCCCCTGTGACAATGCCTGTAGGGCGTTCCATCTATATCTCGAGCGGTGATCAATGTCAAGGACAAAGCCGATGACCGAGGCGAGAAGGGAGCGAAGGAGCTTCTTGTGGAAGGCTACGGCCTACAGAAGGTAATGACGACAGAAGGTATGTCCGCTCGTACAAGATGTCTTCCTAGCTTGCGACCTACACAAAACCTTAGGCATTGTGGGTGAATACACGTCATCGAATCACATCATGGAGGTGGCCCAGGTGCTTGGTATTGAAGCGGCTCGAAGAACTATCATTAATGAGATTCAACACACTATGTCTGCGCATGGCATGAGCATAGATCCCCGCCATGTCATGCTTCTCGGAGATGTTATGACGTACAAGGCTCGTTTCCTTCACATCACATCACGGGTGGCACGAGCTTATTCTTACGACAGGGCGAAGTTTTGGGCATCACACGTTTCGGTGTGGCCAAAATGAAGGACAGCGTGCTCATGTTGGCGTCATTCGAGAAAACGACCGACCATCTGTTCGATGCCTCAGCTTATGGAAAAACGGATAGCATTGCTGGTGTATCCGAGAGTATTATCATGGGCAATCCGGCTGCTAATTGTGGCACTTCTATGTGAGTGGATGTTTTAAGGTAACTGTCCCTAGCCTCATGTTTCATAGGCCGGCACTCTACTCTCCGGTGCCAGCAATTAGCAAACCACGTCGGTTACTGTTCGAAGGGGCGTTATAGCGAAATTGAAGCGATAGACGATGTGGCAGGACCCCTCCAATGACTTTAATGATTCATATTTAAACGCATTTTCGGGAAGATAGTAAGCTCAATACGTAATCAGTCAGAAAACGACAATGTCGTGTCAAAGGAACTTTTAAGATGCGCAACGGACAGCAGGGGCGCGAAATCGAATTATTCCACCGTCATGAATCCTTGGGATAAGACGAACGAGACCTGCTGTCTCTAATATCGTCTCGGCTATAGCTTCGACGACCCCTGCTATAGGATCTGGTCCGACTGCGACCCCTAGAATACGAAGAGTATGATGGCGAGCGCGAGCGGGAACGTGTGCGAGAATGGGACCGAGAGTAAGATCGAGAGCGAGAGCTGAACCTTGACCTTGACCTGGACCGAGAGGGCGTCCTAGATCTGGAGCGGCTCGAGCGCACAGAGCTGTACGACCTTGAACGGCCCCTTTTACCATACCCACCGCGCTCATAGCTAGGAGACCTCCTCCTCGGGCCAAGCATGCCACCGCGTCGGAGCGGGGACGGCGAACGTGAACGCGTGCGAGTGCGCGGACGGTATACATCTCGTGGTGGGGGCCTGCGTGGGGGAGGCGGCGGCCTGCGGTAAGAGTCGTTGTATCCACGGCTAGGGTAATCCCTGTCCCTTTCCCGACGCGCGTACCGGGGCGAGCGAGAATGCGAACGCGAGCGGGAAAGTGAGCGGGGACGCTCGCGCTCACGACCATTTCGTGCGCGGATGGGGGGAGAGCGTGAGCGTGTTCGTTGAAGGGGCACGTCGGATAGCTCAACTTTGAGCACGGCGCCGTCGAGTTGTCCGCCGTTCATGTGGGACATGGCCGTGCGAGCGGAGGCCGCGTCTGCATATTCCAGGTAGGCCTTCCCTTTATTTTGACCGGCTGAGGGAGAAATGTTTAGATGTTAGAAGAGAGAAAAACAACCACCTTTGAAGGTGAGAGGGAAAGGGGCATGTGGTACACACATTTCACGTAGATTGGGAGGTCGACTTTTACAACTTCGCCATAGAAGCCAAATACAGACTGAAGGTGGGCCTCGACGACGTTGCGCGTAAGATTGGTGATGATGACGACCTTGGCGTCTAGCTTGTCTTCTGACTGTTTGTCCATGTCCACGTCGACATCGCGCGACTGGGGAGAAGCTGAGCGTCCCTTGGTTGACATTGCAGAGTCGAGTGAGTTCAAGAACGTGACACGGTGTGACGTAGCGCCAGTGTGACGCTGCACGCCTACATTCAACTTTCACACGCGTAATATTTCAGAACTACAGTATATCTATATCACATGCCCATTAATATTGTTGCCGTGCCAAGCCTGCCGATGATAGCGAGCTCAAGATTTATCTCTGTGTCCACAATACGGAGGTCAAGCCTTTTAGGTGCTTGGCTCTTTATAAATACAAGGTGCTAGTTTGGTGCCATTGTCAGATCAAATCAACAAACTTCAAACCACAAAAATCTGATCAACAGATATGTCTGTGTCAAGTCAATTGCACAGACGATTCCTCTTCCGCAAAACTTTACTGTGGGGTCCGTGGACGGAGAGAGGCCATACGCGCTCTCTTCTGGACAGGCCCATTTTCACCTAACTCAGACCAAGCTGCCATTTCTGGAGTTTGTTGAAACTTTTCACGGTGATCCCGAGGAGTCATACCGTGCGTACGCCTTGCATGTCGAGTCAGGAGGTCCTGACGGGCAAATTTCGCCGCCGGTGGTGGGCAGAGTCGGCAAACGAAGGGCTTCAAACCAGAGTGGCCAGCTTCGTGGCGTTTGCACTCGTTTCGACGCAAAAAGGTCATTTGGCTGCGAAAAATGCCCGTCAGCCTACCTTTGTTGGTGCAAATGGATGGAAACGTAGCAACCAGTGACGACAGGCGAAGGGACGCTCGTTGACGTGTGAGCATATATGGACTATGATGTGGTCTCTTCTCTTGTTGACTTGTGCGCAGCCAGAGATGTAGCACCGGTAGTCCTCTATCGCCTTCCCGTCTTTATTCAGCTTTCCTGCGTACTTCAAAAGCCAGTGACGATCAAGGTTTCGACCAGGGTATCTGCGCCGGTACCTATTGGCCCTGCGTTGCACGTCGTATTCGCTGATACCTTCGTGCACGTTATATACCGGAGTATCAGGAGAGACAAGAGGACCCTTTGAACAACCGTTCGAAGAAAGAACGTCTCGGGGAGACATCAATGCCGTGCCGACAGTGAAAATACTGTTAAACGCAAGCTCTCTTGGTGGTTCTAGGGGGGCGGTGAACAACCTTCCAGGGCTTCGGCCAACATCGTTTCCAGCGGACAATACATCTGGATACGGATACTGTAGATCTGGAAGGTCAGATCCATGAGGTGACGCATCATTCATTTTAGAGATCAAAGTTTGGCTTGGGGACAGACAGGCCATTGTGGTATTGTCACTGTGACATATACGCTCGACAACCCGGAGGAAGACAGTTTCCATCGACCCGCGAGGACCGTCGACGTTTGCTGATGGTGACCGCATCTGTAGGGCGACAGGCACCGCAGGATTGACACCAACTGACGTCCCAGGAACCGCTAAGGCAACATTAGACGAGTCAACGTCGGCGGGCGTGTCTGAAGGCCGGGAAAAAGCATCAGATGCAAGTTCACATTGGTGCTGAGCAGTCGACGATCCACACAGAGCGTCCGAAGCGGCTGGTGAGGACGATGGATGGATGATCCAGTCCCTCATCGAAAATGCCGAACTGGACGGGTTGAGATCTGCACCGACAACGTGAGAGTCATCTTCTGGGGCCGGAGAATATCGCAAACGCAGAGAAAGTGCAGGAGAGACGGCGTTCAAAGTAGGAGGTCTGGGTGAGTGCAAGAACGGAGGTGGGTCCTCAAGGAAGGGACCGTCACGGTCCACGGGGATCACAGGGCTGTCCACAGGAGACAAAGAATCAGAAATACTGAGCAGAATGCCGAGGCCGACTTGTGTTCCCCCATGAGAGCCGAGCTTTCCCGTGTAGGACGTGATGTAGGCGTTGGATTGCAGGCCATTGCTATTGTCGAAGGGCGGAGCCAAAAGAGGGGTAGAAGCCGAGGCTTGAAAGGCAAGAGCAGAGGTTCCTGGCGGTGTAGAAATGGAGTAAAACATAGTGATGTTGTTGTGTCTGCGATAGAGTGTTTTCGCGAGTAATGGGGTTGCCAGTGGTTGTGTTCGGAGAACAAATGATTCGTTCTCGTCTTCGTCTGCTGCGTCGTGTACCCCACCTCTCAACTAACCCACACACTCGTCTGCGCTTCTCCACTCTCGCATTCTTCACAACCACCGGCGTACTCGTCTCATCGTATTTTCTTTGGCCGTCCAAGTACCGCGGTGCTCCTACCTTCAGCCATCGGCCATTATCTCCGGGCTACTTCATCCCTGTCAAGATTTCCGAGAACTCTCCAGTCGGACCAGACTTGGCTGTTCTGACGCTATCTGTACCCCCCGATTCTCGCCGCTCGAATGAAAATGATTTCTCGTTGGATCCAATCTGGTCAATATTTATCAAAGACGATGACATTCAGGTCGAGCGGCCGTACACCCCGCTATTCGGCATCGACGAGGAGGGCGTTATTAAACTTTGGGTCAAGAGATATCCGAGAGGTGAAGTAGGGAGGTGGTTGCACTCCAAACAGGCTGGGGATACCATCGAAATTCGTGGTCCGTTGAAGACTTTCCCGTTTCGCGAGGGAGAATGGGATGAGGTTGTTATGGTATACCTGCCCCCCCCTCGACGCGCCCTCACTACTTTTCTGACTTCTCTATAAGATATCTGGAGGAACAGGTTTCTCGCCGTTCCACCAGTTATTATCCCGCCAACTTCTTCTTCGACCCAACATCGCAGCAAGTACTCGCTTCACACTTCTTCATGCATCCCGGAATCTGGTGGAGCTCCCACCTTTGCCGTTATTGCAACCTCTGATCGACTTTGCTGTTGCACATCCCGAGCACTTTCGCCTAAAATTGTTCGTCGACGGCGCATCCCAAATGCCAGCGCCCGAACGTATCGCTGAACACCTCAAAGTTGGAAGAATAGACAAATCGTCTATCACACACACTCTCGAAATCCCTGATGGGGATTGGTCGTGGTCTTCATGGATTTCAAACCTCTGGACGAGGGAACAACCAAAAGTTGGGGATAGTGATATCAGAAAGAAGAACGTCCTCGTACTAGTTTGCGGGCCTGAGCGGTACGTCCTTTGACTTCTTCCCAGACTACACGTGTTGATCAAAGGTTTCAATAACCAGGATGGTAGCCGCTATTGCTGGTCCATACGGTAGAAATTACTCTCAAGGGAAGGTCGGTGGTGTGTTGGCGGAGCTGGGGTTCAAAGCTGGGCAGGTCTGGAAACTCTGAAACAGTGCTCATTGTTCACAGTTCGGAGATGCGCTAAGCACGCAGGAGGCTGCTGTACTTTGTCATCTCACACCTTCTGGAGCAACCTGTGGGGCTGTCCGGATAATTCTACGTTTTCCGATACCTCTACATGACTGGGAGGAGCAGACACGTTGTTCGCTGCACGTTGTTGCCTAGACCCAGCCCTTTGCAATGTGGCCCGAGGTGCAGCGCCTTGACGTGAGACTAGAAATCTTGAAAGATTAAAAAATTGAAATTGGAAAATCGAGGCGAGCAAAATCTTCATGCAAACAAAACCCAGCGAAGCTTTTATGATGGCGAAGCCTTGGATCAACTGGGAAAAAAAATCTAGGCTATATTAACAAGCCCCGGGGCCTGGGTTACAATGACGAGTCTATGACAAATATTCCTTGATATCCTGTGGTCTGATAAGGACCAAGGCCTCCTGACCACTCCGAGTCTATGCTTCAGAATCAAATGCTTTTCCCGTGTCGGAGATGGTTCCACCCGTTATCCGACCACGTCCGTGGAGATGAGAGACGCGAAATGACACTGAAATGCATACGGAGGTGAGCGGCAAGAGCGGTAGTGGCTCTTGACATTCGTCGTGCACTGGCACGTCTAGTGTCCTAAGCTCCTAAGCTCCTCTTCAAAAGGTAGGTATGATGCCTATAGGGAAACTGAAATCGCAAGCGCTCAAAGCTCAGAGCCCCTACTTCTCGGTTGACCTGACCTCGTGTATGGATCCACAAAGACATGAGCATGCTTGCCAAGGCGCTGAGAAAGAACATTGGACCTCGATCAGCTGGCTTGACTTCTACGGTCATGTGTGCGACGTGGAAACGTTTAGATATCGATGTGCCCCCAGTTCCTAGAAAATAATGACAAATGGGCAGCGTTTGAGTGGATCGTTTCACAAAGTCTGGCCCATTGACAGAAAGATTGTGGAGACAAGAATCCCTGCGGGGGAGAAGATCAAATGTACGACAAGCTGGCTGCAGGGAAAACGTCAATGAATTTCGGGCCGCATCGGTTCCAGAACGCGAGGCTTTCGCAAGGTGATGACCTGCCTCGCCACTGCCTCGCGGTAGGTGCTCTTCAGATTCACACCCCACCCCATCTTCACCTTTCACTCCGACAGCCATGGTATCCCAGTTTTCCACCATTCTGCTTCGCCGTAGATGTGTGGCACCTCTCATGCGGACGCGGTCGCAAATGTTGTGTATGCCTGCTGTCGCATCTCGGGCCCCAGCTGTGACAAAGGCCCGCGTGAGCACTCAAGACACAAGGATGTGGCACTTGACCGTAATCTCCGTAGGGTTGCTATGCACGGTACTTTGATCCTTTTTTTTGCCTCGATATTTTCCTTGGCTCTCTTTGATCGGACTTGCTCGATGCACGTTATGTGCAGGCTCGACGCCGCCTGTCCCGCGGAGTTATAAATACCTGTGGTCATGACGACACTTCAACCTCTTCTCCACATCGACGCCAATTTCCATTCGTATCTAGCTCAAACCCTCACTTGAGCTTACTGACGGACCGTATTTGGAATAGGCCGCCCATGCTGTTTTGAACCCACTTCACCTGGATATGAGTGACGCGGAGATCGTTGCTTCGGTGGATGCATCCGAGGAGCCGAGAGGTCATGTCTCCTACGCAGAGTTGCAGCGTCACACGAATCGGGTTTCACTTTGGGTGTTAATCGGTGGGATCGTGTACGATGTGACCTCGTTACTATCTTCGCATCCCGGCGGAACCGGCCCGCTATTCAAATATGCGGGGAAGGACGCGACGTGCGCATATCCTACTTGGACACCTTTGAACGAACTGATGGAGATTAATATGCAGCAAGGAATTCATGCAGATACACTCACCGGACGCCCTTACCACGCTGCCGCACTCAGTCATCGGACCCATTGAGCCAACAACTGTTCCTCGCACTGTGAGTGAACCGACAGCTGAAGAGAATCGCATAGCGAAGGCGAGGGCAGCACTTCCGCATCCACGATGCGCATTGAACTTGATGGAAATCGAGGTAAGGACTACTCCGCAGCGGAAATGGTTCTTTCGGGGGTGATTCAGTCTTTTGTAGGAACTTGCAAAAGGAGTGCTTAGCGAGAGGGCCTGGGCTTACTATCGTTCAGGTGGTGACGACGAGATCAGTTGAGTCATTGCGTGACATTCTCTTTTCAATTCGCGTGTTAATCTATTGGCAGCTTTCTCGGAGAACCGCAAATCATTCTCCCGCTTCTGGTTTCGTCCACTTGTGTGAGTGAGCCTGAACGCGCGATAATATCGGAAGATGTGTACGACTGTCATACAGACTCAACAAAGTTTCACAAGTCTCGACGGCGAGCACGGTATTGGGTTTGCCCTCTTCTTTCCCAATTTTCATTGCACCGGCAGCGCTGGCACGCCTTGGGCATCCGGATGGGGAGATGAACCTGGTACGCGCGGCTGGCAGAACGGGGATCCTTCAAGGCGTACGTGATAGGTTCAAGACACAAGAAAGGGCTTACTGATTTGCAATGTAGATCTCTAATAATGCGAGTTGCTCCGTTGCCGAGATCATGTCCGTCAAGCAGCCAAAGCAGCACCTGTTCTTCCAGCTGTACATGAACAAGGACCGTGCCGTGACCGAAAAAGTCGTCCGGGGATTACAAAGCAATGGATTTAGCGCGATCATGCTTACCGTAGACGCTGCAATGCCGGGCAAACGTGAACTCGATCAACGTACGATTGGTCACTGGGAAGGACCGGCGGCGAACGGAAAGGCAGGCAGTGAAAGCAAAGGGATAGCACACGTGCGTGGTTCACCCAAGACTGTGATAAGGTACTAACACGTTTGACCAATAAGTCCATAGGTGGATACCAAGACCCAGACGTGTGCTGTAAGTCATATGACCTTTTCCGGGGACTGAAGACATATGGAGAAACTCTTTCCTTAGGGGATGATATTCCTTGGATCAGAAGCCTGACCAAACTTCCGCTCGTTATCAAGGGTATTCAGTGTCTCGAGGTAAGTGAGCGTCATTGATAATGCGCGATGCTTATGTTTTCAGGACGCCGAGCGTGCTCTGGAAGTGTACAAAGTAGAGGGGATTGTGTTGTCCAATCATGGTGGCCGACAACTGGACTAGTAAGTGCTATCCCATGTGAAATGGACACGAAACAGCCTATCTGGGTTGAATCCAGTTCGCCAGCACCGATGACGGTGCTGTACGAGATGCGGCAATTACGACCAGACTTGTTGGATAAACATCAGGTGTTTATCGACGGGGGAGTAACGCGAGGAACGGACGTCCTGAAAGCCCTTTGCCTGGGAGCACGGGCTGTAGGACTCGGGCGGGCGTTCCTATACGCGAATAGTGCGTGGGGGGAGGAGGGTTGTATGCGGGTTATAGAAAGTAAGGGTGACATATGCGAGAGATATGCGGCTGATTATGGGGCGACAGTTCTTCGCGAAGAAATTGTGCTGGGGATGCAGCTGCTGGGGGTGAGCACGTTGGGGCAGCTGACCGCTGAGCGAGTTCGGATTGGCGACGGAATGGGACGGGCACTGCGTTCACGCCAATTGCGTCCATCGCCCCAACAATGAACTCCCTCGTTTACCTCTCCCGCAAATTCGACCGCCTCGCCTCCCGTACCCCATCCTCAACAGATCCATCCACAGCGAGTCACCGTGCGGCAGAGCACACTGCATGGTCTCTCAGGTCTCTCGTTGCCCCACCCCCACCTCGCCCCCGTTCCCTCTCATCTGCCGCTCGCGTCCCACTACTTCGTCGACGCCCCTCCATTCGCTCTGCCATCCGGGCAAAACCCCAATCGATAGGCCAGGGCCTCTTTCGCCGCCGCTTCTTCATTCGTATCCTTGAGCTGGTCTGGCATGCCCTTTGTACCGCCGCGGCCTCCCTCCGCGTGGATGACGTGTGGCACAGACGCAGGTCGAGCCCACACGGGCCTCGACTTCGGCGTAAGAGCACCGCAATGGGGAAGGAGCCCTCCGTCGACGAACGAGAGGGTATGGCCATCCCCCCCGGGCAGGCGCTCTCCATCCCGGAGTCAGCGGCGAAATCGCCTGTCTTAGCTCATGCCCCCTCATCTGCCGTCAACCCACTGCCCGTCTCCCGTATCTCCACGGACACGCCTGTGCCGCGTGCAACCCTCTCCGGTCGTCCCTCTATGGCTTTTGCCCCGCCACAGCCTATCGCAGCCCTGATGCCCACGCCACCACCATCTCGCACACCTACCCCGATATATTCTTCCAATGCTGGTCTGCCGATCGCCCCTCGGAAGACCCCATTCCACTTACCCAAGACACTTGTCCTCGACCTTGATGAGACCCTCATCCACTCGACCTCTCGACTTCTCCCAGCACCCGGCATCCGCGGCCTGTTTGGCGCACGTAGAGCAGCGCACACCGTAGAAGTTGTCCTGGGCAGTCGCAGCACTCTCTACCACGTATACAAGCGCCCTTTTGTGGATTTTTTTCTGCGCAAGGTGCGTGTGTCAAAGCGGTGTCACTCATCCGTGTGGAGCGTCGCTGACAATCGTGGGACTGGCCTAGGTATCCGCTTGGTATACGCTCGTGATTTTCACTGCCTCGATGAAAGAGTACGCAGATCCGGTCATTGATTGGCTCGATGCTGGGCAAGGCATTCTCGAACGCAGGTTCTTTCGTGAGGTAGGTACTACCACATCACCCATCTTTTGATTATTTCCCCCCAAAGTGGGCTCTCGCCTGATCTGTCGGATACAGTCCTGTACCCAGCTGCCAAACGGATCATACACCAAGGACCTTGCACTCGTAGAGCAAGATCTTTCGCGAATTTGCCTCGTCGACAACTCGCCGATTTGTTATAGTGTTAATGAGAGTACGTATCCTTCTCAGGTCTTCACTGCTCTTTCGTCATAAACCAACGCCCCACACAGTGAACGGTATCCCCATAGAAGGCTGGACGCACGACCCGTCGGATGAGGCGTTGCTCGACCTCCTCCCTGTACTGGACTCGTTGCGCTTTACAAGCGACGTCCGACGCGTACTCGGTTTCCGCAGTTACTCATGACCTTGGCCGCTCTTCCTCCACCGACACTGTAGGAAATGTCTTCACCTCGCCCTTGCAGATTTCGTTCAAGTTGCTGTTCGCATTGTTGCAATCCACCACAGTCCCGGTCCCGCATTCATTGTCACAAAGCTTTCATAACTTTATAGCTCATCTGCGTCTGCGCTTAGACGCTAATATGCGCAGCGCCTGCTTTATCGCTCACATGTGTACCTGTATACCATCCTTCTTGGGGTTCTCAGAAACCAATATATTATTCCTACCCATACACACTCTCGTATTCAGACATAATTGCATTGCGACCAACTAACATTCGGGAAGTTATGTATGACACCCGGACAAAGTATGGAACAAAGAGAGAACGGATAAGGGCGATTGAGATAATATGACAATGATGACCAGATTACAAGGTTATGAAGAGGCAGAAAAGAAAGCAGGGGTCTGCCGGCGGGAATGTGATCACGACATTGCAAGTGAGGCTTGCAATGCCTTGAGTTCCTCATCCTCGTGCTCCGCCGTTTGATGCCGCACTTCGACGCGGCTCGTACTCGCTGGAGTATGCACTGGTACATGATCGGCGCCCAGGAGTCGCTCGTTGAGATCCTCCTGCTCGAGTTCCCCCAGTTCTGCCTTGAGATCATCCTACAAGTCATCATGAGTCACCTCGTAAGACAAGCGCCCTCTCTACCCCAATTTAACGCACCTCGTCGATTTCAAGACCAAGACCGGTTGTGCTGGATATCGCTTCTGAAATCTCGTTGGAAATGTCACGTTGCTCGTTGATGGCAGTCATCGTCGCATCGACCTTATCTATGTTACTGGAAATCCCCAATTCCCCAAAACGAAAGGACCCGCGGAGCAGGAGAAGCGGGGACGGGAAATGGAAATGGAAATGGGAATGGGAATGGGAATGGGAAGAAAATCCGACAAGGATTGTGAGTTAGTATAGCTTAGAGTTGAAGTGTGTGAAGTATGAAGGAGCACGCACAGCCCATTGTGAATATCTCGGAGAGCATTGGCCCCTCTGCGCATCGAGTCGAGCATATTGGCGTTCATATTTGCCGACTCTAACGTGTTGACCTGCATCTCGGCCTGTAATCGCATACCCGAAAGTTTATCAAGGTCCGTTTCATGCATCTTCTTCCGCCTAAGCGCAGCAGTGGCCACTAAGTGATACCCAAAAAACGGAAAAAATATATATATAAAAAGGGAATTGCGCGCGCAACCATGACCATTTAATTAATGATTGCCCAAGGAAAGGGGGTGAAGAAGAGGGCGTACCGTTCTTGTTGGAGACGGCATTGGCTTTTGCCGTCGCAAGATCCTGTGCTATCTGACGTTGAAGGTGCTCCTCCTTCTTCTCGATCATCATGAGCTGCTCTCGCAACAAGACGATTGCATCTCGTGCGGTCTGCTTGGCGTCGCGCCGTCCAGTGAAGTAGCTCATGAAGGAAGCCATCATAATGTAGAAAGAGATGGTATAAGTGCAAGTAGTAGCTGGAGTTAGGACTAATTGGGTCACTCAACCCCGCCTGCCCGAGATGACACAGCCAGACTACTCGATCTGGCAGTTCCTTCTCACACCGCCACAAAAATGTGCCTATTTTTACAACAAAATTGCAACCTGCCCGTATCTAACAAACAAAATTCATGAAAACGTCCCGCTCCCCAGTGGTGGTGCTAAGAGCGGTGCGGATGCACAGCGCTAGAGCTGTTGGAGCCGTCTTGTAGTTGTTTCATTAACCGCTTCAGCTCCTCAACATCCGTCTGCAGTCCATTCGCGCTACCCCCTGCGCCCGCACGACCGCAACTCGAAGATGCGCCATCATTGACCGTCGGTAATCCGTCATCTTGCGATAGCCACCGATCAAGCTGTGCCGAGATGGATCGAGCTTTCAAACGGAAGTGCGTCCGAATAATATCTCCGAAGGGCTCGGGGTGAATTTTCAAGTTTCCGAGCATCTTATCCAGTTCAGTTTTAGGACGTTCCAATAAACACTCTATGCGGGGCGAGGACGTACCGCAGTTTTGACTACCATCCGACGAACATTCGCGGAATCTGATGGGGTTCATTGAGTCAGCCAACTGGACTAAATAGTTGTAGGCAAAAGGTGACAGACAAGCATTAGATTGAGGCGTGCCCGAGCTGGTGGCCCAACCCGGTTCGTTCAAATACGGCTCCTCACAGAGGATCATTGATTGAATAGAGATGAGAACCTAGAATAACGACGACGTCGTGCTATGGTCTATACGTGCCACAGATCTCGTCATGGTCAAGTTTGCTTGCCTGAAGTAACGTAGATTTCCCAGGTACCCAACCCGGTCCCGCCCACGTTCCCAAGAGCGATAGGCAAACTTTTCCGTCCTTGAAAGAAATGTTTCATACGCTCTCTGTAACAGCGTGAGAGAAAAACATACTGCATACAAGTTGGGGTTGAACCGAAACTTGCCCCCGTTGGTCTACAAAAACTTTTGTGAGCTCGGAAGAGGTGATCAAACTGTCTAATATTTACCGTCATATACTTCACGCTCGGTGGCAATTGGTTATAACTGTGGCCAAGAAAGATGTCAAACAGGAAGCTAGATTTCATCGTAAGAGCGCTTGTAAGGTGATTGTAAGGAAGGACGGACCATCCGTTCTGGTAACTATGGAAAGTGATGAGGAATTGCCAAGGTATTCTAAAGTTTGGAGGACATACGGCGTTCCCTCGGGGCCAATAATAAGGGCCTTGATGATATCCACCCGAGTCTCATCGACGCGCAAAAAGATGGACGAATCCCAAGCGATAGGAAGATTTGTCGTAAGTACCGCAAGCTAAATGCCCCGCATTAGCACATTCGAAAGGTGGTGCAGGGTGCAAAAAATACCTCTTTTGCGATCGCCAAAGATCGTTTCGGAATATCAGAAGAAGCAAGCATTCGGGCGTCGGTATTGTAATAAAACTTATAGTTTGGTGGTTCATCTTGATTGACAGGCTTATCCGCAGGGGGTGGGACCGTTAAATCGCAATATTCAAAGCGAGCGCGAGTAGCCCAGGCGATGTACGTCTGGCGCACAGCTTCCTCAGACGCCTCGGCGCCAACGAAAACCTCCCTGGACGTCGGGTCGGACGAGTGAATCCTCGGGAGGGACTCCTGGAGGCGTTGCAAAAACGGCTCCCCCTTCGTCTCCCGCAATGAGCGATCAATAGCCTCTGCCGTAGCAAGGATACGCTGGCAGAACCCTAGCAGCTTCTGGTTTTCTTCCGAAAACTGTGGCGGAAAAGATTCCTTCTTCTTTCCCTTAGTGTCGTGGTTGATGCGCTTCTGTTCCTCGGTCATTTCATCAAATGTGGCTTCAATAGGCTTAATACCCTCAAGGCCCTTGATGGCCGCATTCGCTTGTATGACTATCGACTCCAAAAGCTCGCGCGGCCCTGAGCTTCCTTCGTAGATAACCGTGCGCTCGCGTAACGGAGGGGCCCCAACAGTGGCCTTCCTGGAAGTACGTGTTCGCACTGATGACACAACCATTATTGGCATGGCCATCATGCTAGCAAGTGCCTCATGATTCGAGATCGTCTAGTACTGGTTAGTCGAACGCCACAACGACTATAAAATGGCCCACCTCGAGCCACTCAAAAAGTTCAAAGTAGACAGAGGAGCGTTCGGACATGTCGGTGAGCGAATCATTCCGGAGAAGAGATGAACAAATGTTGTTGAATCGCCGCCGAAGATGCGCGAGAGCGGTGGGATGAACAAGGTAGTCGCTCGTGAGGGCACCTCCGGGACGCCTCAATGAAGGGAGGAACACGCGGAGTTGAACCATCAATTCGCCCAGTTTTTCATCCTTGACAATCTGGATCGCCTGGGCTTCTGCTTGTCCGGTGGTCTGATTGACATCAGAAAGAGCTCAGCAAGTACGTGAGAGACGACCCACGTCTTCCTTCTGATCACCTGCATAACCGACGCCCAACCTTGACTTCTTCCCTTGGGATGGGGGCGTAAGATAATTGTCATCATCGTCATCTGGATCGAGAATCATTGGAGTAATGATCACTGGATCCGTCTTCCTACGCTTGCTCGTTCGGATCTTGTTCTCAGGGAAAAGTGGGTTCTGAAGTTGGTCATGGTACAGCTGCTCAATCATCGCAAGACCAACGCCGAGGATAATGCCTTGCAGATTGGAGCAATGGAGGAGATCACGGTTATCCTTGGCTTTCGTTGGTTCCAGAAATTTCGGACCATTGATTGGTTCGCCGCATGCAAAGCAGAACACTTTGGAACATTTCTTGCACGTTTTGCGGACAACCCCTCGCAGGTGCTTGATATACACGTCGAAAGAGGTCTAGTAGGGGAATAGTGTGATCCAGTAACCAGGATACTAGAGGGTTACTTACGAATATAGCGAAAAAGTGACTCTTGGCTCTGGGAACTGAATACCCGCACGACGAAGGGCACGGGCATTGCCCCTCAACGAGTTGGGAATATAGACTAAATAAAAAGCCTTGCTCGCCGCCTTCCGGGCAGCCTTTCATCCATTGACTCTGGGTCATCAGCTTGACGCGATCAGATACAGCCTGTATGTACTCCGTCTCGGGCTCTTCCTCGACTTCAATGACTTCCTCGCGACGTTCTTTAGAGAAGAAAATGCCTGCGCCTGCAACTCAGCACGACCGCGCACGACAGCATTGAAAGGTCAAACCTGCGTAAGGGTCGATATCAACCTGAGCGTTGCGGGTATCGCCTTCCATGTCGTCGTCCTCGTCATAATTCGCAAATCCGCAATCGGATCCTAGGGGTAACGACGATAAGCACGAGAAGCAGGACCAACGACTCGATTGACCTTCGCTCTCGTCTTCACTTCCGACCGCGCCTTCAGAAGCACTACCTTCCTCCTCTGGAGTCTATAGCCATGTCAGAACCGGGCGACAGCGCACGTGAGAGAATACATACCACAAGCCTCGTGGTGACCCTACGCTCCTTGACAGGGTCTACCGATAGCATCGATGTAGCAGTAGGTTCGTCAAGTACATCGTCAAAAGCCCCGGCGAATATGCGTTCAGCGGCTTCCATAACATCGCTGTATCGCTTGAGCGCAGCTCGTGCCCGGGCAAGGGTGGCACCCTGAGACAAGAATACAGTACGTTAGGGGAGGAGTGTTCGAGCAGGTTAGTGACGTGAAGCACCATGTCCACGAGCTGTCGTATCTCGCTCTCCATAACGAACAAATTCGCGCGATCTCGCTGTGTAGTAAGTTCTTCTAGCACTCTAGGTGGGAATTGCACTCCAGTCCAGGTCCAAATCAGCCGTGACCTATGACCTACCTCATGGGTTCACTTACGTAACGGCCATTCATCATGCATCGCTACACCCGCCTAAGTCCATAAACTCAATTGAAGGGAATAATGACATAGATACTAGGGACACAAAAGCCGACGACAAATTTTTGAAGGGAGTGCGCACTATTCGCAACAGTAAACTATCTGCCACTCATCATACGCAGTCTGTCAGGGTGCATTCCACCGGGTCCAGGAGGTACAGAACCACCTGCAGGTGGAGCGCCATTTGCAGGGGGCCCCGGGTTACCAGCAGGTGGAGGAGGTCCACCAAGATGAGGCGGAGGAGGTGCACCAGGCCCACCAAAGTTAGGTGGGGGAAAGGGAGGTCCACCCGGGGGTGCACCGGGGTTTGTACCGTTGGGGGGGAAAGGTGGTGCACCCGGTGGAAACGGAGGCACTAAACACACAGGCTTGCATTAATATCTGCCAAACTAAAACTTTGAAAGAGAAAAAGTGGACGCACTGCCTTGGAATCCAGGCGGAGGGGGACCCATTCCGGGGCGCGGTGGGAATGGGGGTACACCTGGGGGACCCATTGCACCTGGTGGAGGTGGTGGAAGGTTACCAGCACCAGGAGGGGGAGGGAAAGGTGGACGCCCTTTAGGAAGAGTTTACTTTGGAGTTGAGCCAAGGAGTATGAACGTGGGGCCTACCAAATCCTTGAGGAGGCCCACCGAAACCAGGAGGCATTCCAAACCCAGGTCCGGTCGGCGTAAGATGTTGAGGTCCGAATCCGAAGCCGCCTGGAGGAGGGCCTCCGCCTGATTCATAGGCAGACGTAATTTGGTCGATGATACTCTGTGCCTTGT
>WNFQ01001791.1_pt1 | contig 37100 bp, 61 predicted proteins | sample 5400171 | NCBI WGS metagenome assembly WNFQ01 (sample SAMN13153356, study PRJNA577476) | soil metagenome | isolation source: 20 cm soil under Madrone tree | place: USA:California | collected 2016-06-14
GTCTTTTCGGTTCCCGTCGATCGTCACTGGGTGAACGATCTCTCCGCTTCCTAGACGCAGAAATTAACATTGAATTGAAACCAGGCGACAGAATATGCTATGCTCGACTTACCGGCCAGTGCGGTCATCATAATCCATCACAGGCGTCAAACTACCCCGGTCGACGCCTCCGAAACCGCCCGCGCCCCCACCGCCATAGTCCAAGCCATCGACAGCCTGGGCGTTATTGTCCCTGTCCTTGTACTTATTTTGATTCCGAGGGCCGGTCGGTACATTGGGCGGTAGAGGCGAGGCAGGTCGTGCGGGTGGTGCGGGATGTCCACCTAACAAACGTTCACTCCCATCAGTCATCTCATCCCATACGACCATGGTGGGGGAAATGGGAGAAAGGAAAGTGGGTCACCTCTCCCTCGAAGCGGGTAACCTCCCCGTCCACCGCGCATCATTCCACGTGGGCCGCGGAACGGACCCTGCGGAATACCTCGAGATGGACCGACCGGCGGCGAGGGTGCAACTGGGACTTCCATATTTTGAAACATGTGTTGTGGTTGTGGTTGTTGCTGGAGCTGCTGCGGCTGCATTTGCTGTTGCATTTGTTGCTGCTGTTGTTGCATCTGCTGCATCCCGCTCTGATCCTGAATAATTCCAATTCGTCACTCGTTTAGACAAAAACCCGTCTGGTGGCCTGGCATGGTATGGCCACGGAAGTGGGGGGCAAGGCAAACCGTACCTGAATGCCATACTCTGGCATACCCATGCCCACTCCCATGCCACCTTGCGGCCCGAAACCTTCCACGCCCGCACCCATCTGGTCGGGGATTGGCACACCCTGGCCTTGTTGTGGCGCACCAACGCCGACGCCGACGCCGTCCATACCCATCTCACCGCCCATGCCGGCCATCATAGGATCCATCATTTGCGGGCCCATGTTCATGTTACCCATTTCAGGTCCCATCATGGAATTCATGCCAGGCTGCATCATCGGCCCACCGCCGTTGGCCATCATGGCAGCCGCACCCGTCATGACCATCGTACGGATCTCTGGAGGAAGTTGGGTAAGCTGGTCCTCGGGCATGCCGGAGAAATTCTGCATCCGCAACCATTGGTATGAACACCTAAGATACAGAGTACACGTCAGAGAAGAGGGACTGCGCACCACGACGTTGGTTTTGAGGACTGCCGCGAGATCGCCGAGCTCGCGCCGTCGGTAACAGTATGCTTCCCAACTGATTTCATCGAACCCATAGTTGAACCAGTCGCTGATATCTGAGCCTGGCCGTCGCCACGCTTTGTCTGCGAGTGCTGTCATGTCTACCTCAAAGACTGGCCGTCCCTCCAGCATACCCGTTGCTGTCGGGTCGATTGTCGGGTGCGAAGGTGGTGCAGTGACGGGAGGGAGCGTCGATGGGTCGGGACCATCTTCAACGTCGGGCGTAGAAGATATCACGGTAGCAGCAGTAGGGGTGGATATATTGGGGGTTGCAAGAGGCTTGGAAACAGGTGTACTTGTCGAGGGTGACTGGGCCGCTGGAGGCTTGGCGGGACCACCTCGTTCGCGTGGTGTATATTCAGTTGTTAATGATGGGCCGGGAAGAGGGCCTGTACGGAGACGTTTGAGTATGGTGCTCGCATCTGGAAAGAGGCGACCAAACCTTTTTGTGGCGTGGAATTCGCGTTGCGCGGTGCGGGTCTGTTCGGCCTGGAGGGACATGCGAATAAGTCAGGGACGAAGAAAGGGAGACTACGCACCGTAAGTCAAGGCTCCGGTTTGCAGGTTCCATTATGAATTCAATGTCCTGTGCACCATCTTTAACGGAAGGTTGTTTTTTTCTTTCTGAACAGAACAACTCACCTCGTCGCTCTCTTCGGATGCGTCGCTACCATCTCCCATCACCGCATCCGCATCCGCGTCTGTGGCAACATCCTCTCCTTCCTCCGCATCATCGGTCTGCAGAATAGTTGCGTCCACAGGAGGTCGGATAGGCGGGAATAAGTCGTCATCGGCCGAGACGGCGTTGCCAAACGGAATTCTAAAGAAGAAAGAAGGGAGGAAAAGCAAAAAAAAAATTGTGAGAGGGGTGTGCGCGACTCGATTTAACAGGTTGCTTGAGAACTCACTCATCCGGTTCAACTGACACTGACGCAGAGGCCGAGGCCGAGGCTGACGCGCACGCAAGGAAGAGAAAGTGAGCCAAAATGTATATTTGGTTTGGGACGAGTAGGATACAAAATGTGTCGCAGGAGGATACAAGTGCAAGGAGAAGAGGTGTTCTCACCGGTTGAGGAGGGTTCGGGGGCTGCTGCTACGAGGAGGTCGTCGGCAGGGATGTTTGAAAGCGAAGACTCCTTGAGCTCGGAATCGCCGTAGAGAAACTCGTCGTCGTCATCCCTAAGATTTGAACTTGAGTAAGAGAAAAGGGTGCGACCACGAGCAACACACACATGTTCCAATCCAACAAACCATTGAAACAGCCGCTGCGTCAATCGACTTAAATTATTCAAATCATTCGCACTCCGAAATTAAATCATTATTTATTTAATATCTGCCTCTTCCATCCCTCGCTTCAATCCCTCGAGCGTACGCGCCAGCTTTCCACCACTCGCTTCGCTCAACACCGCTGCGAGCTGTGCACCAGGACTGCTAAGCAATCCAACAACTTGAGCCTGCAGCGTTCCCAACGTCGGCAACCTCGCAACTTCACTGACACCCTCGGCTTTGAACACGCGACCTTCGATGAGTGCGCCCATAAGTGCCAGTTCTGGTTCATGAATCTTGCGCATCCTTTTCACGCGCCGACCCGGGTTTGGTGGGTCCTGAGCTTCGAGTGCAGCAGCCTGCTTCAGCTCCTCCGCCGTCGGGGGTTTCGGTTTTGGCGCACTGCGCTCCAGCGCACGAAGTATCGCTTTGAGTTGCGGTGGATTGAAAATGGGGAGGGACAGCACAGCAAGTCCGCCTTGTACTGTCTGCGCAATTTCTTCGCTCGTCTTGGCGTCGATTGGGGCAAAATTGCGGAGTGCGACGCCGAAAAGAGAAGTTCGGATGATGCTCAACGTTGGAGTTGGGAGTGTTGCCTCCAGGGAATGTGGGCCTGGGTTCGCGAGAGAAGGCGGTGGAGTGGCATGACGTGAAGCGGCTTTCGCAATGTCTTTGCGCAGTTTTATGAATCGAGGGACGGAAAATTTGTTGTGCTGTAGGAAGATGAGGGGCGTGTGTGCAGTTGACTCGAAGAGACGGAGGTATTGGTGATAGAGAAATGTTTTCTTCTCCGAGTAGACACGAGGACTCGGCTTGTCCTCGTACACACGAGGTGGTCTGACCGAGACAGAGTAAGACCGGGCAAAAAGCAACCTCGGCCCAAGGCCTTTCGGTGGGTGCATCAACGGACGAAGGTGCGTATCCGAGTCTATTCATCCTTTAGGAAAAACTCCCACGTTCTATCCTCGCCTCCTTCCCCAGGCTTCCCCTCACCATGTGCTCTCTCGCCCTTCGTCATTCGGTGCTCATAGCCTTTCCAGTCACTCCGATTGAAAACAAATGAGCGAAATATAATATAATGCGGATTTGGCAGGTCGGCAGAAGAGCGAGGTGGAGGTGGACTCTTCGCTAGTTTTGGCACGTCCCTACGAAAAATAAAGTCAGAGAGTGGCATCTCGAGGCAGCACGGCACGCGAACCATTCAGTATAAGGCGGGACATTCCGCAACGTTATGAGAATGGTTCCTCTGGTACGCCCATCGACTGCCTGATCGTTGTCTCCATCCGTACATCCATCCTCATCCTCATCGCTCGAGGGACGCTTGCGTCTGCGGGATGTCTGTATTTGCGGTGTAGGTCCGCGAACCAAAAACCTCGGCGCAGAGCGAAGAAACCCAAGGATAAGAACTTGATTAGACAATATATTTCTGTCCTGATCTGTGATGCCTTTCCCTTCCGCGCCCTTCCTTCCATCAGCTCATCAAATACAATCCAGTAATGCATACTCACCGGCGTGAGGAAAGTTCCAGACAATGCGGTCAAACACTTTCCCCTTGAGTGCAGAGGTTTTCTCTAGCCTCGTTGCATCGACACCGAATAACACCCGAGCACCCTTCTCTCGTAGCACACGAACGTTCTGTTCAGCGCCAGGGTACTTGGTATAACATTCTTCCTCTGCATCGAGCGTAGTGGCTACGATGTTTGCAGGGGGAAGATGATCTAAGGGTGCAGGGGGGTGTTGTAACAAGGCGACGGCGAAGGACAAGTTGCCCTCTCCAATGAGGAGTATGCTGTCCGACGCTTTGAATGGGATCGTGCATCGTCGCCGGTTTTCTCCCTTGGCCGTACCCTTTGGTCCCTTTCCGCTCGCTCCTTTGGCATCTTGATGGGCAGCAGCATCCTCTGCCTGTTTTTTCTTCTTAAGCCGAGCCTGGGTGGACGAGAGGGCATTCTTGAGCGATCCTCTCTTACTCTTCATTTTGACCATGATGTTGGGGAACGGGTAACACAACACGGTCAAATAAAAGGCATGATCGCTTACCCCCACTCCGCCACATATCCGCTCTCTCCACTGTAACTTCTTTCATCTCTCCTACCCCTCTTCACTCCTTTCTGTATCTACTCAAATTATGGTCCGTTTCTTCCCATGTTTTTTCTACCCCTTGGTGCTCTGTGCCCTGACTCAATATTTTTACAGTCGACTTCCTCACGCGATATCCGCCAAAGGAACGAACAATTCAGCAGTAAGGCTCGTGCTGGCAAAAACCCCGTAAACGCATCTCGCAAGGAGAGGCTGGAAAAACAGTCGCCTATCCCTCTCTGGGCTCTCGGTCTCATTCTAGTAGTTGTCATCGGTGGAGGTACGTCTACGTGTTCATTCCTCGGTTTGCACCGCTCATAACTCTGTCACCCACAGTTTTCTTCGAGGCTATTAGACTCGTCTTCCTATAAGAGACACGATATATAATATCTGCATTCATGCTCGCATCATATCTGCACCATGAGCTCCGCACTCATGCATCTACCTTGTCTGCCAGTCGCTCCACAACCGTACGAGCCAAGTAATTTCGCACATTTGCGTCGTATTTGCAGCTGCACAGGCCATCATATAGCGAGCAGTACCCTCTTAAAATATCAACTTTCATCCATGTCCCCTCCTGATGCACTTGCGCTCCCACTTCTGGTCGCGCTTTGCACCCCACTTCCTGTACCGCGTCCCGCCCTTGATCCAGACGCGCCTGTAATCTCGACGCCCTCCATCTGCTCTGACTCTAGCTGCTTCTCCTCAATATGCACTTCCTCTCCAGCCCAAACGTGCATAGTTGGCTGCCATACCATCACAACGTTGTCCTCCGACGTGCTGACTGCTGTCCAGTGCTCACCCTCCCCGGGCGCCCAACAAAAGTCTGAGGGACGCGCCGTGTGACCTGTGCGCGGGTCGTAAGTGGTGTATGTTTAGTCCGTACAAATACACATTAGAGACGAACCACCGTGAATGAACATGAGCTCAGGCGGGCCGTCCTCCTGGTCGTCTGGAGTCTGTTCGACGCCGGTCTGTGAGAGATCCCATACATTAATACGACGGTCGCTCGACGCAGATGCGAATATGGCGGAGCTGTGCGGGGACCACGCGAGGTGCAACACCTCGTCCGTATGTGCCTCGAACGTGTGCAATGGTTTCCCCAACCTTTTGATGTCGTGCAACAAGATTGTCTGGTTAGAATCCACCTGTCAGCCATCCCCATGGCACCGCGGCTTCGGAAGCGAGCCAACCTTGTCTGCGCTGCCAGTAATTAGGAGAGATTCAACACCCGGATTAAAAGCGACGGCCAATATCTCTTGATCGTGTGCCTGTGTGGAAGACGTTGGGGCTTTCTGTCGGGTATCCCAACTGCAAGATTTTCCGTATTTTATTTAGACAGAACAGAAAATGAAAGGCGCACATTTTTAGCATCTTGTCATCGCCTACACTAACAAACACGTTCTCATTCGATGCATGCCAATCAACATCCTTCGTGTCAGGCGGCATCAGTTTCATATATGACGGCATTTGCGACGCAAAACGTACGCCAACGACCGCGGTATGGTCTTTAAAAACAGTGAGAGGCTCGATCGTTGAATTTGCCTTTGAATAGGCGTTCAGGTCCCTGAGACGCGAAATCGTCAGTACACGAGAGAAAGGAGTACAGCATAAATATCCCTGCCAGTGGCACACCGTCTTATCCTCGGACGCGCCGAGGATATGGCCCTTCTTATTCGGGTTCCACGCCAGCCCGAACCTTTGAACCATCCATCATCAGTATGCCTCAGGCTCATCCATAATAACGAAAAGCAAAAAAGCCCAAGACTGACCCCTCCTTGTTCTGGCCGACAAGTCGAATGTCTGGCTTGCACACGTCATTGGGCTGAGGCTCGCTCGGGTGCTTGGTGCGATCAAAGATGAGCACCTCGCTCGAGACGGCCTTGGTGGCTATCAAATCAGGGTTCTGAGGCATGTAGCGCGCGCGGTTGACTTCGCCATTATGGGTGATCTTCTGCACGATATTGATGCGCGCTTGGCTAGCGGGCAGTGTATGTCCGCCTAGCTCGCCACGCTCGCCGTCGTACGCGCTACGATCGAGGACGTCCGCATTTGGTCCGGAACGCAAGGGGATCTGCACTGTCGCAATTTGTAGGTAGTCTGTTGCTTGTCCCGACGTGTGCGTGCCGAGTAGCAGGCGATGCGTCGTGTAGGGCTTATCTGGCGGGCTGGGTGTAGTGGTGCATGCCAGTCGGTTGGTTGTATGAGGTGGCACAACGTGGATGAGATGATGGGAACTACGGGAGAGAGAGAGGTGGCGCACGATTCTACGTCGGGGAACCATTGGCAGGTAAGGCTCGGCCAGTCGAGGGCATGGGTTATCATCAGATCGTACAGGTATGGGGCATTCTTCTTCCTGTTGAAACATTGTACATGAAGCTACCTGGACGTGCGATGCTTTCCCTACCATATCTTGTACTCCTGGGACAACTCAACAACTGCGAGGCGGCATTACTTCGTCCTCGACACACACCTCATTGATAAACTTATTCTCCTCCTCGGCATCCTCAAATTCGTCTTCGGTAACGGGAGGCTTCATATTGCTCAGAAAGGGACGCGGATTATTGAAAAGTAGATGAAGAGATGAAGAGACAAGGTCACCCAAACGCGACGCGCTCAGGCGCGCGTGTCAAGTCGATTCTCACGCTCAATCATCCCTCTTGGGGCTGCAAATCTATATTATGATGCTAGCAACCTCTGGGCACACAAGTGGGCACGCAGTTTGCGCGTTTAGGATGCTTCCCACTTTAAAATTAGTTTTTCTAGGTCGAACCGAGGGTCCTCTGGGTCTGTGATTACTACAGTTACAGGTCATCAGCAAACGATAGGGAAAAAGCAAGAAGAGGTTGCTGGGAAGGCACAAGAAAGGGAGATGCAATGGCGAAACTTAGGTCGGAAAAAATAGACCAGAAGTAGTGTAAAATGTGGTGTGGTGTGGCCAGCGTGTTGCGTGTCATCGACAAGTGCAGCACATGTCCCCCCAAGTGTAAAGAGTTCAAAAGTAGCATCACTCACCACCGTCCTTGTTGCCCGCCTGTTTTTGCTTCCATGCCTCCTTCGCCTGCGCAATTAGCGCTTCTCGTTCATGTTTGGCATGGTGCGTTTTGTCCGCGTCATGCGCGTTTTGTAGCGTTCGACGGTGGTAGATACCATAGAAGACCCCCGAAAGAAGTGTGGTGTACCGGACAACCTGCCATAGTAGTCGGTAAGCAACTCCGCAGGGGAAAGGCACTAAGTGCACAGACATTGATGGTGGAAGAGACCATGCTGTCGCCCTATTTTACGCGACCGAGGACGGGGCGGAGTGGGGATGATTCTAGATAAAAATATGGGGCTATGTGACAAAAATGCACTCAGTAAACCTAACGATGGAGGTTAAATAGAAGAAGAAAGCACTAACTTGAGGTTGTGGAAGGTGGTCACGGAGAATGTCGGTGTTGCTCATGCTCAGTTGGCCAGCGAGTTTGGCTTATGTAATTATCCTGACACTATGTGATCAATGTCTTCATCGACCATATCACCGTCTTCACCTCTCACTGGGGGTTGTCAAGTATACGCTTTCTGCGCCGTTTTTGCGCGCGTACTGTCGTGTTTCATTTTTCACATTCAATACCATACTGTGGAGGGATGGAGAGATGGGAGACGGAGAAGACGGGATAAGCGGACCGGGGAGGAGCCAATCTGAGTCGAGTCCGAGTTGTCGTGATGGATTAATATCTTTGAATCATGTTCCGTGCGTCCCCTTGGATCACTTACGACCCCCCCGCAAGCGACAGTCAACCTTCTCAGCCGATGGGCAATGACACCAAAATGGACGCTCCTCAAATATCCACCCTTCACGACGACGGCGAGAGTCCCCCGTCCACTGCTTCCCCAGCACGTACAGGCAAGTTCCGCGTCAAGCTCCTCGTAAACGAGGCAAAAATGGGCACAAAATTCATCACCTTCAACGGTGAACCGGGAGAGGAGGCAGGCGTTGCAGAGGAGGCAGAGGAAGACGAACCAGACGAGGACGAAGAAGACGAACTCATCGAGGACGAAGCAGCGGATGCTTCCAATGGCAACGCTGCTGGTGCCTCTGGCTCTGGAGGAGCTGGTCCGTCATCCGCAACCAAGTCGGGGACGAAGCGTCCATCGACAAAGACAAAGTCCTCGCAGGTGAGGCGCAAGGCCCGTCTCAATGCCCCCAACGTGGCCCCGGCGTCGTCATCGTTGCCTGCCCCGGCACCATCAGAAACACAGGACGATCCTACGAAAGACGTCCAAGATGCTCCGCAGTCAGTTGAGCCTCCATCGACGGCCACCCCAGATGCGACTCCCCCGACCGTCTCTGCTCCCGCTTCCAAAAAGAAGGTCGTTCCAAAGGGTACCACAGCCGCACAACGTGCCCCGCGTAAATCAGCACCAAAGTAAGTAAATTTCGCGCTTTTCATCTCAATCCTCCCCATACCACCTTGGTATCCAAACTCAATTCCAATACTTATTTCTATGCAGACAAAAGACGACAGCCGCGGCCGTCTTGCTACCGACCGTTGACGCAGCTGCCGACGTCAGCGAAGGTGACGAGTCCCCAACTTTTCGTAACAGATTTTGAAACTAAACTTGAAACCCTTCATCGCTCATGACGACAGGTCACCCCGGTACCGTTCCCTCCTCGCCTGCGCCTATCGAAGCCCGCACACCAGACCCAGACCTAGCGCCACCTCTAGACAGCACGTCTGCCTTCGCCTCCTTAAGCGTAGGAGGCGCACCCGAGCCCACCACAATAGAAGATATCGAAGGCGTTCCACATCCACGCTACCCACTCCCAACAAAACCCTTCCAAGTCCAACCACAGCCCAAAATAACGACCGGCTACGCACCCACGACCCCGCTCGATCGCAACAAGAGCAAATCGCGGCATTGGCGACCAGCACACCGTGAGATACGCGGTATTGCCGGCGGTCGTTGGTTTGCGCGTACCTGGGTTGGCGAGAAGGATTCGGAACTCGCTATGGCTACCGAGGCTGCACCTTCGCTTCCTAAATTGCCCGCATTGTCTATTAGCGCACCTACCTCTGGCACTCGCACACCCGGGAAGCGCAAGCCTAAGGCCACGGACGCTAACTCCACAGCGGCATCGTCGCGTTCGGCGTCTGCTGCTCCAGAAGGGGCAGCCCCCGTTCCACCTTTACAACGTTCCACTGCGAAGAAGTCCGCCTTGTCGATGGCAGTCGCCGCATCGGAAGTGGAAATGGACATCGACCCTGTATCATGACTTGCGTTACTAGCTCACCTCGCTACGTTTTCTCCCTCCCCTGGTTGTAGGCCGTCGCCAACCCCGAGATATATATATTGTTTATACCACGTCACACCCGTGATAATACTTTAGTAAAAGAAAGGTTTATTGGATAGTCCACGCAGTAATGTAGCGTATCTAGGGCTTTACAGTGATCTTATTTCCTTTTTGCGCTGCGTGTTTGAATGAATGTCGATCAGTAGCCAGCCCTGACAGGAACTATGTTCGCATACCCATGGTGATCCTGTCGCCCAGCGACAGCGCTATTCCCTGTGTCTTGCTGCGAATGCGTACGTGCCCAGTAATGGTACCAGACTCTAGGCGCTCAATACTAAGGTTCGCAAGCGCGTCCTCACCTAAGAGGACTTATCAGCGCGTCGCCCGTAATGAGTAAGGAAAGGAAACGTGTACCAAATAGACTCCGGGCATACATGTTGGCTGACAAGAAATCAGAGTCGCCAGCCATGGCGCCATCAGGGGTGAGGCAGGACATGTTCGTCGACTTCATGATATGTTTCAAGTATTCGCGTGGTTCACTAGCAGAGGAGATATAAGCAGGGTGTGTAAACAATACGTGAAATTAGCATACGACATCGTCGTAGACACGTTGACTCGGTTCTCCCATTCAAACTCGGTCCACATGGCACGGAACTACAATAGTGAAAAACACACAGTCAGAGTTTTAAAGTTAAACGCGGAGTAAATAGCCAAGGAATGACATGCCTGTGCTTCTGTACAATAAGTGGGCTTGATGTAATCCATGATGTCAACGTGGATGTCGCTCAAAATGACAGCCTGCTCAGAAAGATCCGGAGCTTCCCAAAGGATGCTACCAAAAATTACTCCCGTCTCCGTCGATGACACCTTAATAGTCGCCTTGATATTCTGGAAGCCGTGTGGCGCAACAGTATAGACTGTTGGCCGTTCAACAAGTTTTAGGTCTCCGAGGGTTGCAAAATCCAAGCAGAGGTTCTGCAAAGTGTTGGAAGTTTGATTGACCAGCAGAACGTCTGTAGGTCGATAGATAAATTCTTTGCAAAAGATGACGTGGAGTAATATAACGGACCTAGCACGATATCGAATCCGTGGATTTTCACGAATGCCTCGGCATATATAGGATCCGAGAAACCTGTTGGTGTTCATGAGGTACACATGCGAACGATCGAGACAAACAATTACCAGTCAGCTGTGAGATTCGACTCAAATTGGATAGAAAATCCTCGTGGACTTCTCCTGCACCCGTCGCTCGCCCGACGTCTTCATCATACTGTAAACCCGGCGTAAAGAATCAGTCTTGCCGGAGTCGAGGAAATACACACATCGAGCACATCGTCTGCGGCTTTCTTTGTGAATTGCCTGAACGTGAGCAAGTCGTCAACCTGCGCAACCTCTTGCTTCGGCGCCTCGAGTTCCCGCTTCTCTGCCGCCTTTTTCTGTGCTTACTGTTAGTGACTAAAAATGAGCGATCGCAACCGATATATACTTCTTGAGCTGCGACCATCTTTGAATATGCGGCCTTCGTGTCGTTCAAGAAAATATTATGCACGACAGGCTTCACCTCAAGTTCGCTTAGTGTCTGGATACAGTTAAGTATCCGCTCGTTCGAGTCTTCGTCAATAGGGGCCGAGGAGAACTTGGACTGGCCGACACGTATTGTAGACGTCATGACAAGCATCGCCTCCGCGCGAAGAACATTTGCCTTCTTCTTGTCCGGAGAAAGATCAGCAAACCGAAGAACAAGCTTTGTAAGCGCCGCGGCGAGGACAGTGCCAGTAAAGAAATCGCCACCGAGGAGGAGAGCTACAAAAAAAGTCTAGAATCAACGTGAAGCGTAAGCTGAAGACAAGGCTTACACCGTAATGGGGGCTTATCAGCCGCTTGAACCGCCTCCAGCCGAGCGGAGGCAGTGCTCGAATATGCAGTTTCAGTAGCATAGGTGCCATCCGCAAGAACCTTCGGCCTAGTTGTGACGCTTTCTTTTTTCTCGTCCCCTTCCCTTTTATCTTCGTCTTGGACGGTGGTTTCGTCGAGTAGGCGCTGCTCCGCAGCCAGAATAGGGATCTCTCCGAGAATTTTCCGGACAACCTGGAAAGTATCGACGATCTCTTTGACACTCTCGACGTACTCTCCCAATATCCAAAGGATACCACGATAAACTTTTCCCGACTTTATCTCCGGTAGAGTACGAATCAGATGCTCAGTGATTGAAGGACGTAGGGCAGGGAATTTCTCAACCACTTCGCTGAAACGTGATACCGATTTATGAGAGGGAACAGAAACGTGAGTCAGAGGACACTCACCGGACAAAGGCGACGACATCCAGAGCTGAAGGATTATTGGCATCGCCAAGAAACTCCATAAGCGCGTGGACAACATTAGCAGCGACTTCTGAGAACTTCACTGCACAGACGTGAATAGACTGTATCAACAGCTGGCGGTACTCTGGAGCCTGGATGACGTCAATGCCATTCGCAAAGAAAGACCCGGACTGAGATCTTAATACCTTCTCGTCATCTTGGTCCTGCGTTTTCTGTAGCTGCTTTTTGAAAAACGATACTACATCTTCTACGTTCCGGCTAGAAGTCATGCTCAGGGCGATATTCGTAGCCTTTCGACGTACTTCGATGTCGGCGCTACAATGTATGAGTTCCCGAATGATGAGAGGGTTGACACACCGAAATACCTAGAAAGGACTTGGAGCACATCCATGATGAGGGCATCGAACACATGGCCATGTTTTGTTTGCAGCGCGTCCAGCCGATCAAGTACTATCAACTTCACGTTGTTGTCGGACTCCTTCACGACAAGGTTAATGAAGGTGGTCGCAGCGGCTATCTCTAGCAATTAGACACGATCATTGACGCGCCACTCGGGTGTACGAACCCTTAACAGCAGCTGCATGTTGTGTCAGACCAGTGAGGGTTGTGGCTGCTTCGTACTGCACTGCGTGAGAAGACGCGTTCAGGAGCTCGAAGATGCAGCGGATCCATCTTGGCTGTAAGGCGTTCTCATTGGACTTCCTGACACGAAACGAATTGGGCACTTACTCTATGAGTCGAATCGGCCTTGCAGTCTAGTCGGATTACATCGATTATGGCCATTTGCAACAACTCATCGAGACTCCCAATCTGATCGTGTACCTGTGCTACATACTCGACAGCCTTTGGCATGGCGCAGTTCGCTAGGAATACGAAGGCGTTGCGCTTGCAAGTAGCATCAGATTCGGCAGCCAGGAACGTTTGGATGAGCTCTGGCGCGTCGGGGATAAGGTGCTCGTACTCCCGGTAGATGGTATAGACCGCGAAGACAGCATTTTTCCGGACATAAGAATGTCGGTGTTCAAGACATGACCTGCATATAGGAATCAGAGGTTCAAGAAGCTCCTGGTCTCGTGAAATCTTTTGAAGAAAACGGAGGGTCGCGCCGCGGATGTACTCGTTGGGGTGTTGCTGGAGCACCCGATGAGGAGCACGAAGAGTGGCGAAGAATGGAGGCGTACCAGATCATTCCGGATGGCGTTACTATGGCCGACACGCAAAAGCGTTAGAGATGGCACCACAGAATATTCCTAGATGGACTCACACAACGAGAATCATCTCCTGTTTCAGCTTCCCATTGTCGTCGTACTTGGGACAGACTTCCCAGTAGAAATGCAACAACTTCTTGAGGTGTTTGTTGCGCGACGGCATACAATATTGGATTATAGGCATGAGCAGCTGAGGCTAATAGAGCGTCGTGTAGCCATTTCAGAAAACTGGGATCCATGGTACAAGTAGTCTGGCACACCTGGGCGTTACCATTGATAGTGAGGACTATAATTTTGCGTAAGGCGTCGATTTTGACCTCGTCCGAGCCTTTCTGGAGTGCATTGCGAAGATCTTGGGTTGAGGGGGCCTCGGAGCTGTCTTCATACACGACGGTATAGCATGCCGCCTCTTGATTTGACATGACTGGGTATGAGGAATGAAATGCAAGACGAGGGATCACTTTCAGTTAGCGGCCACGTGCTCTCACAGACTGTGTCTTGTCCCAATGTCGTCGACAATTCAACTACCCGAGGACCAACTGATAGAGCTCCTTCTAGAACTCAAGGCAAGTAATGCCCTAATGCTTCTGGCTATTACCAATGCTTAACGACTGCAGAGAACAACTCCCGACCAGGCGAAGGGGATACTCAATGCTCAACCTCAGATTGCTTATGCTCTGGTCGCCCTCATGGTCAAGATAGGCATCATCGATATCCCAATATTTCAGGTCTCATTCACGCCCGCACCCTAAGCCCGACTTATTCTTCTTATATAGCAAACCTTAGCATCATTCGCGCCCCGGCAAAATGGGATGCAAGCGCCATCCGCCGCCGCCGCCGCAGCAGCAGCGGTCCTTCCTCGTCTACAAGCTCAGAGTTCGCGCACCGGAACCCCACAATTCCCTACACCCCCGCCTGGAGCTTACGGCATGAGTGCACCACGTGTAGGTCCACCTGGATATCCATCATCCTACGCTGGCGGATCTGGGGGAACGCCGGTGCCGATGGGCCAGTACAACGCGACGCCACCCTCGCAAACTACGAATCAAAACATTCCGGCGGCGCTAGCCGCCATACCAGAAAACCAACGGGTGAGAAAATAGTTTGGCATATAGGAGGATAACACCGAACAATGCGAACAGGAAGTTGTTCTGAAACTGATCAACATGAGACCGGAGGAGATTGCTTTGCTACCCCCAACGGAACGCGCGAGCGTCATACAACTGGTGTGTTTGGATTTATTATATTGATATATGTTCTCATCCCGAGCGTGATGAACCAGCGCGCGTCATTAGGTATTCAATAGGGTGTCCTGGATGTGGGCTTCATCTTTTTGCGTCCGACTTGTCCAGACCGACATGTATTCCAGTATTCCGGAGCTGTATATATCCACCACCTAGTCTACAGAGACCCCTTTGGCCCGCATCTCTGACTTTGCTTGAGATATTTCCTGAAAAAGGTGTTAAAGCATGTCTCAGCAATTGGAGGCTCGAGACTCACACTCAACAACTCTGTATAGGCGTCCGTGCATTCTCGGAATGTGTAGAGGCCATGTCCGAGTGACCAGAGTGAGTATGAGCCAAAGGAGATGAGCAGCCACCATGGTAACTGAACGCGATATGAGTGTACGGGACGGGCGGCAACAAGACAACGGGACGGACCACCGGTAGTATTTCTTCAGCATGCTCTTCTGAGAAGAAGGGGACAGGGATGAAGGAGAAGAGGGCGAGGAAATATGCGACTAAGAATATGGCCAGCCATAGGGTGACACGGATAGCTCGTGTCATTCTTTGATTGATCGTAGCGGGGTAACGATGAGAGTGCAAAGCCGAGATCGCGCCCACATCACTTCACATGCCACCACGTCTCTCCCACATCCCCAGTGCGTCTGCGCGTCTGCAACCCGAACCACTCACACCCAGAACACCCCATTCTCGTTCTGGACGCGCAGAAGAAGCCTTCACCGAGATTGAGCTGGAACAATATGGTGACATCGACTACCGCGAATATCCACAACACAGGTTTTCCACCCTCAGGTTATCGGGCTAGGGGTGACGATGACCTGGACATTCAAAAGAAGAATCGAAGTCCCCTTGTCGTCATGCAGTTGTTCGTCTCTCGCTGTGGTCTCGTTTTCGGGTCCGCACTGGCGCTGGTTCTCTTCCTAGCAATTGTCGTGTCGTACAAACACCCCGATTACCTCCTTTCAGCTTCTGGTATAGCCGAAACTTCACCATCGACTATTCCGTCACCAAAACAAGATGATATCACTCCTTTGGACCCCGAGAAAATCATTTCATACGAGAATTACACACACTTTCCTTTGGACCCATTAGAATACAAGCATGAATGCAACAAACTCATGGGCGGATTCATGCCGTCGATGAAATTCTGGTCAGGTGAGAAAGATGTTGTCCACCATGATAAGGTCGAACCAGGAAAATATCCCGCTCCGGAGGGCTTACCAACTCAATTCTGCAACAAGACGATCACCTATATGCTAGATGGTCATGTTGGCCTGCTAGCCGACCTGGCTCTTATGGCCCAGGCTGCCGGGCTTGCACGAGAGGTGAACTATCTCGCATGTTTGACTCAGTCATTGATGTTGACGCTCAACCACTCTCAACCATCCAGTTCAATAGAACCTTCTTTGTCGATGATACATATTGGAACCGCGGGAAGTTCGTAGCTCGTTTAGTGCGCGACGGGGGCAGCAATTGAAGTCAACTAAGATGGACAGACCACTTCCAAGATGTTCGCGCGCGCCAACCAGGTCCTGATCCAGGATGCCGCGCACCACCTCCAGAGGGTAAGATCCCATTTGGAATCTACAAAGCATTTGCCGATTCTCGAATCTCCGATATCAGAACTAGTCGCATGTCCGAGAAATGCCAGGTGAGAGATAGCCTCACGCCGAGGACAAAGTACTTATTAGAACCAGACACTGGGTAGGCTTGCTTGCCTGATATTCTCAAACAATCGTCCGTGATGGTCCTCATCTAGGTCATTAACTCGCGGACTGCGAAGTATCATTTCGGGCATGCTTTCTCAGACGAATTCGAGGATCCGTAAGCTGGCGTACGTCAACGTTGTTCCCCACTTTGATGACGACGTGCCTTAGGTATGGCCGTGAACTGAATCGTCTCCGCGGCATCTACGACCGATCACGGGCATCTTTAACTGAAACAATCCGCCCCAATGCGGCAACAGCAGCACTCATCCACTTCGCCAGAACGGAACTGACATCGTTCCTCGGCCTTCACTCCGACGACTCCCCAATTGATCAGTACCAGAGCGTCTATGTTCGTCGTGGCGACGGGCTAGGGTCATCCTGGAAATATCACGACAAGCACGTTCCGATTGAAGAGTACTCCGCCGCTGGGAATGCCGCGTGGTCCAGGTTGTTTCATTCTGAAGGAAACACCGCACCACTAGCCGTTTATTTGGCATCCGATGATCCCAATGTTTTCGAGGAACTCCAGTCGCAGCTCGAGCCAGGCTCGAGGATATTTTCTCTTTCGAGGTGTGAGAACTCCGACCTTCAAAATATTGCGAGCCCTGCGCCCTATTTCCAAGACAAATTTGCTGAATTACCCGAGGCGGACAGAGTGCGACTTACAACAGGCATGATCGTGGATTTTGCACTGCTTTCTGGCATGTGGGCCTGGCACGATGACCTGAAGCCTGGTGCAGTGGTCTGTGGAATCAAGTACGTCCACTTTTCTGGACCGCCTTGCCTTGTGATTACATTTTTAATACCCTTTTCCAGTTCCAATGTTTGTAAGATGGCTGCCGTCGCGTTAGACTGGGACCGAGCCTTTGGATACGGTTTCAGGGATGACACTGGTGGTGAAGTGAACCAGGAGCACGCTCGTTGGATAGAGGTGGACGAGAAAGGGGGTATGTCTCCACCATGGAGAGCGTTCCAGTTGTTCTGAGATCGTTATATTATGTCATCGATCTAATGGTGTCTAAAATACGGCTCTGCATGGGCTGATTGCCGTGAGCCCATTGTGTTATATCTCTCAGTTTCTCGTGCCCTCCGGTTCCTCACTCCATACCCTCGATCATCAAGTCGTATACCGTTATTCGACCGAAAAAGTCCGAACTCTCTTCGAAAATCAGCTTGATACCTTTCACTGGCTCTCCTGTGGTAAGATCGAACATCTGTGCACGATTCACGTCCTCCGGGTAGATGCGTGTGAATTCTTGCCAGCTGGTGACATCTTGAGATCGGGTGGCCACAACGCAGGTAGTGCCGACAAATCCTCCTTGAAAGGTCAGCGAAACACGCTTCGGAGTGACAGGGGACGAAAAGACTAGTTGGATGTATTGCGGAAGACCCTAGTAATGATGTCTTAGGTGGAGCGGTTACAGCTGATAGTGATGTAATACGAGCCTGTTGTGAGGTCCAGCAAGTCTCCGGATTGCCATCGACAAGGCAGGATTTGCCGAGGGAGTTATCCAAGGTAGAGCTGACCCTAGAGGAAACCGATGCGATAAGGGAGATTGAACAGCGATAGATTGGAGACGAGGTACTTGATTCGAGTGTCTATGGTGATCAGACGAGTAAACATTGATTGACCTCTCTCATCACATCACGGCCATCATGCCCCAAACTCCAGTGCCATTATGGCTCCAAAATGCACACAACCAAGACCATATCAACAACGCCTGGCGAATACTCATTGACCGAGAGCGCTCTCGCGTCCGGGTTAAATTGTTATCAGCTGCGTACAACCATTTGCAGCCAGACCCACCCACCCAGACCCCTTCCGGCGGGCATTTTAGGGTAAATGCCACAGATCATTACTCTATTGCTCTTGGTTGCTCCCTAGAAAATCGCTTCTGTAATCGATATACCGACATCCTGCCTTATGATCATAGCCGTGTGGACGTAGGCGGTCGCTATTTCAATGGGAATTGGGTGCGGGAGCTCGCCGGAGGACGCTGGACCATCTCCACCCAGGCGCCGTTACCCAACACCGCCCATGAGTTTCTCAGCCTCATCGCCGGAGTTCACCCCCCCTTCGGCCCACCCGAAGAGCCCGCTCTGGGCTTTACGCGCGTACGCACAGTCGTGCAATTGGCGCGTAACGTTGAATCTGGGAGGCAAAAGGCTCACCCCTATTTTCCCAACCACACCGGCGAATCTTCGATCATCCGCCCCTTTCAAGGGACGAGCGGGCTGCCTCCTCTTAAAGTCACTCTAATCAAGAACGAGATGGTAGAAAGCGCGCAATGCGTAACAAGTACAGTTTCTGTGACGCCGATCGTAGCTGGTGTTTCAAGCCCTGCCATGATCTTTCGTCATCTGTTATACGGTGCCTGGCCCGACCATGGCATACCGGAGCCAGACAATCGAGCGGGTCTTTTGAATTTCATCAGGCTCGCGGATCGCACCAATAAGGACGTGCGCGGCCTCGAGGAAACAGCGGATGTGGAACCGCCCATCATGGTACACTGTTCGGCGGGGATTGGACGCAGCGGGGCCTTCGTCGCGCTTTGCTCGCTCTTGCGTAGCAATGGTCTTTTATATTCACCTTCGTCGCAACCCGTAGAGGGAGCCTTACCCCGCCCGCCACCGTTGCCGCAATCCCCGCTGGGTCCACTTCCCGAGTTGATTAGTTGGGATGAAGTAGCTCAAGAAATTGACTCGCTGCGTGAACAGCGACCAGGGATGGTGGAGCGGCCAGAACAGGCACTGCTTGTGTATGAGGTATTGCTAGCAGCTCTCATGACGAGGAATAATTGAAATTTATTGATAACCGGGCGATAACCGTAATCTACTGGTAATAATGTTGGAATTTTATTTATTAATTGTGTCGTCAACCTGTTCCGTAACTTCCGTTCCGTCTGTTCTCATTTTCCTACACATGAACATCAAATCGTTTTCTTGCGCACTTTTCCTTTACGTGGCATTGACGCAGGCCCATGGGGACCATTCACATGAGCCTGACTCTGGCGATCCAGCTCAGTATGCTCAGCGACACGTACGTGTACAACTCGTGCATCTTTCCGTTTTAATGAGTATCGCCACAAGATGGCAACGGAGCATCATATGTACGCAAGCACGTAGGATCACGCTCGGTCTAAAGTCTGACGCGTTGTGACAGAGAGTCGTTCGACCTCCCAAGCTTCTTCCAGTTACATGATCTTAATCTGTGTGTCAACATTCGCAAACACTCTTTTTTCCATTCACTCTGAAAAATGACTACTGTAGTGATGGCGAATGGGACTCGGAGGAAGTCGAGGCCATATATGGTGTACATCATGTGTACTCACAAAAGGAATCGATGGTAGAAGTCACGATGGTCCTGCCCTGTGCCGCGTGCTAATCAATTTACTTTGCGTTGCGTAGGACGAGGAAGCGCACCAGCAGAAGGCCAAGCTAATCGTAAATACCATTTTTGAGGCCATCGACAAGAACAGGGACGGCAAAATCACCCTGGAGGAGTTCGAGGCTGCAGGCCTAGCTGCGCTACCGAGTTTCGAGAACCTTGGTGCCGAAGGCCATCACTACGATGTGGAGAGCGGTGCGTACCCAACTTTCTTTCCACTTGCTCTTTTCCTTATTTTTTTTTCAACAACAGAGTTTTTCCTCCATCACGAAGGTACGGGCCATATGACGGATCGCGTCACGTACAAAATCTCTCACAACGTAATAATTTAACTATTTTAGAGCAATACCACAGCACGCAGGAAACGCAGGAAGCATCGGCCTATGTTCACCCAGAAGATTTTGAACATTTCTCGCATCATGAGGTCATCGAGCGCGAAGAAGCCGAACGCGAAGCAGCCTTTCAGGGTATCTCAGTAGAGGAAGCAATTTCCCAGCACGCTGAACCCGAATCCAACGACGAGCAGCCCCCAACGGAAGAAGCGAAGGTTGATGAGCAGGAAGTCCCCAAGAAATTTGAACGACTGCTCCCACCAGAACAGCAAGACCCAGCCGTTCGCTTTCGCAAAGCAAAGGCTGAGAGTGAATCTCATGGTGAGTGGGGTTCTGGGGAAAGCGGGTATAAGGCGCCGACGACGCCCGGCGAAAGGATGCGGAAGAATCTTCCGTACAAGGTAATGTGGCTTTTTGTGCAAAGCCGAACATCAGTTGGTGATTGACACAGGATCGTATACAGTACAAATTCCGCCGGAGCTGGGGTGATTTCTAACCAGATGCACTTTTCGGGTAGCTTGTGTTAGGACCAGTCTCGGTTGATTCTGTCATTTATTTATCCGTTTTATGGCTTTTCGGAGCACTCTCGTCACATTATTTAAATAAGACTATCGTCCTGATGGTATGATACAATGTGGTGCTGAATCGAATCTAAATCAGTGGTATGTGCCGTAATTTAGGGTATCACGACTGGGTGCAGGCTGTGCAAGCAAGGTTCATCGAGGTTCAAACATATCGCTCAACAGACCTCGCTCGACTTCATCCCAGTCGATATTACCCCCACTCGAGTAGATACTCTCATAGGTTGCGACGCTCACGCTTGAAAAAAATGGGACCAGGTCCCGGATGGAATCGATTTGGCGCATGTGCGTGAGCATTGGGCGGCGAAGCATCCGAGGGTTTGACCCTGGTGTGGCGAGGGCGCTGAAAGCAGCACTTGAGGAATTTTGGGCATTTTCCTGTCGAGTACATGGGAGTTAACGCAGATGATTAAAACAGATGACAACGGAGACCAACTTGCGGCGGTGGCAACCCTCCGGCAATTTCTGACAGCTGATCGAGCATCGCTTCTGGAGCAATCTCGTCAGGTCGATAGACTGCGTCTATCGTGTCCGTGATGAAGATCCATTGATGCCTGGTTGCTCTGCTCAGCTGTAAGTGAAGGGGTGGAGAGAATGAAGTTTACATTTGGAACTCCTCCGTTTGGAGGACAAGGAGAAGGTCGATGAATTTGCATACTGAGAGAACCAAAGACAACGCTTCTGAGCCATCTGAAGGGACTTCGATCATCGTTTGCTCCAGTAGTCGATACTATCAATCGTCAACGTCAACACAACCTACAGAATCAGATATATTGTGATTCTGTGCTTACCATTTCTGATAATATTACGGGCCAAAAGCTATCCAGGTTGTGCCGGCTGAGTCTACACATGAGAACCCGCACGCAAAGATAGACCTCGGCTTGAACAACCGGTGCGGAAGTGTTCTTCAGAACGTCGACCAGCTTCTCTTGGATCGTCGGAAGCGATGTCAGGAATTGGTTCTTCTCGCCACAGAGCAAGATATATGACATCCTCCGCATATTCATGGATCGAAGCTGATTTTCGGTCTCCCGACTGGTGAAGATATTTGTAGAGGGTGCCGATGTCACTTTGCCTACAACGGTTTTGGGAGATATCAAACAAACAACATAAGCTACTCACCAAGAAAGTCCGCGAAAATACCCTTGTCTGTATCGACCCAGGCCTGAATAATGGACCGAAAATCCATCGCTGCCTCCACAGAGCTTGAAAAAAAGCGAGTGTCATTGATAATTTCGGAAATCACCCCCCGCCAAGCTTTGATCGCGACGGAGATCCGAGTCATTTCTCGTAAGATAAGTGAAACCGTGGGGTCGAAGTCCAGTGGCCTGGTATAAGGTCAGCTCGATGATCGAGTCGTAGCGATACAGCTGTCCAATACCGGTTTTTAATCTTCAAGGCGGGCGACACAATGTAATACATGATGTTAGTGCAAGCCGTTAGGACACGGTCGTTGTCTACAAGGAACTTGCGTAGACGGGGCAATGAGGTATCACCAATGTATTGAACGATGTGTAGCGTCTAGAAGAATGAGTATAATGTGGGTTTGACCGGTTAGACACAAACCTGGTTCGCCCGGTCGACACCCGTCGGTGGGGACGTCGGCCTTGAGATCGGTTTCTCATCCAGCCTTGTTTCTGAAGGCACTGCCACAGTCATGAACAGAGATCTCGCCAAGCGGCACGAACTCACCTCTTGGCATTGGGGAATCCCGACCGTTTGCCACGAGGTCGTCTTTGGTATTCCGTCGAGTCCAATAATTCGTGTCTGTAGTCCGGTTGATAGACACCACTGTAGCCTCAAGAAGTTTCCCGTATGTTTCCTAAGCCAGAAAGAGTCAAACAGTTTCTGCAGAGCACGAAGTCAAACCCACCTGAAGATCTTTTCGTATGCGCCGATCTTCCAAGGCTGTTGTCTGCGTTATCTTATCTGCCAATGTAGAAACACATCTGAGGGACAATAGTAAGATTGTACAGGATGGACAACATGTTGCATACCGTAGGACCGGGAAAACCTGTGGCCGGGAGTCTCTGATGTTGCTTATGATGTCCTTTGCTAGCTGCAAGAAGCGATGCCAAACCTGGACGGCAAGTGGTCCTTCGAGCTGACTGAGATAGCTCTCCAAGAACCGGAATAATACGCCGTCCGATCTAGTTCCTCGATAAGTGAAATATCTAATTACCTGTTAGAAACATACATATTCGGATTAACGACTTGTTTTCGATTCCTGTCAGGAAGCCCAGTGACACGACATGAGATACATTCACATATCATGTGAACAACATTGTGAGCACTGGCTGCAAGAGCATCGGCGAGTTCGAATGCCGGGATAATTGACGATGAAGGTGCCTGTATAATTCGTGAGCATTGTGCTTCATACGAGTTATTTATTCGGGCGTGCCTGTTTCTCTGTGTTCCAGTACTCAACGATGAACTCGAGGACTTCCGCAGACTGGAGGCGAAAGAAGTGCTCGAGTACTTTTCGACACCGTGTCCGGGCTTTGACGCAGATCAGGGACAACATCTCGTGTTTTGGGGTGGAAATGCGTAGCTTGGTCAGTGCGGTGTCGGTCCAGACGGCGTAGAGGATACGAATGGCCTCGTGCAGAGAACGATACCCCGATGAACGGACCTGAGACCAATGACTAACTGATCAACACGGAATTCTAATAACAACGAACCGTTAACTGTTCTTCTAGATTGGCAGGTGCTGATTCAGACGAGAAAACACTCGTCACGATCCCCAAAAGCCCTCCAGTTTCTGTTCCTGGTGGCTTCTCTACTGGGATATCGTCGTCATCCGCGTGACCAGTCTCAGTTATCGAAAGATTGAGAAGAACTAGTCGTTCTAAGGCATTGAGTAGCATAATAAATTCGGCATCCGTGGTATTCGACCGGAAATCATGGTGATCATGACCCTCTCTGAGGGCCCTGCGGAGGTCGTCCAGGCGAATGCGCAAGTTCTTGCAGATACAGTCACCCAGCCGGGAAACCAGAGATTGGAGTGTGTGATGAAATTGAGGGATAGCCATAAGAACGAAATCTAGCCAGTGTTGTAAAACGGCACTATTTGAGGGGAAATTGATGCCATCCATTAATGTCTGCAAGAGAAGCGGGTGTATCGAGAGTTCATGGGGGTCTTCTGGCGTGTCAAGGGCAGAAGGTTCGACTGACGTGTCGGCCGCGACGCTGGTAACGCCCTTGTTTGGACGTGAAACGCTTGGATCCTGACCAGTTGTCATGGCCGAGATAACCGAATGCAGGAGATGAAGAAGCTTGTTTTGGAGCTCCAATTGATGTGTATGAACGGAGAGGTACAGTTTTCCTATAACGGCCGCTTGGACGTTCTGAAGAGAGGGTAGGTCAATCTCCCCGCGCGCGACGATGGCCTGCAAAAGGTCGATGGCGGTGGACTGTATGAGGACGTTCGCAGGTGCCATAGCCTCAACGCGCTTAATTTTACACTCTGATTGCAGGAAACTGAGCGAGCATGAATTTAGGCAATCTGATGCATTACGGACTGTCAGGCACGCACCGGGTGAGTATATCTAAAAGGACGTCCTGGTAGGTAACATCGGGATCGGTAAATCCAGCTAGAAGCACACGTTATACACCAACTATTGTTCGTGCAAGGAAGCAATATGACCCACCGGATAGTATTCGTTCAACAAGCTCAGAACTGTGTGACCTTCGGACCGAATTCATGCGTGCCGTCTTTCCAAACCCTTGGCCCCCGAACTTGACGACCGATAGTAATGTGTCCAGAAGGTGATTTACATACGCCTGGTCGAATGAACGCTCATAGGAGAAGCTTTGTAACTCCCTTCCGTTGATCTTTGTGACAGAAGGAATCTGTTTCATGGAAGGATCCAAAAGGTCAAATAAAATGGGGTCCAGTACGCTGGCACGATAAGACAAATTAGATGAAGATAAATAGGAAAAGGGTGTACTATACCGTAGGTAGGATCTGAGGCTACATCGCATCCACGTCTCTCCAACTCGACGAAGGCTGGGGTCATCATTCTTCAGAGCATCAAGAATAATCATCAGCGGAACTTTTAGTAAGAAACCTGGAAGGTTGCTGTCGTCTATGCGATGCGTCAAAATGACTGTACTTAACATGTTCACACAGAGAGCGAACTACCTGTTAGTCTCCACAAAGCTCCAAATGCATGGTATGAAGCCTCTCTGTCCACGACATCGGGAGATGTGAGAGTCTCGGCGATTACTGACTCCACCCGCCGATGCGTGGACGTTTTCTCAACTGACCATACAAGGTTAGCTGCGCGGGCATGATACATTGAATAGTTCGGGCGCAGATAGTTGAATAACTAGCGATCCGAAGACTACTGTGAGCTGAGTGTCTCATTGGGCGTCTAAAGACTTATCAACGTACAGTGCGCAGCAATGTAGATGTCACAAGTGGATGATCGATCGATGAGGCCGGTTGTAGTCCAGGGACGTTTTGCAGTGAGATAAGTGAAGTCGTCACCTGATCAACAACAACAAACGTGGTATCCTTCGGAATAGGTAAATGGTGTATATCAAGGAATATGTGGAATGTAACGCAACGCTTACTTCGGTTTCCAAAGCTGCAACGAGACAGGAAAGCCATTCGGACGGATTCCAATCAATAATCAGGGTCGATTCTTTTTCCAATGCGAGTGCGGTCACTAGTTCGTTTAGCAGGGAAAGCGACTGGACCAGAAGATCGCGGAATATCTTTCCGTGGCACAGACGGCGCTAAAGGAGACTGTATCTTCGAATGCCGTCACGAATGGTATCCGCAGAGCTTTCCGGACGTGATTGTACGGTAATTGGATATTCAATCCATAAAAATTCAACGCAAGTTCCAATGGGCCTCGGGCATTTGATCGTGAATCATCCACGGAAAGTTGGAGGAGCGAAGATAAAGGTATCTCGTCTCTAAGGGCATGTAGAAGTCGCAGAACGTCTAACACCACCGGTAGGGAACCCCTTGTTGTATCACCTGTGATCTGAACCTGATATGTACTTTGGTCAGATCATGGTCCGTTGATCGAAACACCTTCCAACCTGTAAGGCTTCGCAAAGAGCGGAGAATACGATTGGTAAGTGGACGACCTGAATCTCTTCGTCTCGGACGTGTAGGGTATTCAGAATGAAGTGAGCTAATCGGATAGCCTGAGTTTACAGAAAAATGAGCATCAAGAACCATTTAAAGGGGATACCCGAACCTCATTCCTTAACCCATCTCCGATAAGTTCGCTCAGTATCGCGGCTAACAGCTGTTTCCACACAATATGTGGCTCCACAGCCTCATAAAGTGTGCTCGCAGTTATCACAGCCTGAAAAACTTGAACTTGGAAATCAAACAACAACAGATAAAAGGCACCCACGTCCTCGCTGGATGCTGCGTCCGACTCGATCAAGGACTTGAGGGCCTTGAAAGCATCCAAAACAATTGCTTCCGTTAGAGCACCGCCTAATTCCCATTTATCTAACAGGGAAACGAAAATTTTGAAAGGTCGGGATTCAGGGTACTCGATAGATGGTGAGAACATTTCGGTCTTACGAAGTGAATGAGCAGCGAGCGAATGTCTCTACGAATGCACCTACACGTAAAGTTGTTTCGAGTAGCTCCAGTGAATGGGAGTGAAGGTATGCAATCTGCTGCTCTGGATTATCATCCGGGCCCAGGAGCCAAGTATACAGGCGACGGTTGAGAGAGAGATCCCTTCGCATAACAACACTAGCCGCAGCTCGCATAATAATGACGCGATCTTCATGAGACGCTTTCTTGATTGCCACACCATCTAAGCGGAGAACCTGCAGAATAAGATCAAGAGCATTGCGACGGACGAGTACATTGTCGTCCTCCACTGCAGCAGCGAAAGCACGGATCATGAGACCGACATCATGTCCAAGCATTGTTGCAAAATCTGTCATAGTCATCAGCCTTTGGTTCTACTTCACCCAAACACGTACCATTTTCAGCTACCAGTCCAGGCAAGCGGCGTGATACCAAGTTCAGAGCAGTACCCCGTACCGGTGGTATAGTTAGCAAGATCAACCAAACATTCTCCAGAAAAAAGGGTTGAGACACCGTGGTGGACAGCCGGTCAAGCAGGTTCAAAACCTGGTCGAAAAACTCCCCAGTCTCCTCCTCGAGTCCAGGAAGGAGGGCAAGGATGAATGACTTCATCACAGGTCTCAGACTGGCTTGCATGGGTAGAAAATATGTGTCGTAAATATTAAGCAACGTGTGCTGGAAACGTGGACTGTTGGCGGAGGGCAACTGTTGACAAGGCCCATCGCGTACATACCTTCACGGATGTTGCTGAATATTCGAAGAACGGGAACAGACCCGACGTCCACAAAAACAGATCTCTACGCAAGCCATCCAGCTGAATGGGGTTAAGCTAGATTCCTTTCAATGAACAAGAGACTTACACCAATTACCCCAAGGATGTGCGCATAGACATCTAGTGCTCGCTGATGTACTCCAGTTGGCAACGCAGGATTTAAGCATTGTGAGAGACGTTTGGCTACAACAACTTTTCGGGGGATCTCCTTGAATTGCATGTACGCTTGCAGTGTCTTTACGGGTTGGAGTCAACCGATGCTCGTGAGGTTGATAACATCACGCACCTTCGACAACTGTTTGAGAAATGCAATAAAGTCTGCCCACTCGTGCACGCTGTCGAATGAATTCAAACACTTATCGACTTGCTGTGCGTATTTCTTGTATTTAGGATCTGAAGCATAGGTCTGCTGCGCCAGCACTGTTGTTCAAGTGCGCATTAGTTGTGCAAACCAACAACCACAACAACCACACCAACCGCGTGCCTGAACGGGACCCACCATGCTTGTCGCGGCCTTCATGCAGAGGGTTACTTGTTGGCTGCTTGATTCCGTGTGAGCTGCGCTTCTGGTCAAGGACCCCTGGCGGCACGATGATGTATTGAGAGCGCGTGCGGCAAGCGCTAAGCCACTACACTACAGCCGACAGAGCCCCAAATTAGGGTTCGGCCATGACAATGATCCCATCACGAAGTGAAAGAGTGAGATAAAGCGGTTTGCTCAGATGTAAGTACATTTGTGATTGACTACTGTTAAGGGCCGCATGAATTTAATAGGAACCATCCTCGTCCTCGACGAGTGTGTCGACATCTTCACGCCGTTGTGCGATAACCGCATTCAATCGTTCCTTGCCCATGACGGTTATTGCGTGTTATATAGGTACAATAATGGCACCCACCATCATACCCGCTGGTACCGGAAGAATAAGTTGAAGTCGTTGATCAGCTCGTAAGGCCAGGAGGTCATGAAGAGAAATCTGGCTGAGAATAACTGCGGCAGCAAATGCGTTCATCCCATCAACGCCTGCCAGATAACGCTCCTCCTGGACATGACATCTCCAAAAGCTCTGTAGAGAACAGTGGTGCAAAATATACCTCTTTTTCGTCCACCCCTAACCAAAAGCGATCGCCCCAAGGACCGAATTGAGACCGAGATTCTGCCACATCACCCAGAAGACGCGCCGTCGTTGCAGCTTGTCCAACAGAACGAGCGAAGAACATCTGAATAACAGTCTGAGGTCGCTTAATTGCATACGCCTCTGCAAGGGCCAGTTCTCTTTGGAGCTTCTTGATGGACCTAATCACTCGGCTGAACAAATCTATTCCTTCTCCCTCGTCTTGGGGTCGTCGCAGACCAGAGATGCTACCTTCGTCCAATATAAAGACAACGTCAAGATCAGTATACCGCCAAGATAGTGAACTGAGCCGGTCTTTGAGAGAGCGGAAACTAGAGTCGAGTGAAACTTGGAACAACGGCGCAAAGACCAAAGCTGTGTCGCAGTCAAAGACGATGTCAGCGCCATCAACCCATTCCCTCTCAAGCAACTCCATACGAAGCGAATCATGGTGGAGAGCACGGACGAGATGGCGATCTTGTAGCAGTTCAACTGAGGCAAGGTACCGATGATAGTGATCTGATGATGCCTCTAAAGGAGGTAAGGGAGCAGCTAGTTTTGAGAGCTCGCAGAGTAGTCCTTCGGTGTCAACAGGGGAAGCTGAGCGTCTTCGTAGCTCAGAGCAAGCTGGCGAAGTAAGATGTTTGTCATTGTCGATTTGTCCTGATGGAGGCTGCTTGGCGAGAACCTTTAAGTACCCTCGCAGAGATTGTTCCTCATAAGTTGGCAGGCCAGAGGAAGTTGGCCAGTGATTACCGTCAAGCTCTCCAGTTTTCGACGGGTGGATCCAATCACGGGTTGAGCACCTCGAGGACTCTACAGAAACAATGTCAATTTGGGCGTCAAGTGCCTTATCTGTATTGCATACATGAAACTGAATCAAAGGCTTTAATCTGTCCTCACCTTCTGAAGGATCTGAAAGAAGCGCACGTTCACGCACTAAGGCACCCAGATCCACCAAGTCCGGCTCGGTACTTTGCCCGTGACTATTGTCCTGGATAAAGCTAAGTCAGTCGGTGGAGCAAACAAGGTTGTCAAGATACCTCTGAGGGGCCGTCAACTTTCAATCGTCCAGGGCTGTGCGACTGTGGAGTACAACCGCCTTCGTGATCCCATAGTCCCGCATGACCATAGGATCTTTTCAACTGGGTTCTAAGCAACCTAGACCTGAGACTCTCTTCTCTGGTTGGCAGTGCATTTGAAAGTTCGCAGTCCAATGGACTAGGATCAACAGTGACAAAATCGATTTCGGCCAGAGGGTTCAAAAACGTCTGAAGCTCTCCCTGACTCTCCTCTTCGATAGAAACAGGTTGTGTCAAAGGGTCTAACCACTTGAGGAACTCGGCGAGTTGGCTCTCGGCCTCCTCTCCACCAATGGAAATATTCGCAATGGTAAAGGGGAATTCTGAAACTCCAACAAGTTCCTCCACGGTCGGTATGGCTTGTTCAGAGTCATAAGGCCTACTCGAAAAACCCTATTGAATTCAAGTCCACACGCTGACTTCGTGGAAAGTTGACTTGCCTCCATGCGAGCTCTAAATTCAAAGACATAATACACTTGACCATATTGAAGGCCGAAGAGCCCATATAAGTAACGAGGGACTTCATATCCTTGGGCCAATGGGTGTTATGACTTTGCACGTTTAGGGCCGGTAACTGGGGTACTATATGTACTTTTGTTAGCATGACGAGTCATCGACGGGCACCACTGACCGTCCATTAAACTACTTCTGGAATCCGTTGTTTGATCCAAAAGGATGGCATTTATCGCTTCATCGGGAAAGTCAAGTCTGAGCTGCCCGAGAAACGCGTCTTCCGAGTTGTCAGAAGATTGACACATATTATCAGGAGCCGGAAAGGCATCAACACGGTGGACAGAAGTAAGTGGTGTTACTGTGGTGCAAGATGTTGGTGTTGGCGTGGCGATAGTATTTCGTCCTCTCGTCAAGCATACGGCCCTACTGATGTACTCATGGAACCTAATCCAGAAGTTGTAGGGTGAGGACGCTAGACCGATAAATTCTGGGAGCTTACCGCTGGCCTTGACCAGGTACACTAAAAGTCTCGCAAGAACCTCCGACGCGTGACTGTCTAGGCACATGGAACATATCTGTCCCAAGCCTATTACCATTGACCTTTCAGAAACACACTCAACCTACCCATTTCCGCTGCAAGAAGGTCGTCGATTGGCCTCTGCGGCTCGGAAGATGGTACCAAGAATTCATCCCGCTTGCTTGGACTATTACTCAATGACGTTGGCGGCGATAGCGTAGAGGATGCAGCTACGTCCTTATTTAGTCGTTGCCATTAGACGAGACACAATCACGTACCCCACTCGTCATTGACAGCCGCATACTCAAGCGTTCCGTCGTCGCTATCGCTACTTGTAGAGGTTGCAACTAACTGGAGATCAGACATCGAAGCATGGACATAAACAAGTTTCTTTGGTGCGACGTTAGTTTCCGAAAACAGGGGCGGGGTTAGATGTAAATGAGCCAGGAGGGAAGGTGATGGCGTCCTGCGCAGGAATTTATTGCAGACAGTAGGGTCTGGGGAGCCTGTTTCACCAGTGTGCGTGGTCAAGAATGGACTTGCTTGGTATGACAGCAAGATCTCCTTCCATCTACGATGATCCACAGCTAGTCTGCTGTGACTAGTCCAGTTGATTAAACTAACGCACAGGAGCATTACTCAGATAAAGCTCACAGAACGTCTTTTGTTTGGGTATCAGCGTCATTATCCTCTTTTACTGATAGTAGTTTCACCGTGTTCAGGCTAAGGACATCTTTCAGGCTAAGGAGAACGAAACGACGGATTTTGTTGGATCCAATTTTCGGGGTATGCGAGATGGAATCAATGGAAAGTACTGGAGGGTCTGCAAAATCGTCGGCGCTTTGAGAGTCTAGAACGAAGAGAATGAATTAGAGGAGCATGTAGGATTCTAGCTAATTATCAGGACAGACAGCCGCAGAAAGTGTCGTTAAAACTGTCCGCGATAGTTTTCTCGACCGGCTTCGCGTTTATAGTACGATAGATGAGTTCTTGTGATTTCGTAATGCCCGGAAGCTTCTCGCACATGTCCTTCATTCCGACCTGGCAATGTTCCTTAATGAAATCGTCCAGCGGATCAGAAGGGAGGACAAGAGAATGAGGATCATCTACAGAGACTGGCAGCAGACCACCGGTGAGTATCTAGTAGACAAAGGACTAAGTCAGTCTCCATCGTGTTACTTTTGGTGATACTGACCTGGAAAACGCGTGACTGGGTGCAATCCACATAATCGGTCGTAAGGTGCACGGCAACATACTCGTCCAATAGGCGGTGTATATGCGCATATAACGCTTGTACAATGCTTGGGTTTATCGTAGACATAGCCGGTTGAGAACCACCTCCGGCCCGATCCTCACGAAACTGAACGTGACCATGAGTGTCCATCTGTGCTATAGACTGTCTACTTGCATTCGTCGCTCATGTGGGAAAGGACACTGCAAGACCTTATACGCGGTCTACGTGCGAACAAAAAGGATGAATCAAAGTTTATCGCGCAAGCAGTTGATGAAATCAGGCAGGAGATCAAGAGTAAGGACATGGAGCTCAAGGCTGGAGCAGTCCTGAAACTCACTTATGTACGTCACACCTCATCTGGAACACTTCGTTTCTATAATGTGGCCATGAAAAGCTGGATATGCTCGGTTACGATATGTCCTGGGCGTCCTTTCACGTCGTGGAGGTCATGTCATCGCCTAAGTATCATCTTAAGGTTGTTGGATACTTAGCCGCGACTCAGTCATTTGGACCCGACACCGATGTTCTGATGCTCACGACGAACCTTTTAAAGAAGGTGAGGTCGGATATTTCTCGCTGTGAATTGTTGTCACAGGACTGCGCGCAGGACCTGACCTCAAGCCCCAACGATACCGCCATCGGCCTAAACGGACTCTCCCATACCATCTCGCCAGACTTGGCTCGCGATCTTTCCCGTGACGTTGTGACAATGCTCAATCATTCGAAACCACATATCCGCAAGAGAGCGGTCATCGCAGTCTATAAGACACTCGTGAAGTATCCCGAGGCTACACCTTTCGCCCTTACGCGGCTCAAGGAGAGACTAGAAGATCAAGATCCCGGTAGGTGACGTGGTTCTAGTCCTCCAACGAATCCACGAGCCATCATCCTAGGCGTTGTTGCTGCCACCATTAATGTTCTTTGTGAGATGGCTCGAAGAGAGCCGTCAGACTATCTTTCTCTCGCCCCCCAGCTCTTCCGTTTGATGACTACGTCATCTAATAATTGGATGCTCATAAAGTTGATTAAATTGGTGGGTGATTGCAATATCGGTCAATCACTGTAGTTTAACGGAACCACTAGTTTGGCTTTCTTTCCCCACATGAACCTCGCCTTGTCAAAAAGCTCCAGCCTCCAATCACGGAACTCATATCCACAACACCGGCCATATCTCTTCTGTATGAATGTGTCCATACCTGTATCGTCGGGGGGATGCTTCAGCATGCGTCCGGTGACTCACTTGCTGAACTATGCGTTACAAAACTTGCGGCATTTCTCCAGGATCCAGACCAGAATTGTAAGAGAAATCCAGCTCAGAGTTTCCCTAACCTGAAGAATTGTATCCCAAGTGAAGTACATCGCGCTTTTGGCACTCGTCAAAATAGTTCCCACACATCGCAATCTAGTGGCACAATACCAGGACATGATATTATCCAGTATCAGCGATCAGGATCTCAGCATTCGCATGCGTGCTCTTGATCTACTTTCGGCCATGGTATGCATCCTTTATTCCCTTTTCCCCCCCAACTGACACCCTGTCGTGACACCACACCAGGTCACGAGAGATAATCTGCAATCAATCGTGCAGCAGCTGCTATCGTACCTCGTCCGCCCAGACTCATCTTCTCTCCCAACAGCAGCTCAATCGCTTGCGCATAATATCTCCTCATCTAATTCTGATGGGGCCGGGCTACTCCTTGCCCCAGCCCAGCTTTCTTCATATCGCCTCACTCTTGTCCGGCACCTTCTCACGATATGTTCACATGACACATACGACAATGTCGTGGACTTCCAATGGTACTTGTCTGTTCTCCTGGACTTAACATACGTCGCGTCCGTCGAAGTGGGCGAACAGATCAAAGACCAACTTGTCGATATCGTGGCAAGAGTCAGAGGTGTCAAGCGCTGGGCTGTCGAATTGATGACAAGATTGGTGCGAGATGATACGTTCCTCGCAAATTCGCAGGAAGAAGGTAGCTGTGCAGAAGTTTTATGGGCTGCAGCTTGGATTTGTGGGGAAAACAGCAGGTGGTGCACCTCTTTCGTCTGTCTGTATCTGGCCATCATAGTAATCTGTGGAGCAGAGAGATCGCTGAACCACAGAAGCTTCTTCCACACTTGCTTCAGCCAAACGTTTCCCTTCTCGCCTCGGAGACTATCGCGGCATACATTCAGGCTTCCGTAAAACTGTTCGGCTCATGGTCAATGGAACTATCCCAGGACTGGGACAGCGGGAGAATACAAGATGTCAGAGAGGTCGTCGACACACCTATTTCGCGACTCGAGAACTTCACCTCGCACTCCGAGGTTGAGGTCCAGGAACGTGTATGTCCGATTGATGCCGTTCTTTTAAGTATCCTATTAAATATTGTTTTAGGCTGCAAACGCAGTGCAGTTCTTTACTTTCATCCGTGCCGATCTTGCATCGTTTCGCCTGGAAGATGATTCGACTGCAGGTCCTCCCGCTGATAAGATTAGCCAGAGCCCAATCTACCCAAAGAGCTTGCTATTGATAAACCCACTCTTCTCTACCTACGAGCTTAATTCTGTCAACATTGCCGCCCAAGACAGTATCCCAGTTCCGGAATCCCTCGACCTTGATGCCTGGATTGTCCCTCCCCCGCGAGAGTATACGGTACCCGACACAGCTCCCGCTGATGATACCCAGGGGGGAGAGCATCCTTCGGTCAAAAAGAAACTTAAGAGTAAAGGGAAGCGTAAAGGTAAAGAGAAGGCGTCACAGCCCGCGACTCATGGCTCCCAAACCGAGCCCATTCCTTCCCCAGGACCTTCAGAAACGGAAGACGACAGAGTAGAGCGCGAGAAGGCAAGTCGATCAGTTATTGTATAGTTTCAACGTCACGACTCATCTGATTTACCCCTCAAAAAACAGCAACGACAAGCAAGAATGGAACTTCGTCGGCAGGACCCATACTATATCCCAGACAGGCCATCCTCTGCCCCTGGCACGTCTGCCATCGAAATTGATGCCATACCAGTTGTCCGTCTCGATGACCTCCCACCGTTATCACAAGGTCTGTATAGTGATCATCTGTTTCCTACCTGAACTGACTTTGCTTCTCATTGACAAAGTCACGGAACCCCAATATCCCAGTTTGTTGCGGGACTCTGCGTCCATCGTTCCTTCCGAGCCTTTCGTAGTCGATAAAAACGGAGAAATGCCAGAGGGCGCAATTCCTCTACCCTCCTTGAAACCAGACCCTAACCCACCAATGGTCTCCCGTTCTCTCGATACTGCACCTCAGGTGCTGTCATCATTTCCAGCTTACGAGGTGGAGGACGAGATTCCTCGCACGATAACCCCAGAGCCCATAAAGGTGAAACGCACCAAAAAGAAAGGGGTATCGTCTTCAAAGTCAAAACGGACAGTCGTAGAATGATGACAAGCGGACGTAGTTAATTGTGATAATAGTTTTTTTAGCACTACAACTCGTACAGTCCATCCCGAGACACATTAATGCTTGACTTTGACACATCGTAGTACGTGCAACAAGTGTGAGGCCTCGTCTTCGCGATGGTGTGATGTGAGGAAAAGATAATGTGACCCATAGGGTAGAGTTAATGGAGTTCAGGTAAGAAAGCTGTTCATCGATCGTCTTCAACATGCTCCACTGAGTCCACGATTTCATTCACTAGCTCCATTGTAACACCCGGTATCGTCCGCTCAGCATCCGTAAATGCCCTCTGCAGGGCGCTCAAAGCGATGCGCGCTTCCTGTGTCGACACGCGGGGGAAAAGCTAACCAAGGAAAATCAACAAATTAAACCAAGCTAGTTAGAGCTTGCAGGTCTTACGGAAGCAATGGCTGGCAGAACAACAGAGTCCAGCATGGTCGTGTCAGGTAGATCATCCTCAGGAACATGATCTTCGACGTCATCGTATTCATCCGACGGCTCTCGTTGTACACCATTGCCTTCATTGTTGCCAACAACTCCATGGCGGACTGTGGCCTGTTGGTCAACCCTGCGAGACGAGCTTCGTTCTGATGAAGGTAATGGTTGAATGCCTGCTGCCCTGGCCGTGCTAGAGGAAGCGGCGCTGTCCGTTTCTGTATTAGGCGCCCTCCTTGGCCCATTGGGGCCCGCTATGGAGGCTCCTGACCCTGAGGATCCGCGTGAACGGGAAGTCTTGTTGTAATCCCATGTCAATGGTGGGCCAGAAACCTGGACACTACCAGCACGTCCTATGGTACTCGGTCGCGCTGTGCTTCTGACTGTGCCGAAATCCCACAAATCTTCGGGATCAGTTGTGGCGGGTCTAGAGGCTATAAGCTTTTGGATATTTGATGAAGAACCATACTGACAAATCCTCAAGTCTGTTCTGCGTTTCCTCCTCGAGGCGTTCCCCTCCTTCCGCTTTCCACCGTTCGTGCCTTTCGATTAACTCAGTGAGGTAACTAGTTTTCTTTGCCATTCGGATATACTTATGCTTGAGCAATTCGCGAGCGGTTGGGCGCTGTATAAAATGAAGATGAGTTCCTCAAATGGAGTGACCAAACTTACGTCACGGGGATCTCGTTGAAGGCAAAATGAAACAAACTCCCTAAAAGTCTTTGAGAACAACGTGTCGAGCTGTGGAGGTGGGTTCTTGGGTATCAAAAACAGAACCTATGAGTACGGTTTAAAGTCAGACCATGGATCGATATTGGGGGCTACATAAACATGCCTTCATAGGGTGTAACTCAGCATAGGGCGGCTCACCCTTCGCCAATTCTATGGCAGTGATTCCGAGACTCCATATATCGGCTTTATGATCATAGCCGCTTTGCTTGATAACTTCCGGGGACATCCAGTACGGGGTGCCTACGAATGTATTCTTCTTCGCGGATAACGTGCCAGATAACTGTCCAGAAACACCGAAGTCGGCCAGTTTCACCTCCCCCCCAGCGGAAAGGAGAATATTCGCAGCTGCGGCGAGAGCACTACACTGAGTAGGAGAAGCGAAATGGCACGACATGTTCACCTTTGATATCACGGTGTAGTTTGCCTTCTGTGTGGAGATAATCCAGCCCGCGAAGTAATTCCCGGAGGATGATGGCAATGTACTCCTCCCGGAAGACACCCGGCTTCATCTGCGCAAGTCTTCAGGAACTGACGGGGAATGAGAAACCAGGAGGCCCACAAGATCGGAGCAGGAACCGCCTGAGCAGTACCTGCAAACGACAGTCAGGCGATTGCGGAAGCGTTGCAAGTGATGCGACAGTACTCCATAACTATCCAGAGGTGGGAACCTTTGAGGTATGAGCCGTGATACCTGCACACCTAAACAATTCGACCAGAGATGGTAAGAACGAAGGGACAAACTTTGTGACATGCGGAGAATCTAGCTGAGAGAGTATTTGGATTTCTTGCTGGATATCCTCAATCTCGTCCTCGGCACTCTCGAGGTCAATGATCTTGATCGCGACCGTCTTCTGAGTTCGCTTATCATATCTGGATATAGGTGTGAGTACCATATGCGGCTATGTGTTGGCGAAAAGAGTACCCCTTGAAAACCTCGCCAAATGAGCCCTTGCCTAATATACACTCAGCTCACGAAGCTGACACGCGGGACTGAGAAAAAACCGACCGATCCTGTCCTGCTTTACATAGAATTCTTCGGGGTCCGAGCGGTGAGAGTCCTAGATTTGACAGTGATGGGAATGTACGTAACAACAGCGCTGTCATTGTGGATCTCACCATTGGTAAACAGAGCTAGTTGGGGAGAGGGTATACGTGAGAGTAC
>WNFQ01000267.1_pt1 | contig 37032 bp, 37 predicted proteins | sample 5400171 | NCBI WGS metagenome assembly WNFQ01 (sample SAMN13153356, study PRJNA577476) | soil metagenome | isolation source: 20 cm soil under Madrone tree | place: USA:California | collected 2016-06-14
GAATGCTCGTCAACGCAGTTCAAGAAGAAGAACTGCGAGTCGCACTCGTCGACGGTCAGAAACTCTACGACTTATCGATTGAGATCCCGTCACGGGAACAGAAAAAATCCAATATCTATAAAGGCCGGATCACCCGCGTAGAGCCGAGTCTCGAAGCGGCGTTCGTCGAATACGGCGCGCAGCGCCATGGCTTCCTGCCGTTGAAGGAGGTCTCGCGGGAGTACTTCAGCACGCAGGCGGCCAGCCAAGGCAGGACGAACATCAAGGATGTTCTCAAGGAAGGCCAAGAGCTGATCGTTCAGGTCGAGAAGGAAGAGCGCGGCAACAAGGGCGCGGCGCTCACGACCTTCATCAGCCTTGCCGGCCGTTTCCTGGTGTTGCTGCCGAACAACCCGCGAGCGGGCGGAGTGTCGCGCCGCATCGAAGGGGAAGACCGCGATCAAATGCGCGAGGCCATGAACGGCCTGCAGATCCCCGACGGCATGGGCGCCATCGTGCGCACCGCCGGCGTGGGCCGGTCGACCGAGGAATTGCAGTGGGATTTGAACAATCTCAAGACCGCGTGGGATGCGATCGTGGCCGCCAACGACGGACGGCCTGCGCCTTTCCTGATCTTCCAGGAGAGCGATGCGGTCACCCGCGGTCTTCGCGACTATTTCTCCGACGATGTCGGGGAATGCCTCATCGATCAGCCTGAGGCCTTTCAAAAGGCCCAGGAATACATGCAGCGCTTCATGCCGCCGGACGCGCAGCGCAAGCTCAAGCTGTACCAAGACCCGGTGCCGTTGTTCACGCGCTACCAGATCGAGAGCCAGATCGAGTCCGCTTATTCGCACAAGGTCACCCTGCCCTCCGGCGGAAGCCTCGTGATCGACCATACGGAAGCGCTGGTATCGATCGATATCAATTCGGCCCGCAGCACCCGCGGCGGCGACATCGAAGCGACCGCGCGCAACACCAATCTGGAGGCAGCCGAGGAAATCGCGCGCCAACTGCGCCTGCGCGACATCGGCGGACTCATCGTCATCGACTTCATCGACATGGAGTCGACGGCCAACCAGCGCGCGGTGGAAGACATGCTGCGGGACGCGGTCAAGATGGACCGCGCGCGCATTCAGCTGGGACGGCTGTCGCGCTTCGGCCTGCTCGAGTTGTCGCGGCAGCGCCTGCGGCCGGCCTTGAGCGAAACCACGCATATCAACTGTCCGCGCTGCAGCGGCATGGGCACCATACGCGGCGTCGAGTCGATGTCGCTCGCGCTATTGCGCTTGATCGGCGAAGAGGCCCGCAAGGAGCGGACCGGCCGCGTCATCGCGCAGGTGCCGGTCGATGTCGCGACCTACCTCATCAACGAGAAGCGCGATTGGCTGAACCAAATCGAGCAGCGCGACAAGGTGTCGCTGATCATCGTGCCGAACACGCATATGCAGACGCCCGCCTACTCACTGCGGCGCATCCGCGACGACGAGAAGGAACTGCCGGAAAATACCACCGTCAGCTATCAACTCGCCGAGCAGCCCACCCTCGACGATTCGAATATCGGCAATCGCGACAAGAAACCTCAAGGCGACGTGCCCCTGGTACCCAGCATCCTGCCGGCATCGGCTGCGCCCATCATTCCGATGCCCGAGCCGTCCGCCGCCCCGGCGCCCGCGGCGGCTGCGGTCCCTCAAGCGGGAGTGTTCGTGCGCCTGTGGCGCTGGCTGTTCGGCGGCGGCGCGAGCACCGCCGCCCCCGCGGCCGCGTCCTCGTCCACGCAAACCCAACGCGAACGGCTCGGCAGTCGCGATGCGCGTCACGATCGCTATCGCAGCGGCGGCGGCGGCGGCGACCGGGATCGGCACCGAGACCGCGGAGACCGAGACCGCAATCGCGACGTGCGGCGCGACGGGCCTCGGGACCCGCGACGCGATGGACGGCCGCGCGGCGAGAATCGCGGCGAAAACACGCCGCGCCGCGCCGAAGGCCCTGCGCAAGCAGAGCGCAATCCGGGCGGACAGCGCCCGGAGACCCCGCGTGCCGATCAGGTTCCCCGCCCCGAACAGCAACCGCGCGGCGGCGAGCCGCGTTCCGGCGATTCCGGGGGCGAGCGAGCCGCCGGTGAGCGCTCAGGCGGCGAGCGCTCCGGCAGTGAACGCACCGGGCGAAGTCGCCGGCGACGCGGCCGCGGTCGGCGCGAAGGAGGAGAAGGCTCCGCCAACGGCACCGGCGCAAGCCAGGAACCGGGGACCGGTTCCGCTGCCGCCGCCATCCCAGGCGGGGGCGAAGCGCGTGAAGGCGGAGGTCCGCCGCCATCGTTCGACACGGCGGCGCGGGAGACACCGGCGCGGCCCCCCGAGCCCGCGGCACGGGCCCCTGAGCCCTCGGTGGCCGGCACCGGCACCGACAACAAATACGTGGTGTGGTCTTCCGCGCCGAGCGACGTCCCGCGCACCGGTCCGGACGACCGCTAGCCGATCAACGCGTGCTGCGCGCGCTCGATATGCCGAGCGCGCGCAGGCGCAAGTCCAGCGCCAGGCTGGTGCAGAGGAGCGCCAAGGCGAGGCCGCGAAGAGCCGCCACGGCCATCCGGTTGGCCGTCAGCGTCAAAGAGTGTGTGGCCGGCTCCGACAGCCACCACAAGGCGCTCAGGCCGACTGCTGCGGCCACATACGCCGCGACCCACGCCCGGCGCTCCGCGCCCCGTAAGGGCCGCAGCCGCACGGGCTCTGCGCCGCCGGAGCGCAGTCCGTATGCAATGAGGCCCAGCACGACGGCAAGTCCGATCAGGGAACTGCCGTCCTGGAGCAGCCGGACCCCGTCCATGTGATGCGTACCGATGTCGATGGGCTCGTCGAGCCAGGGGATCAATCGAACACCCCGTGCATTTTCGTGGGTGAAGGCGTCCCACGCGAGGTGGGTCGCCGCCCCGGCGAACACCCCGAAGGCAGCCAAGAGCCACTGGCGAATACTGGCGAAATCCGCGGGCGAGGAATACGGACGCCAGCGCGAATACGCGCCCTCGGGCAACACTTCCAAAACCGGTGCCTTGATCAGGTACTGGAACACCCAATAAGCGGTCATGCCCACCGGCACGCAAAAGGTGAACAACGCCACCGCGCTGTGCGTTTCGACGCGAGGCATGGGCCAGGGAAAGAACAGTCCGAAATCGGGAACCATGGCGCCGACGATGACCGCGGACAGCAATCGCCAGCGCATGAGCAGCCGAGTGAAAGGCAGAACGACGGCGGCATGGGAAATGGTGAATGGCATCAGGGCGACGTCTGCGCGGCCGCCAGGCAAGCGCGCACGCGCTCCAGGTCGTCCGGAGTATCCACGCCCGCGGGCGGAGCATCGGACAATGTCACCAGGTGAATCCGCATGCCGTGCTCCAAGGCGCGGAGTTGCTCGAGTTTCTCGGTCTCCTCGAGCGGCGTCGGCGGCCACGACGCGAATTGCAGCAGGCTGCGGACGCGGTAGCCATAGATGCCGATGTGCCGCCACGCGCCGGCAAATCGGGCGGGCCGGCCGTCTTCGACGCCGTCGCGGGGCCAGGGCACGGGTGCGCGGCTGAAGTACAGCGCCCGTCCGTCGCGGGCGCGCAGCGCCTTCACGCAGCTGGGATCCAGAAATTCCGAGAGCGTCCGAATGGGGGCGACCGCCGTGGCGATGTCGATCTGCGGCCACGTGTTCAACGCAGCCGCGACCTCGTTGATCACCGCTGCGGGCATCATGGGCTCGTCGCCCTGAAGGTTCACGACGACATCGTCCTCCGCAAAGCCGCGCGCGCGCGCCACTTCGGCGATCCGGTCCGTGCCCGAGGCATGCCGGGGCGAGGTCATCGAGCAATCGGCCCCGAAGCCTCGGGCGGAATCGAATATGCGCACATCATCGGTGGCCACGACGACGGATGCCGCACCGCTCGCCCGCGCGGACTCCCACACCCATTGGATCAACGGCCGGTCGCCGACGATCAGAAGCGGCTTGCCGGGCAGGCGTGAAGCGGCGAAGCGCGCCGGTATGACGACGTGGAACATGGTCGGGCGTCAGCGGTCCAGCAGCGGATCGTCGGCACTCAACACCCGAGCTTCCTCCGGCAGCATCACGGGAATGCCCTCGCGTACCGGATAAGCCAGCCGATCCGGCCGGCAGACGAACTCGATCGCATTGCCCGTGCCGAAGGTTCGCAACGGCCCCTTGCAAATCGGACAGACCAACAAATCTAGCAGACGCTTGTCCATGACACCCCGCGCGATAACACCCCTAACGAAGCGCGGCGCGCTTCGCGATAGCCCGAGTCACGATGTCGAGCAGCACATTGGATTCGCCGCCGTCGAAACTTGCGGTCACCGGCACATACCAATGCTGTGGCCCGGCTATCCGCCGGCATTTTACGGCATCTTTCTCGGTCATGAGCACCGGATGCCGATCGCCGAAAGAGATGTCGGCGGACCGCAGATGCGCGTGGTCCGGCATTGGATGACCGAGAACTTCGATGCCGTGCGCCCGCAGCATGTTGAAGAATCTCTCCGGATTGCCGATACCGGCGACGGCGTGCACCGGGCGGCCCGCAAACTCGTCCAAGGGCTTGGGCGTACCGCCGATCAGGTTCAACGCACCTTTCGCCTCGAGGCGCATGCTGAGCGCGCCGTCGAGCAGCGCACGGCCGCCGTTCACCACGACGGCGTCCGCGGCCGCCAGACGCGCCGGCGTCTCGCGCAAGGGACCGGCCGGAAGCAGCCAACCATTGCCGAAGCGCCGATCGCCGTCGATGACGACGATTTCGCAATCGCGTGCCAGGGCGTAGTGCTGCAATCCATCGTCGCTCACCACGACGTCGCACCCCGCGTTCACCAGCAATTGCGACGCGGCGGGGCGATCCCGGCCGATCGCCACCGGCGCGCCCGTGCGGCGCGCCAACAAGATCGACTCGTCGCCCACCACGCTGGGATCATCGAGGGAATCGACGAGCCGCACGTTTCCCGATGAGCCTCTATACCCTCGGGTGACCACCCCCGGCTTGAACCCGAGATCGGTCAGGCGCGCAACCAGCCAGCACACCAGCGGCGTCTTGCCGGTTCCCCCCACGCTCAGGTTCCCGACCACGATCACCGGCAATGACACCCGAATCGACCTGCGCAGGCGCCTGGCATACAGGTATCGGCGCGATCCCGCCGCGGCGCCGTAGATCAGCGACGGCGGCAACAGCCACCACGGCGGCGCCGGACGCTCGTACCAGATTCTATTGAGCCAGGATTGGACCGACATTGGTGCTGTAGGAGCCTAGTTGGCCAGCAGGCCGTGCAATCCCGCGTATAGCCCGCCGCGCGCCAGCAATTCCCGGTGCGTACCGCTTTCCACGATCCGGCCCCGGTCGAGAACGATGATCCGATCGGCGCCTTCGACGGTGGACAGCCGGTGAGCGATGACCAATGTCGTGCGGCCCCGCATCAGAATCCCCAGCTCTTGCTGCACCCGTCTTTCCGACTCGTTGTCGAGCGACGCGGTGGCTTCGTCCAAGATCAGAACGGGCGAATCCTTGAGCAATGCCCGTGCGATGGATATCCGCTGGCGCTGTCCGCCCGAAAGATTCTGCCCCCGGTCCGTCAGCGGCGTATCGAGGCCCTGCGGCTGCTGCGCGACGAACTCCATCACATTGGCGGCGCGTGCGGCGGCTTCCACCTCGGCATCCGTTTTGCCGACTGCATTGAAGGCGATGTTGTTGCGTATGGTGTCGTTGAACAAGACCACATCCTGGGTGACGAGGCTCACCTGGGCGCGCAAGTCCGTCAGCCGGTACTCGCGCACATCGGCCCCATCCAGCAGCACCGAGCCCTGTTGCGCGTCGTAGAACCTCGGCACCAGGCCGACCAGCGTCGACTTGCCGCTGCCGGACGGTCCGACGATGGCCACGGTTTCGCCGGGACGCACACGAAAGCTCACGTCCCGCAGCACGTCGCCCTTGTCGCCCGAGTAGGCAAAGGACACCTGGCGGAATTCGATGTCGCCGCGCGCTCGCTCGACCTCGAGCGTGCCGCCGCCGCCCTCCGTCGGATGATCCAGGATCTCGAATACGCTCTGGCCCGCGGCGATCCCCTGCTGCAGGGGCCCGCTCATGTTGACCAGGCTGCGCAACGGCGCCGGAATGAGCATCAGCGCGGTCAAGAAACCGAAGAACTCGTCGACCTGAAGGTGATCGGTGAACACCTGCCGTATCGCCACATAGAGGACGCTGCCGAGCGCCACCGACGCGATGCACTGCACGACCGGATTGCTGACGGCCCTCGCGCGGATCAGCTTCATGTTCGAGGCGCGATTGTGCTCGTTGACTTGTTCGAAGCGCTCTGTCTGATGGTCCTCGGCATTGAAGATCTTGATCAAGCGATGCGCATCGATCGCTTCCTTGGCAACCCGTGTGATGTCGCCCATGGAATTTTGAATTCGTTCGCTGTAGCGGCGGAAACTGCGGTTGGCGATTTTCATCAGCCAGGCGATGATGGGCGCGGCGACGATGCAGAACACCGCGAGCCGCCAATTCATGTAGAACAGCGTGATCAGAAGCACCAGGATGGACAGGCTGTCGCTGATCAGAGAAATCGCCGCGCTGGTCGCCGCCGCCGCCACCAGCTCGATGTTATTGGTCAGTTTCGACAGCAGATGCCCGGACTGCTGGCCGTCGAGATACACCGTGGGCAGCCGCAGGTAGTGCGCGAACACATCGTGGCGGAGGCCCTTGATGACCTGTCTTCCCACCCAGCTGGGATAGTAGCTCTGCACGTAGTCCCCGATGCCTCGCAGGGTGAACAACAACACCACGCCCAGAGGCACTTCCCACAGGACCGCCGGGTTCTTCACCAAGAACGCGCCGTTCAGGAACTTCTTGACCAGGTAGGCCAGCGCGGCATTGGACGTCGCGAACAGGATCGAACCCAGCACCCCGATCAGAAACACGCCGGCATGGGGCTTTGCGTACTTCAACAGCCGCCGATAGATCGCCCAAGAATCGCCGGCGGCCGTCGAGACCGCAGCGGATGCTGCGCTCAAGGAGCGGCTTCCGAATGGAAGGTCGCGATATTGAGCTGGGCGAATCCGAGTCTGCCCGCAACATCCATCGCGGTTACCACGGCCTGGTGCGTGGTGCGCGCATCGGCGCGAATCGTGATGGGACCCCGGTCGGCGCCGGCTTCCTTGGCCAGCGCAGTCCGCAACGTGTCGGGACTCGCATTGATCAGGGTGCGCTCGTTGACCCGGTAGCTGCCTTCGGCCGTGACGGTGATCACCAAGGGCGCGTGAGATCCCCGCGGCACCGGTATCTGGCTCGCCTGAGGCAGCTGAATCTTGAAGCGTCCTTCCTGATTGAACGTGGTGGACACCATGAAAAAGATCAACAGCACGAGCATGACATCGATCATCGAAATCAAGTTGATTTCCGGGTCTTCCCGGTGGCGCGGGCGCAGGTTCATCAGCCCGCCACGACCAGCATGCCGCGCTCGTCCAGAGCATCGACGAGCTTCATGGCTTCCTTCTCCATGCGCACCACCAGGCGTTCGACCTTGCCCCGCAGAAAGCGATACGCGATCAGCGAGGGTATCGCGACGGTCAGCCCGGCGGCCGTCGTGATGAGCGCTTCACCGATTCCGCCCGACAATATTCTCGGATCGCCGATCCCATTGGCGGTGATCGCGTTGAACGCATGAATGATCCCGGCCACGGTTCCCAGCAGTCCCAACAGCGGCGCGACCGCCGCGATCGTGCCCAGTGTGTTCAGAAAGCGCTCCAGTTCGTGCACCACGTGCCGGCCGCCGTCCTCCAGCCGCTCCACCATCAGAGCGCGCGGCCTGTCGCGATTCGCAAGCCCGATGGCCAGGAGCTTGCCCAGAGGCGAATTCTGCTCGAGGGCGGCCACCAGCTTGTCGCTGAGCTGATCTGCTTCAATCCAGTTCCAGACCTTTTGGGACAGGTCACGGGGTATCACCCGGCTGCTTTGCAAAGTCCAAAGGCGTTCCAATATGATGGCCACCGCCGCGATGGAGCACAAAATGATAGGCCACATGAAACCGCCGCCCGCGCGGATGATCTCCCACATTGCGTCCTCTTTGGTCGGATTTGAATCAGCGGGCATGATACTTGACCGCCGACGGTTCAGATACCGCCATCGGCCGGCGGCCAACCGGTTGATTCGGGAGGCGGTCATGGATCACTGTCGCGGCCGGGCGAAAGCGGCATAATGCCGCCCGGGCTGGGAGTCGATCGCAATCCATGCAACGCTGGCTGAAACGCATTACACCGGACCGCCTTGCGCTGGAGAACCTCTGGTGCCTGAAGCCTTTCAAGAGGGTCGTGCTCGATCGCGGATGCTGGGCGTTCAACCGGCTCAGCGTGACTCGCGGGTTTGCCTTGGGGCTCTTTATCGCGTTCATTCCGCCCACGCCCCTGCCCGTGCATCTTGTGACCTGCGTCACACTCGGTATGCTGTTCCGGCTGAACCTGCCGGTGCTCACGGCCACGGTTTTCCTCAGCAACCCCCTCACGTGGCTGCCGCAGGTGGCCGGCTCCATTTGGGTCGGCGCGAAATTCATGGGAATGGATCTGATGCCCTACCTGCATGAGCTCCATCATCGGCCCCTGTGGACGCAGGTCTGCCAGCTATGGGCGCCGTTGCTGCTCGGCTCCCTGGTTCTTGGACTGGCCGCGGCCGGAGTGGGCTATGTGCTGGCGCAATTGGCCTGGCGCGCGCACGTTCTCCTTCAGCTGCGGCGCCGCCGCGCCCGCTCAAGCGCCCGCGGCGCGGCGCTCCACAAGCACGCCGTCGGCCAGGACTAGGACGCGATCGAGCCGCGCCGCCAACCGCTCATCATGGGTGACGATGACGAGACTGGTGCCGAGTTCGCGGTTGAGCTCCAGCATCAATTCGAACACCTGCGCCGCATTCATGCCGTCGAGGTTGCCCGTGGGTTCGTCGGCCAATACCAGTCTCGGCTGAGTCACGAGCGCGCGCGCGACCGCGGCGCGCTGCCGTTCTCCGCCGGAGAGTTGCGAGGGACGGTGCGTGAGGCGTTCTGCCAGCCCCACCCGCGCCAATAGAGCGCCCGCCCGCTGCTTCGCGGCGCGCGGACTCATTCGCCGCACCAGGAGCGGCATCGCGACATTTTCGAGCGCGGTGAACTCCGGCAGCAAGTGATGGAATTGATAGACGAAACCCACGGCACGATTGCGCAAAAGTCCGCGTTCGGTATCGTTCAAGCGGTTCATGGCGGACCCGGCGATCTCCACCGTCCCGCCGGTCGGCAAGTCGAGCCCCCCCAGGAGCTGCAGCAGCGTCGTTTTGCCCGACCCCGAGGCGCCGACGATGGCGATTCTCTCGCCCGCGCGCACGCAGATGGACGCCCCGCGCAGCACCAGGATTTTCACGTCGCCCTGCACGAATTCCTTCGCAAGATCCTTCCCCTCGAGCACCACCGCATTTGAATTCGGCATCATCTTGAGCGTCCTCAATCGTTTCGCAGCGATTCTGCGGGCAGCAGGCGGGCGGCGCGCGCCGCGGGATACAGGGTGGAGAGGCAGGCGAGCACGAATGCGAACCCGCAAATGCGCACCACGTCTGCCGGCCGCACGCGGGCCGGCAAGTCGCTCATGAAGTACACGCGGGCGTCCAAGAACTTGAATCCGACGATGCCTTCGAGACCGTGCACCAGATCCTGCAGGTTCACGGCGACGATGACGCCGAGCAGCACGCCGACGCCGATTCCGAGCAAGCCGATCAAGCTGCCCTGCACCACGAATACCGTCAAGATGCTGCGCGGCGAAGACCCGAAGGTGCGCAGGATGGCAATGTCGCGGCGTTTGTCCTTCACCACCATGACCATGGTCGACACGATGTTGAACGCGGCAACGGCCACCATCAGCGACAGAATGAAGAATAGGATGCGTTTGGTGATCGAGATCGAACGGAAGAAATTGGCGTGCTCGTTGGTCCAGTCCTGGACCTCGAAGTCCCCGCCCAACGAGATGGCGGCGGCGCGCGACAGCCGCGGCGCGGCATACATGTCGGCGAGGCTCAAGCGAATACCCGTTACCTCGTCGCCCATCCGCAGGAGCCTGGCGGCGTCCGGCATGGCGACGATGGCGATCCGTCGATCGTATTCGTACATGCCGATGGACAGGATGCCGGTCACCTCGAACGCGCGCATCCTGGGAATCACGCCCACCGGTGTGACGTCGCCCAAGGCCACCAGCAGCACCACGCGATCGCCGACTTTCGCACCGAGTTCCTCGGCGAGCGCCGACCCCAGTATCACGCGGTAGCTGCCCCCGGTCAGATCGCTCATTCGGCCGCCGTTGAGATGCGGCGCCAGATCGACGACGCGCCGCTCCGCTTCCGGCAACACGCCGCGCAGCAGCACGCCGGACGACTTGTCGCCGCGGATCAGCATGCCCTGCGCCTCGATGTACGGCGCCGCCCCCACGACGCCCGGGAAGCGCTCGAGTTTCTGGAGATCCGGACGCCAGTTCCCGATCCGTCCTTCGAGCCCGGAAATCGTCGCGTGCGCGGTCAAGCTCAAGATTCGCGTCCGCAGCACTTCCTCGAAGCCGTTCATCACCGACAGCACGACGATCAACACCGCCACTCCGAGCGCGAGGCCGAGTATGGCAATGCCGGCGATCAAGGACAGGGAACCGTGCTTGGGCGATGCGCGCAGATACCGCAGGCCGACGAATCCCTCGTACCAGTAGCGCATCATTCGTATCGCAGCGCTTCGGCAGGCTGGGTCCGTGCCGCCTGCAGCGCGGGATAAACGGTGGCGACCAGCGTCAGAATGAAGGCCGCCAGCCCGATCCTCACCACATCGCCGGGATGCACCTCGCTCGGCAGACTCGATATGTAGTACACGTCCGGGTCCATGAAATGAAACCCGAAGGTCTGTTCGAGGACCGGCACGATAACATCCACGTTGAGCGCAAGCGCCAGCCCCAAGGTGACTCCCAAAGACGCCCCGATCCAACCGATGAGCACGCCCTGCGTCATGAACACGGCGACGATGCCCCGCGGGCTCAATCCGACGGTGCGCAGAATCGCGATGTCCGTGCGTTTGTCGTTCACCACCATGATGAGCGTCGCCACTATGTTGAACACCGCAACGGCGACGATGAGCATGAGCATCAATCCCATCATGGTCTTCTCGATGCGTATGGCGCGAAAATACGCCTGGTTGTCCTGCGTCCAGTCGCGTACCTGCAATCCCGGCGCGAGCCGCGCCGAGCCGCGGGCGAGCTCCGGCGCCTTCAGCACATCGTAGAACTTGAGCCGTATCCCGGTAGGACCGCCGATGCCTCGCAAGGCCTCGGCATCCTGAAGATTGACCAGCGCCAGTACGCTGTCGTGCTCCTGCAGCCCCACCTCGAAAATACCCGCCACATGGAAATCCCGCAGGCGCGGTACGATCGCGTCGCCCACGCCGGCGGCGCTCGCGGTGTTGCCGGGGATCATGACCGTCACCGTATCGCCCATGCCCACTTGCAGCTGATAGGCAAGCATCCTTCCCAAGACGATCCGATTCGAACCGGGCGTAAGATCGGTCAACCTGCCTTCGCGCATCGCATCACCGATGGATGACACTTGGGCCTCGAGCGCGGGGTCGATGCCGCGAACGATGGCGCCGCTCATCGAGGGCTGCCGGCTCAGCATGGCATCGATATCGAGGAACGGAGCGGCGGCCGTGAGGCCGGGCGATCCCTGCAGTTGCCGAATGCGGGTTTGCCAATCGGCGATCGGCGCCCCCGCCGCATTCAAAGTCGCATGCGCGGTGAGGCTGAGAAGGCGGGTCCGCAACTCCGACTCCAGGCCGTTCATGACCGACAGCACCGTGATCAGGGCGGCCACGCCCAGCGCGACCCCGACCAGCGAGACCCAGGTGATGAACGACACGAAAAAGCTGTGCTCGCGGGCCAGCGAGTAGCGCAGGCCCACGAAAACTGGAACGGGCTGGAACATTCGCGGCGATTAAACCACAATTGACAATGTAATCAGAGTGTTAATTGCGTCAAAGATTGGCTCACCGAGGGAGTGTTATAGTTCGGGGGACCATGGAATGATCGGAAATGATAGGGGCAACAGATGAGGTGCGCCATGAAGTATCGATACCTGCTGCTTGCGGCAGTGCTCGCCGGCGGCCTCGCCGCGGCCGAAACCATCGCGGTCGACAGCGGCATTGCCGTCAAGGAGTCCGACGTAGTCACGCCGACCCGTGGCATGACCATGGACCAGGTCGCGACCAAGTTCGGAGCTCCGGTCACCAAAGTTCCCGCCGTCGGCAAACCGCCGATCTCGCGCTGGGAATATCCGGGCTTCGTCGTGTACTTCGAGGCCGACCACGTCATTCACAGCGTGGTCGCGAACTCTTGACGCTTTACAATCATCTACACGTGCACAAAAGCGTCCAGGCAGAACTCATTCGTTCATTAACTAAAATCGCGTAATATCGCCTCAAGGTCGGTGCAAGCCCACCGCGACTGGTTCGCGGCGGGCGTTTATTTTTTTCAAGTTTTGAAGTGTTGATGTCCTTACTCGAACCCACTCTACCCAGCGCCGGGACGCCCGTCGTCAAATGGGGCAAGCTCTACGGCGCTGCGCCGGCACTCGCCATCGCGGAGGCCGCGGTACGGGCAAGAGGTCCGCTCATCGTCATCGCGCAGAGTACGCGCGAGGCGGAAGCCTTGAGCGATGAAATTCGATTCTTTGCCGGCGGCGGCTTGAGCGTCGGCGTTTTCCCCGATCTGGAGACCCTGCCCTACGACGGCTTCTCCGCGCACCCGGATATCACCTCGGGCCGGCTCGCCGCCTTGGCAGAGTTGCCGCGCGCCCGCAAGGGTGTCTGGCTGGTCGCCGTCGACACGCTGCTGCAGCGGCTGGCGCCCCGCAGCTATGTCGAAGGCTATTCCCTCAAGGTCCATGTCGGCGAAAGCCTCGATCTCGACGCCCTGCGCGCGAAATTGGCCCTGGCCGGATATGCCGCCGTCACCCAGGTCGTCGCCCACGGCGAATTCGCCGTGCGGGGCTCGCTGATCGATGTCTTTCCCATGGGCTCGGACACTCCCTTTCGAATCGACATGCTGGACCGCGATGTCGACAGCATCCGGCGCTTCGATCCGGACACGCAGCGCTCCTTGGACAAACTGGACCGCATCGAACTCCTGCCCGCCCGCGAGACTCCGCTGAATCCCGACGCCGTGCGCGAGTTCCGCCGCCGCTACCGCGTGCGCTTCACCGGCGATCTGTCCGAGCAGGCGATTTACCGCGACGTGAGCACGGGGATTGCGCCGGGCGGCATCGAATATTTCCTGCCCCTGTTCTTCGACCGCACGTCCCACCTGTTCGAGTATCTGCCGCCGGACAGTGTCCTGGTGGTCATGAACGACGCCGCGTCCGGCGTGGACGGCCTCTGGAGCGGCATCGCCGAACGCCATGAGCAATTGCGTCATGACCGCCGGCGGCCGATCTTGGATCCCGCGGAAGTCTATTTGACGCCCGCGGAATTCCAAGAGTCCTACGCAGCCTGGCCGCAGATTCAATTGCACACCTTCGAATGGCCCCCGGAGACCGCGGGAGTCACCCAGAATTTCCCCAGCGCCGCGCCGGCCGCGGTCCGGATCGACCCGCGCGCCGAGCAGCCGGCGGCGGAATTGGCGGCGCATCTTGAGGCGAGCCCCGCGCGGGTGCTGCTTGCCGCCGAGTCCGCCGGACGCCGGGAATTGCTGCTGGATCTGCTTCGCGGCCGCGGCATTCAGGTGAAGATTTTCGATGACTTCGCGCATTTTCTGGCGAGCTCATCGAATCTCGGAATCACCGTATCGGGGGCCGTGTCGGGCCTGAGGCTGGACGCGCCGCCGCTGGAAATACTCACCGAGGCGCAATTGTTCGGGGATCGCGCGCGGCAGGAACGCAGGCGCCGCCGTGCCGAGCGCGATCCGGCGAAAATACTCAAGGAGCTGTCGGATCTGCGTATCGGTGCGCCCGTGGTGCACGAGTCCTACGGGGTGGGACGCTACGTCGGGCTGCAGACCATGGACGTCGCCGGGTACACCGGCGAGTTCCTCGTGCTCGAATATGCCGACGGCGACAAATTGTATGTTCCGGTGCAGGCGCTGCACCTCGTGTCCCGCTACACCGGAGCGCCGGCCGAAACCGCGCCGCTCCACAAGCTCGGCGGCGAACAGTGGCAGAAAGCGCGCCGCAAGGCGGCACAACGCATACGCGATGTGGCCGCCGAACTCCTGGATCTCTACTCACGGCGCGCCGCCCGGCAAGGAACCCAGATGCTGGCCGGCGAAGCCGACTATCGCGCCTTTCAAGCCGGCTTCCCGTTCGAGGAGACCGCCGACCAGTCCTCCGCGATCGATCAGGTGCTGAGCGACCTCAAATCCGACAAGCCCATGGACCGGGTCATCTGCGGCGACGTCGGATTCGGCAAGACCGAGGTCGCTCTGCGCGCCGCCTTCGTCGCCGTGCAAGCCGGCAAGCAAGTCGCGGTGCTGGTGCCCACCACCCTCCTCGCTCAGCAGCACTACACGACCTTCGTCGACCGCTTCGCCGACTGGCCGGTCCGCATCGAAAGCCTGTCGCGTTTCCGCAGCAACAAGGAGGCGGAGGGAGTCCTCGCCGGCGTCGCCGCGGGCAAGATCGACATAGTCATCGCCACGCAGCGATTGCTGCAGGGTAAGACGCGTTTCAAGGACTTGGGATTGGTGGTGATCGACGAGGAACATCGTTTCGGTGTGCGCGACAAGGAGAGACTGAAGGCTCTGCGAACCGAGGTGGACGTTCTCACGCTCACGGCGACGCCGATTCCGCGGACCCTCAACATGGCCATGGGCGGCCTGCGCGATTTGTCGCTCATCACGACACCGCCCGCGGAACGCCTTGCCGTCAAGACCTTCGTGCTCGAATGGAATGAAACCATGGTGCGCGAAGCCTCCTTGCGCGAGATCCGGCGCGGCGGGCAGATATACTTCGTCCACAACACCATCGAGACCATCGAAAAGACCGCGGAGGCCGTCCGCAAGCTCGTGCCCGAGGCGACCGTCGCCGTGGGGCACGGACAGATGCGCGAACGCGATCTGGAGCAGCTCATGCTCGACTTCTATCATCGGCGCTTCAACGTTCTCGTGTGCACCACCATCATCGAGAGCGGCATCGACGTGCCGACGGCGAATACCATCGTCATCGACCGCGCGGATCGATTCGGCCTGGCGCAGATCCATCAATTGCGGGGCCGCGTCGGACGATCGCATCACCGCGCATATGCCTACCTGATCACGCCGCCGCGAAAGGCGATGACGGCGGATGCGGTCAAACGCCTGGAGGCGCTCGAATCGCTCGAGGAACTCGGCGCCGGATTCACGCTGGCCACCCACGATCTCGAGATTCGCGGCGCGGGCGAACTCCTCGGCGATGAGCAGAGCGGCCAGATCCAGGAGATCGGCTACAACCTGTACATGGAATTGCTGGAGCGCGCCGTTTCGGCCTTGAAGTCCGGGAAGCAACCCGATCTCGAACGGCCGCTCGACGCGGGGCCCGAGGTGGAGCTGCACGTGCCCGTGCTGATCCCCGAGGACTATGTTCCCGACGTGCATTTGCGGCTGGTGCTCTACAAGCGCATCGCCAGCGCACCGTCCCGCGAAGAACTCGACGAGATGAAAGCCGAGATGATCGACCGCTTCGGACCGATGCCGGAGTACGCGCAATCGCTGTTTCGCGCGACGCGGCTCAAGCTGCGCGCCGCGGAGCTCGGAATCCGCAAGATCGACGCCGCCGCGGGCAGCGGCTATTTCATCTTCGAGGAGGCGAACAAGGTCGATCCGAAACGCGTGCTCAAGCTGATCCAGGGAAAACCGAAGGAATACCGTCTCGACGGTCCGCTGAAACTGCGCTTCGCCCACGACGCGCGCACCGAAGAGAAACTGTTCACCCGCGTCGAACAGCTGGTCGAGCAGCTCACCTAGCCGGAACTATTCATCAACTACGGAAAAGCTTGAAGAAGGCGGGATTGGGCAGGCATTTTCAATCCCTTACTGGCGGCGCCGTGGCCGGCGCCCGCCGCGGCCGCTCGAGTTGCGGCTACTGAACGGCTCCCAGATAGTCCATCTTGCCGATTTCGATCCCGTTCTTGCGCAGCAGTGCGTAAACCATGCTCACATGGAAAAAGAAATTCGGCAGCACGAAGTCGTTCCAATACGTGGTACCGGTGAATTTCCGCGGACCGTTGGGAAACTTGAGTTCGATGGTACGGCTTTCCGAGTCCTTCAGCTGCGCCGCGCTGACCGACTTCACGACATCCAGGGTTTTGGCAATCCGCGCCTTCAGTTCGGCAAACGTCACCTCCGTGTCTTCGTGCTTCGGCACCTCGATCCCCGCCAGACGCGCCGCCGCCCCTTTGGCGGTGTCGCAGGCGATTTGCACCTGACGCACCAGCGGATACATGTCGGGGAACAGGCGCGACTGGGCGAGAACCGCGCTGTCGAATTTCCTCGCCTCAGCCTGCGCCACCGCCTTGTCGAGAATGGCCGACATATTGGTCAAACCGCGCGTCAAAACCGGGATCGAGAAATCGTACATTGAAATCGACATCGTCCTCTCCTTAGATTGGGTCCGGCCAGCCGGGGCGACACTGTAACCAAAGTTCAGCCGGCTGATAAGGTATTCCGGTCCGAGATCATGGCCTCCCGGCCAACAACCGGCTGTTGGTGTTCGCCAAGGAATGAGCCCGGCGATCGGTCATGCGTCCATTGCGCCTGCCTTCGAGATGATACAGACTGTTACCGGTCCGTAACATCGCGTCAATCGAGTTCCCTCATGCACCCAATCGCAAGCTGGGCCAGAAGCCGCTTTCACTACGCGTGGATCGCGATCGCAGTGACCTTCCTGATCATGCTGGTCACGGCGGGAATTCGCGCGACGCCCAGCGTCATGATGGTGCCGCTGGAGCGCAGCTTCGGCTGGTCGCGCACCACCATCTCCCTGGCGCTCGCCATCAATCTTGCACTGTTCGGATTGATGGGACCGTTTGCGGCTGCGGCCATGCAGCGCTTCGGGATGCGCCGCACCGTGATCGGCGCGCTGGCGGTCCTGGCGGGCGGCGTTGCGCTGTCGAGCAGAATGCACGCGGCCTGGCAGATGGTGCTGATCTGGGGAGTGCTCGTCGGAGGTGCGACCGGAGCGACTTCGGTGACGCTCGGCGCCGCGGTCGTGAACCGTTGGTTCACGGCGCACCGGGGTCTCGCGATGGGCATTCTTACGGCGAGCTCGGCGACCGGACAATTGCTGTTTCTGCCCTTGATGGCGTGGGTGGTGGAACATCAGGGCTGGCGGTCCATCGTGCTGTTGGTCGCACTGTCCGCGGCAATCGTATTGCCGATCGTGGCGCTGATGCTGCCGGAGCAACCCTCCTCCATCGGGCTGCGTCGCTTCGGTGAATCCGCCGATGCGCCGGCCGGTCCCGCGGCGCGCCACGCGAATCCCATCGCCATCGCCTTTGCCGCGCTGGCCAAGGCCGTGAAGCTCGGAGATTTCTGGTTGCTGTTCTTCACCTTCTTCATTTGCGGCGCCAGCACCAACGGCTACATCGGTACGCACTTCATCGCGATGTGCGGCGACTACGGGCTGTCGGAGGTTCGCGGCGCAGGCATGCTCGCCGCGATGGGCGTGTGCGATTTGTTCGGCACCACGCTGTCAGGCTGGCTGTCCGACCGCTTCAACAACCGCGTGCTGCTGTTCTGGTACTACGGACTGCGCGGACTGGCGCTGATTTTCCTGCCGTTCGCCTTCGGCTACCAATATTTCGGCTTAGGCCTGTTCGGCTTGTTCTATGGGCTCGATTGGGTCGCGACGGTGCCGCCCACGGTGCGCATCACCGGCGATGTCTTCGGGAGCACGGACGCACCCGTGGTATTCGGTTGGGTGGTCGCCGGCCATCAACTGGGCGCCGCATTCGCCGCACTGGGCGCAGGCATGCTGCGCAGCACGCTCGGAACCTACACCGTTGCGACGATGATCTCCGGCGGACTCTGCGTGCTGGGCGCCTTGCTGATCTTGCGCGTCAATCGGCCGCGCTTTGCGCCTGCGATGGCTGCCGGCTGAGTGCCTGCCCGGCAGGCTCCTATCCGATCAAGGACCTCAGCCGCCGGGTATGGGTTCCCGTCGGGCGATCCGTGCAATCTGGCTCAGGCGGCCTGATTGCGCCCGGACTTCTTGGCGAACTGCAGCTGGCTCTGCGACCTCTGCAGCAGGCTTGCGGGGTTGTCGGCGGGGTCCGGTACCACGGCGCATACGCCCACGCTCACGCTCACATAGCGCAGAATCGCCGAACGGGGATGATGGATTCTGAGTTCCCTTACTCTCTCGGCCATGAGTTGCCCGATGCGCAGTGCCTGCTCGTTCGTGAGGCCGGGTGCAAACGCAATCAAGCTTCCGCCGTCGATGCGCGCCGTGACATCGCTCGAGCGGCGCAGACATCCCGACACCACGTGCGCCACGCGGCGGATGGTGGAGTCGCCGGCCGCGCGGCCAAAAGTCGCGTTGTAGAGGTCCAAGGCGTCGATGTCGACCGCGAACACGGCGATGCTGCGTTTTTCCCGCTGCGCCACCGCCCAATCGCGTTTCAGCAGCTCCTCGAGATAGGGCAAGGTGAACAAACCGGTCAAGCGATCGTCGCGAATGACCACCGCGGTCGGTTGATGCGCGCCGCTCAATGAATCCCGGGTCAGCCTGGGGTCGATGCGCAGACGCTCGCCCGCATCCCGATGATGACCGGCGAAATGAGTGATGCGTCCCTGTTCGTCGAGCAGCGGCGAAACCGTCATCTCGTTCCAGAACACCCTCCCGTCCTTGCGGTAATTGCGCAGCAGCACCCGGCAGGATTCCCCCTTCCCAAGCGCCTCACGCAATCGATGCCGGCCGTCCTGCCCGCAATCGTCCCCCTGCAAGAAGCGCAGATTGCGGCCGACCAGCTCCGCCGCCGAATAGCCCGTGAGGGCCTCGAATCCGGGATTGACGTAAATCACGGGACGCTCGGGATCCAGTGCATCCACGAGCGCGATCCCGTCGGTCGAACTCTCGACCAGGCGCCGGTAGATACTTGCGTCAAAGCCCGTCATGACTGCCTCTCTGTCAACACCAGCGGCGGAATCGCCGACAGGCCGGCGATCCTGGCCGTGGTCTCCTGCCAATGCCGGTCCGCGCGCAGATCCGCCGGTGCCTCGCCGCGGGCCCGCATCCGCACCAGCCGTGCCTGAGATGCCGCGGAGGCGACATTCGCCCCGAAACGCCCCAGCACCAATTCTACGGAATGTCGATCGTTGCAAATGGGCAGGACGTCGCAACCTGCCGCTAAGGCAAGGTCGACGCGCGCCAAACAATCGCCGAATGCGGCGGCTCCCGCCATGCTCAGGTCGTCCGCGAACACGCAGCCGTGAAAGCCCATTTCGCCGCGCAAGACCCCGGCGATCCAGCGCTTGGACAGGCTGGCCGGCAACGCATCCACCGCCGGAAACACCACATGGGCCGCCATGATCCCCGGGAGATTGTTGTCGATCAGCGGGCGGTAGGGCCGGATATCCGCCTCCAAATCGACGAATTCGCGCCGGTCCACCGGCAACGCAGTATGCGAATCGGCGACCACCGCCCCGTGCCCGGGAAAGTGCTTGGCGATCGCCGCCATCCCGGCCTCGCGCATGCCCGTCATGGCCGCCACGGCCAATGCCGCCACCGTATCCGGATCGCTGTGAAAGGCACGGTCGCCGATGATCTCGCTCACGCCGTAGTCGAGGTCGACGCAGGGGGCAAAGCTGAAGTCCACCCCCACCGCGCGCAGTTCGCCGGCCAGCAGCCAGCCTACCGATTGCGCCAGCGAGAGAGCGTCGCGCCGGTCCTCGTCGAATCGTCTGCCGAGGAGGCGGGCGGCCGGAAGGCGCGTAAATCCCTCGCGAAAGCGCTGCACGCGGCCCCCTTCATGGTCCACCGCGATCAGAAGATGCGGCGTGCGCAAGGCGCGGATTGCCGCCGTGAGTTCCGCCAGCTGCCGTGGATTGCTGTAATTCCGGGTGAACAGAAGAACGCTGCCGACCATGGGATGCGCGAGCACCCGGACATCCTCGGAGCTCAGTTCCGTACCGGCGATGTCGACCATGAGCGGGCCCAGACTCATCCGGGACCCTCGAACACCGCGATCGATTCGACGTGCGTCGTCTGCGGAAACATGTCCATCACCCCTGCGCAGGCCAGCTTGAACCCTTGGGTGTACACCAAGATCTCCGCATCCCGCGCCAAACTCCCTGGATGGCAGGAAATATACACGACTCGGCGCGGACGCCAATGCGCCATTCGCGGGAGCAGAGCGGAGGCGCCCGCCCGCGGCGGATCGAGCAGCACCAGATCGTAGCGCTCGTTCGCCCAGGGTCCGAACTGCGCCGGGTCGAACAGATTCTCCATGAAGAATGCGGCATTGCCAACGCCGTTGCGGACGGCGTTGCTTTGCGCCCGGCTCACCAGCGCCGACCCTCCTTCCACGCCCACCGCGCGCCGCGCTCTGCGGGCCAGAGGCAGGGTGAAATTGCCCAAGCCGCAAAACAAGTCGAGGACCGTGTCGCCGGGCGTAGGGAGCAGCGATTCCATCGCCGCGTCCACCATCGATGCATTGATCTCGCGGTTGATTTGGATGAAATCGACCGGACCGAATTCGATGACGACACGGCCGCCGTCCACCGCATAGGTCAGGGGCGGATAGTCCGAGCCCACGGGTTGCACGCTGTCGAGCCCCCCGGTCTGCAGAAAGATCTGCAGGCCCCGCTCGGCGCCGAAGGCCGCGATCTTCCCGGTATCCGCCGGTCCCGGCGCCTCCAGTACACGGAATACGAGCGCGGCCGCCGCATCGCCGGCGGCCACCTCGACCTGCGGTATCCTTTCTCTGATGGCCAAGGTCTCCACGAGGGCGGCAAGATCCTCCGGCAGTGTGGCCAGCGGCTCGATCAGCACCTCGCAGCGGCGCAGGTCCGCGAGGTAGGGTTTTGCGCGTTCGCGAAAACCGGCGAGCACCCGCCCCTTCTTGTGGACATACTTGACGCCGAGGCGCGCCCGGCTGCGATACGCCCACGCGGGACCGCGCAGCGGCGGCAGCACGCGCTCCGGCCGCACTCTTCCGATCCGCTCCAAATTGTCGAGCAGCTGCCGCTCCTTCGCGGCCAGTTGGGCCGGCGCCGACAGATGCTGCAAGGAGCACCCGCCGCATGTCCCGAAGTGCGCGCAGGCAGGGACGACACGATCCGGCGAGGCCGCCAGAACATCGACCAAGGCGGCTTCGTCCAATTGCCGGCGCCGCTTGATGAAGCGAAAACGGACGCGTTCCCCCGGCAGTGCGCCGTCGATGAAGACGGCCTTGCCGTCCACGCGTGCAACCCCCCGGCCGTCGTGCGCCAGGTCCACGATGTCGGCTTCCTGCACGTCACTCAGGCTCAAGTCTCGGGCCACGCCGCCGCAAACTCCTTGAGGTGTTCCGCAGTCGATTCGCTCAGCGTCTTGCGCACTCGCGCGACCTCATGGGCGTGCTCGGCCGCGTTCAGCCGCCCGCGCAACAGCTCGAACCGCAGATAAATCAGGAAAGTATTCAGCACGTCGGTCTCGCAGTAGGCACGAATGCGCGCAAGTCCGCCCTTCAGGTACTCGGGCCAAACGTCGGCGCCATGCATTCCCACCTTGCCGGGAAAACCGAGGAGCGTGGCGATGTCGTTCAGGCTCGCCCGACCGCGTCCCTGGAAACCGGACAAGATGTCCATCAGGTCCATGTGCCGCCAATGAAACCGGCTCAAGTAATTGCTGAATCTGAAGCTATGATCGGAATCGCCCGTTTCCCAGTAGCGCGCGGCGGTTACGCCGTGCAGGAGACTGCGATAATGCAGCACCGGAAGGTCGAACCCCGCGCCGTTCCAGGAAACGAGGTCCGGCGTGAACTTGTCCAACCCGTCGAAGAACCGCTCGATCAATTCCTTCTCCGACGATGTCTCGTCGCCGACGCTCCACACCTTCAGAGAATCTCTCGAGCGCATCACCACGGAGATCGCGACGACCCGATGTTGCTCGTGCGACAGAAATTCGCTGCCGGTTTCCTGGCGGCGCTTGGTGACCATGATCTGCGCCACGTGCTCGTCGGACAGGCCGTGCAGGCCGAAGAGGCGCCGGCCCAGATCGGTGTCGGGCACGGTTTCGATGTCGAACACCAGGGTGTTCATGCGGGCGTGCGTCTCACGATGTCGAACACCAGGGTGTTCATGCGGGCGCGCGCCGCATGAGCACGGCGACCGCGACCACGAGGCCCGCCTCGTCGGTCAATGTCACATGGCCTTCGCCTATACCCAAGGCCTCGCGGACCCTGGCGCCGCGCGGAGAATAGACGACCTCGGGCCTGCCCCAGGAATTCTGCACCACTCCCACGTCGCGTATCCAGACGCCGTGCGCAAAGCCCGTGCCCATGCCTTTGACGATGGCCTCCTTGGCGGCGAAGCGCATGGCGATGAATCGCACCGGGCGCGCCGTGCGCTCGAACTGCACCCGCTCTTCGGGCATCAAGAGATGCGACAGGAAGCGCTCGCCGTGCTTCTCATAGACGCGCTCGATGCGATCCACCTTGAGCACATCGATTCCTATCCCGTAGATCATCGCGCCCGCATCATCGTGCCGCGCGCATCAGCTCTTTCATGTCGCGCACGGCCTTGGCCAGACCGTCGACCACCGCGCGTGCCACGATCGCGTGCCCGATGTTGAGCTCGACGATTTCCGGAATGGCGGCGATGGGCCCGACGTTGTGGTAGTTGAGGCCGTGACCCGCATTCACGATCAGCCCGAGGCGCGCGGCAAACTTCGCGGCGGCGCACAGGCGCTCGAATTCGCGCGCGCGGGCGGCGCCCGTGGAATCGGCATAGGTCCCGGTATGGAGCTCTATCACGGGTGCTTCCACGCGGCCTGCCGCCTCGATCTGCTCCAGGTCAGGATCGATGAACAGGGAGACGCGCACGCCCGACGCGCCCAGCGCCTTCACGGCGTCGCCCACCCGTGCGGCGTGTTCCAGAACATTCAGGCCGCCTTCCGTCGTGATCTCCCGGCGGGACTCGGGCACCAGGCAGCAATCCTGGGGCAGGACCTTCTGGGCGATCCGGATCATCTCGTCCGTCACCGCCATTTCCAGGTTCATCCGCGTCTGCAATGCCTCGCGCAGTGCGGCGACATCCCGGTCCTGGATGTGCCGGCGGTCTTCGCGCAGATGCAGGGTGATGCTGTCGGCCCCCGCCTCCTCGGCGATGAGCGCCGCATGCAAGGGGTCGGGATAGCGGCCGCGGCGCGCCTGGCGCAGGGTCGCCACGTGATCGATGTTCACGCCGAGAGCGATCCCGGGGTGCAGGGCACCGCCGCTCACGACCGGACCTCCGACAAGGGCATGGGGTCACGAAGACCCGTAGCCTCTCGCTGGCGCAAGGCCAGCGCCACCTCACGCGATTTCAGGGGGCGGCCGTCGAGACAGGCGTCGATGGCCGCGCGCAACACCCGCTTGGCGTCGCGCAGCGAGCGGGCGTCGCCGAAGCTCTCCGCCTGCAGATCCGCCAGGGACTGGCCGTAGACCGCCCCGGGCGACTCGGCCACGCAGGGCTGCGGCCCGCTCTCGGCGGCAAACCGGTAGTACCGGCCGGGCTCCACCGGCGTCCCATCGCCCGTCCTCGCGAGCTCCAGCCCATAGCCGAGGGTCTGCAACAAGCGCTTCTCGAAGCGGCGCAGCGCGGGTTCCTCGATGTCCCCGTTGCACAGGGCCTGAACGCACGAGGCGTAGAACGAGAAAATCTCGGGATGCGGATCGCAGCGCACCGTCAGCTTCAGGAGCAGCTCGTTCAAATAGAATCCGCTCATGAGCCGATTCGGCGGGAGATTGGTCACCGGACCATCGATCTCCGCCGTCACCAGCTGACAGGCCTCCCCCTTGCCGGACCAGGATACGAGCATGCGCTGAAAGGGCCGCAGCACACCCCGAAGGCCTGACTTGGGCCCGTTGGCGCCGCGCGCGAACAGCGTCAGCCGTCCATGGTCGAGGGTCACGACCTCCACGATGCGGCTGGTGTCGCGATAGGCATATTGGTGCAAAACGTAGGCCGGGGCCAGCCATACGTGCCGCGCACTCTTCATAACGTGTCGTACCCGAACTGGCGCAGCGCCATTTCGCTGTCGGCCCAGTTCTCCTTGACCTTGACCCACAATTCAAGATGCACGGAGCGCTGCCACAGATCGTTGAGTTCGATGCGGGCCAACCGGCCGATTTCCTTCAGCCGTTCGCCGCCCTGGCCGATCACGATGGCCTTCTGACCGGCGCGCTCGACCCAGATGACGGCGTTGATCATGAGGCGATTGTTCTCGTCCGCAAAGCGTTCGATTTGCACATTGATGCCATAGGGCAATTCCTCGCGCAGCTTCAGCGTCAGCTTCTCACGCACGATCTCGGCCGCATGGAACGGCTCGTCCCGATCGGTGACGACATCGGAGGCGAACAGCGGCGGCGACACCGGCAGCCGCGAACCGACGAGATCGACCAGGCGATCAAGATTATCAGACTCGAGCGCCGATACCGGCACGATTGCCGATGCCGGAATGCGCTGCGTCAGGTCCTCGAGGAAGGGCAGCAGCTGTTCCTTGGGAAACACGCGGTCGACCTTGTTGACCACCACGAACAGCGGCTGCTTCAGGCCCCGCACCCGTTCCCAGACCCAGGTATCTTCATCCGTGAAGCGCATGGCTTCGATCACGAACAAGACCACATCCGCGTCCTGGGAGGACGAAATGGCCACGCGGTTCATGTACTGATTCATCACGCGGCGCGTCGATTCATGCAGACCGGGCGTGTCGACCAGCACCAATTGGGCCTCGGGGCGGTTGACCACGCCCAAAATCCGATGCCGCGTGGTTTGCGGCTTGGCGGTGACGATGGACACCTTGCGCCCCACCAAGGCATTGACCAGGGTGGATTTGCCGACATTCGGCCGGCCCACGATGGCCACATGTCCGGCGCGAAACGGGGCAGCGCTCATGAGGGCTTCCTGATTTGGGGGGGCAGCAGCTCCAGCAATTTCGCGGCGGCCAGCTGCTCGGCGCGGCGGCGGCTGCCGCCCTCGCCCACGGCCGCCAAGCCGAGAACGGGAACCTCGCAACTCACGGTGAAGGATTGCAGGTGAGGATCGCCGGCCGCCGCGATCAAGGTATAGACCGGCAAAGTGAGCCCGTGCGCCTGCAGGGCTTCCTGCAAGCGTGTCTTCGGGTCCTTCAGCGTGTCCGCGGCCGGCAAATCCGACAGCCGCGGACCCATGATGCGCGCCACCACGCCCGCCGCCGCATCGAACCCGGAATCCAGAAAGATCGCGCCCAATATGGCCTCCAGCGCATCCGCCAGTATCGAGGCCCGGCGAAACCCGCCGGTTTTCAACTCACCCGGCCCAAGACGCAGGTGAGGCCCAAGCCCGAGCTCGGCCGCGATTTGCGCCAAGGTCTCGCCGCTCACCAAGGTCGCCCGCTGCCGTGAAAGCGCTCCCTCGTCCGCCTCAGGATGCGCCTCGTAGAGCAGGCGCGCCACGGCACAATTGAGCATCGAATCGCCGAGGAATTCCAGCCGCTCATTGTGATCCGCGCCGGCGCTGCGGTGAGTCACCGCGGCATGACACAGCTCTGCTTGCGCGAAAACGTAGCCGAACGAACGTTCGACCCAGATCAGGAGCTCGTCGTCTCTGGAGAACGGAATCACTGCACCGTCACGGTCTTTTCGAAGTGCACCGACAGCGAGATATTGGCGATGTACGGCGCGCTGTCGTCGTAGGCCACGTGCAGCTGCATTCCATGCTCGTCTTTCGTGATTTCGATGTCCTTTTGCTCGACTGCGGTGATGTCTTCTATGGCCCAGTGCCGGTCCAGGGATTTACGGACCCCCGACAGATCGGGATTCTCACCTTTGAATTCCGTCGCCGCCGATTCCATGGTGCGTGCGAGCTTCATGTAGTTCAGATACAGGGGAACCAGGCGAACGCCGGCGTAGCCGATGGTGCCGACCAACACGAGAATGCAGAGCAACCCGATGAATGTCATGCCTAGCTGGCGCTGCCGCATAGATCGTTTCATCTCTTCGCCTCCCTCAGTTGACCCCTTATTGAATCGCATTCCCCACCCGCCGCCAGAGAGGCCCGTCACGAGTATCGAGATTAAGCCAGATTCGCACCGCCTTGCCGACCAGATTCTGCTCCGGCACGAACCCCGGCGCATCGATATCGTCCAGCCACCGGCTGTCCTTGCTGTTGTTGCGGTTGTCGCCCATGAAGAAATAATGGCCCGCGGGCACCACCCACTCTCCCGTTTTGACGCCGCCGCTGGCGAACATGATGCGATGGCGCTTGGCGTCCAGCTGCTCGAAGGCCGTGGGAGCGCCCACATAGTTCCACAAATCCTGCTTGGGACCGGTATAGGCCGGCCCGCGCTCCTGGAACATGGGCTTGCCGTTGATGTACAGCTGATTGTTCTCATCCACCCGGACGCGGTCCCCCGGAAGGCCGACCAGCCGTTTGATGTAGTTGATCTTCGGGTTGGGCGGAAGGCGGAAGACGATCACGTCGCCCCGCTGCGGAGTGCCCGTGGGAACCAGCAGAGTATTGGTGACCGGCAGGCGCAATCCGTAGGAATACTTGCTGACGAAGATGAAATCGCCGTCGAACAGAGTCGGCATCATGGAGTCCGACGGAATGCGAAACGGCTCGAACAGGAACGACCGGATCACCAATACCAACACGATGACCGGAAAGAATGAGCGGGCGTATTCGACGGCAAGGGGTTCGCGCACGCGCTCGGGCAGAGTGCCCGCCGAAGCGGCGGCCTGCCGGCGGCCGCGCGCGAAGAATGCCTGATCCAGCACCCAGATCATCCCCGAGATGGCGCCGACCACCACCAGCATGAGACTGAAATCGACGGCCTCGTAGCGAAACAGGCGCCACAGCATCGCCAACGCCAGAACCACCAGCGCGTACCCGGCTATTTTCGGCAGCCACGGCTCCTCGACGCTGGTCGCGCCGGGATCGCGCTTGGGCCTGAAGAACCAGCCGTCGATCAAAATCACCAGCACGCAGGCGACGCCTGCGCACAAAAGTCCCACGAAAAGGCTGTCGCCGTCGTTCATCGAATACCTCTAATGGCTGCCACGGGCCGGTTCAATTGGTCTTCTTGCCGACCTGCAAGACGGCCAGAAACGCCTCCTGCGGAATCTCTACCTGGCCCACTTGCTTCATGCGCTTCTTGCCGGCCTTCTGCTTCTCCAGGAGCTTGCGCTTGCGCGTGATGTCGCCGCCATAGCATTTGGCCAGCACGTTCTTGCGCATGGCCTTGACGCTGGCGCGCGCAATGATATGGCTGCCGATGGCCGCCTGGACCGCGATGTCGAACATCTGCCGCGGGATCAGCTCCTGCATCTTGTCGACCAGTTCCCGGCCGCGGTTGTAGGCATTGTCGCGGTGGACGATGAGCGACAGCGCGTCGACCGGATCGCCGTTGATCAAGACGTCGAGCTTGACCAGAGGCGCGGCCTGAAAATGACTGAATTCGTAATCGAACGAGGCATAGCCGCGGCTCGCGGACTTCAGCCGATCGAAGAAATCCAACACGACTTCGGCCAGGGGCAGTTCATACTGCAGGGATACCTGGCTGCCGAGGAACAGCATTTTCTTCTGCACGCCGCGTTTCTCGCTGCACAGAGTCAGCACCGCGCCCACATGGTCCGGAGGCACCAGGATGTTGGCCGTGATGATGGGCTCGCGCAGTTCGGATATGCGGTCCTGAGGCGGCAATTTGGTCGGGTTGTCGACCTGGATCACCGACCCGTCCGTGAGCAGCAGTTCGTAGATGACGGTCGGCGCGCTGGTGATGAGATCCAGGTTGTACTCGCGCTCGAGCCGCTCCTGAACGATGTCCATGTGCAGCAGCCCCAGGAAACCGCAGCGAAATCCAAAACCCAGCGCCGTCGATACTTCGGGCTCGAAATGCAGCGCCGAATCGTTGAGCTTCAATTTCCTCAGCGCCTCGCGGAATTGCTCGTAGTCGTCGGAGCTCACGGGGAACACTCCCGCGAAGACCCGCGGCTGCACCTGCTTGAAGCCCTCGAGCGGCGCTTTGGCAGGGTTCCCCTCCAGAGTAATGGTGTCGCCGACCGGCGCCCCGTCGATCTCCTTGATGCCGGCAATGACGAATCCGACTTCGCCGGTAGCAAGAGAATCGCGCGGAGTGGGTTTCGGCGCGAATCGGCCGAGCTTGTCTACCTGGTGACTGCGCCCTGTGGACATGACGCGGATCTTGGCCCCTGTGTGCAACGCACCATTCATCACGCGCACCAGCGAGACCACCCCCACATAATTGTCGAACCAGGAATCGATGATCAGCGCCTGCAGAGGCCCGTCCGGATCACCCTTGGGGGGCGGAATGCGCTTGACCAGTTGTTCCAGCAGCTCCGGAACTCCCAAACCCGTCTTGGCGCTGACCAGAGCGGCATCGTCGGCCGGTATACCGATGATTTCTTCGATTTCGTGGATGACTTTGGCGGGATCGGCCGAGGGCAAATCGATCTTGTTGATGACCGGGAGAACCTCGAGTCCCTGCTCCAGCGCCGTGTAGCAGTTGGCGACGCTCTGCGCTTCGACTCCCTGCGCCGCATCCACCACCAAGAGCGCGCCTTCGCAGGCCGCCAGAGAGCGCGATACCTCGTAGGAAAAATCCACGTGGCCCGGCGTATCGATGAAATTCAGCTGGTAGAGCTCGCCGGTGACCGACTTGAACGCCAGCGTGACGCTCTGCGCCTTGATGGTGATGCCGCGCTCACGCTCTAGATCCATCGAGTCGAGCACTTGGGCCTGCATTTCCCGAGCATCGAGACCGCCGCATTCCTGGATGAATCGGTCAGCCAAAGTCGATTTGCCGTGATCAACATGAGCAATGATGGAAAAATTGCGGATATTCTTCATCTACGCCTGGGCTCGGACAAACTCCCGATTATACCGGTCGGCGATGGTAAGCGAGGGCCTTATGCACTTCCTCGGTGTCCAAATGCCCGTGACACACCAATTCTCCCGCGAACAGCAGCACGGGAATCTTGTGGCCGTAGCGCACTCTCGCCGCCGGGTCGGCATCGACGTCGAGCACATCGACCTCGAAGGGGGCGGCCTCCGGCAACGCGGCGAGTCCGCTCAACATCTCCTCGCACAGGCCGCAGCCCGGGCGTGAATACAGGAGAAACCGCGGCAAGCTGCGCGAGCGCACCGATCAACGGCGCGGAAGTTCGGCGGCCCCGGAGGATTTGACCGAGTGAGCGATGAACTCCACGGTCTGGGCGGGCACTTCACCGACCGCAGTGACCTGGTGGCCCTGCACGACGGTGGAAAAAGCGAATCCCGACCCCACGCGCGCAAGCCCTTGCATCGGCGGTTCGGCGGGAGCACTGTCGCCGGCATCCGCACCGGTGCCCGTGTTTCGCGCACCGGCGCCCTGCGCTTCGGCAGGCTGCGCTTCGACGAATACCGACACGGTAGCCAGGCCGTCCGAGTACACCAGGTGGCTCGCGGGAACGCTTGCTCCGCCGATGGTATGGGCGCCGGACGCCGTCAGATGGAAGCCGGGCGGCAATTCGCTCGCGCGGTAGGCGGACAAGGCCGCAGAGGCGCCGTCGTGCGACGGTCCCTGGCGCACCCATCGCATGCCCTCGGTGCGTACCGCCGGCGCAAGATCGCTGTCCGGAATGGTCTCCGGCATGTCCAACCGCGCGAAGAATATCTGTTCGATCACCTGGCCGCGCGAATCGCAGAGCTGGGTCTTGAGCGGCATCGCGGTCTTTTCATCGAGCCAGAGCCGGTAGCCGAACCGGAACTGATCCAGAGGGTTCACGGCGATGACCCGCGCCGCGCGCCCGAGAATGTGCGTCGCCGGCAACGACTCGATTCGATAAAACTCGTTCACGTCCGCGCCGAACTGCGGCAGCGATCCCAGGAACGGGCCGTGATCCGCGCGCGGTTCGACCAGCACCGTATGCTGGTCGGGCAGGTAGCAGGTCAACTCATCGTTATTGCGCACGAACTCCCGCCCGGATCCATCCAGGGACTGCAGCCGCTCCGATACGTGCCCCGCCCGCACCCGGTGCACGATGCGCATGGTCTCGACGCGGCCCTCGCTCAAATGGAAGAACGTGCCGTCGTAATTGCGCGTGGCCAGGGTATGATTCATCTTCTGCAGCCAATCGCGCGGATCGTCGGCGCCCCGCGAATTCTGCGGCAGCGCCGCCAGCAGAGTGCCGACAACGGCGCAGGGAATGAGCCAACCGGTCCGATTGCGCATCGAATGCGTCATGGAGCGGCGTGCGCCGCGGCTTCGTGGGCCGCCGGCTGCTGTTCATCCTCGATCAGCAGGTCCGCCATCACCCCGCGCAGAGGAAGACCGGACGAATATCTGCTGTGGGCGAACACGTAGTTGGTCAGGCGCGCGGGAGCCATGGCCGCCGGCGCCGCAGGCAGGGCCGCCGGCACGGTATAGGAGATGGGTTCCCGGGACGCCGGCGCAGGGACCGCGACATGCGCCGTGAGCGGCACGCCGGGGCGCAGCATGGGTGCAACCGCCCGCTGCTGCAAGGCGACGACGGCGACGGCCGCCACGCCCGCCGCCACCGCGGCTCCCGCGAAAGGCCGCCACCACCGGGGTCCGCGAGCCTGCGCGACGGGCCCGTTGGCCGGAATCAGTTCGCCGTCGATGGCGAGATTGACGCGCCCGGCGAATCCCCGGGTTATGAGCCCGCCGCGGGTCGCGCCCCGGACCGCCTCGCCGATCAAGGCGTAGCGGCCGAAGCTCTCGCGCAGCTCCCCATCCCGGGTCAGGCGCTTCAGCAATAGTTCGGTTTCCGAATTGGGCAATTCTCCGTCGAGAAATGCCGAGACCTGCTCACGAATTTGTTCGCTCATGTGTCCTCAGGCCGACCAAGGCCGCCGTCGAATATGGGTCTTAGCTTCTTGTCGATCGCCTCTCGCGCACGGAAGATTCGCGAACGCACGGTACCCACCGGGCAATCCATGGTTTCCGCGATGTCTTCGTAGCTCAGTCCCTCCAGCTCGCGAAGGACGATTGCGGTCCGCAGGTCCTCCGGCAAGTTTTCGATGGCGCGGTTGACGGTGTCGCGAATCTCGTCGGTGAGCAGCAAGCCTTCCGGAGTCTCGGACTCGGCCAGCCGCGCGTGCAGATCGTATTGTTCCGGATTCTGAAGGTCGAGATCGTAATCCATGGGACGGCGTTTCGTGGCCACCAGGGCGTTCTTGGCGGTGTTGATGGCGATCCGATACAGCCAGGTATAGAACGCGCTGTCGCCGCGAAACGACTGCAACGCACGGAAGGCCTTGACGAAAGCCTCCTGTGCGATGTCTTCAGCCTCGGTTGCATCGTGCACGTAACGCATGATCAGCTTCAGCACCTTGTGCTGGTATCGCAGGACCAACAAATCGAACGCCGCGCGCTCGCCGTGCTGGACTCTCTCGACCAGTTTGAGGTCACTGTCTTCGACACTCATGTGTGATCCCAAACCGGCGAGCTCGCAAGCCAGCCTGTCGCGATAGACCGGCCGCCGACGGAAAAGTTCGACGATTCCCGGGCCGCACCAGGATTAAACGTGACTTTGCGCACAGGATCGAATTCTACGACTTATCTTCGGCCGGCGAGTGCGCCGTAATCCGGTCGATCAGGCTCGCGAACTCGGGCGGCGGAGACAGGGATCCCAGGCAATAGGCATGGAGAACGGTGTCCTGGGTCTCCAGCAGCCGCCTGAACGCATCCTGCTCCTGGTTCGACGCGCTGCGGAAACGTTCATCGACGTAGCGCTCCAGCAGAACATCCAGCTCCTTCATGCCGCGGCGGCAGCGCCAGCGCAGTTTCCCGAGCTCCTGTGCCATCAATGGCGGCGGTGAGCCATCAGCTGCTTGATTTCGCCGATGGCCTTGGCGGGATTGAGGTCCTTGGGGCAGGCCTCGGTGCAATTCATGATGGTATGGCAGCGATACAGGCGAAACGGATCCTCGAGATAGTCGAGGCGCTCGCCGGCCGCCTCATCGCGGCTGTCGACGATCCAGCGATAGGCCGCCAGCAGCGCCGCGGGCCCGAGATATCGATCGCTGTTCCACCAATAGCTGGGGCAGCTGGTGGAACAGCAGGCGCACAGAATGCACGCCGAGGGTCGATCGACCTTTTCCTGGTCTTCCTTCAGCCAGGGCTTGACCGACGCATATTGAGCATAGAAATTCGTGAGATCGGGGATCAAATCTTTGATGACCGGCATGTGCGGCAGGGGATAGATTTTGATGTCCTGCTTGACGTCGGCGCACGCGCTGACGCAGGCCAGGCCGTTCTTGCCGTCGATGTTCATGGCGCACGAGCCGCATATCCCTTCGCGGCATGAGCGCCGGAAGGTCAGCGTGGAATCGATCTCGTTCTTGATCTTGATCAGGGCGTCCAGCACCATCGGGCCGCAGGCGTCCATATCAACTTCGTAGCTGTCTAGGCGCGGGGTCTCGTCGACGTCCGGGTCGAAGCGGTAGATCTTGAAAACGCGCACGTTCTTGGTGCCCGCCGGCGCCTTGAACACCCGGCCGTCCTTGCGCACCTTGGAATTGGCGGGAAGCGAAAACTCAGCCATCTACCTTGCTCCTGTAGCCCCTTTGGCAGCAAAACAATCAGCTCTCTCGTGCTCGGAGACCAGCTCTCTCGTGCTCGGAGGCGGGATCGGCAGGCATTTTCCGGACCGCCGTGAACCCATCCCGCCTCCTTCAAACTTTATCCTCGACCCTTCAATAAGTTCGCGCCTTGGGCGGAATCGACTCGACATCGTCCGTCAAGGTGTTCAAATGCACCGGCCGATAATCGAAGCGGGTGGCGCCGTTGGCGTCCACCCAGCACAGCGTGTGCTTCATCCAGTTGTGGTCGTCGCGGTTCGGGAAGTCCTCGCGGGCCTGAGCCCCGCGGCTCTCCTTGCGGTTCTCCGCCGAATGCATGGTGGCGACGGCCTGCCCCAGGAGATTATCGAGCTCCAGGGTCTCGATGAGATCGCTGTTCCATACCAGCGATCGATCCGTGACTTGGACGTCCGCAAAGGAGGCGACGACTTCCGCGAGTTTGCGCTTGCCGTCGTTCAGGGATTCGCCGGTCCGGAATACGGCGGCGTCGCTCTGCATGACGCGCTGCATGTTCAGGCGGATGTCGGCCGTGCGCAGCGAGCCCTTCGCATGCCGCAATTTATCCAGACGAGCCAGAGTACCGTCGACGGCGTCGGCTTTGAATGCGCGGTGCGCCGTACCCTGCTTCACCACCCGCGCACAATGGCGCGCGGCTTCGCGGCCGAATACGACGAGATCGAGCAGCGAGTTGGATCCCAGGCGGTTTGCGCCGTGCACGGATACACAGGCTGCCTCGCCCACCGCCATGAGTCCGGGTACGACCGCCTCACTTCCGGCCGTGCGCGAGATAACCTCACCGTGCACATTGCACGCGATTCCGCCCATGTTGTAATGCACCGTCGGCAGCACGGGGATGGGGTCCTTGTTGACGTCCACTCCGGCGAATATCCGTGCGGTCTCGGCGATACCGGGCAGTCGCTCCTTGATGACCGCGGGACCCAGGTGCTCCAGATGCAGATCGATATGGTCCTCGAGCGGACCGACGCCGCGGCCCTCGCGGATCTCGACGGTCATCGCCCGGCTGACGACGTCGCGGGACGCCAGGTCCTTGGCGTTCGGCGCATAGCGCTCCATGAACCGTTCGCCGGCGGCGTTCGTCAGATATCCGCCCTCGCCGCGCGAGCCCTCCGTGATCAGGCAGCCGGCGCCATAAATGCCTGTGGGATGGAACTGGACGAACTCCATGTCCTGCAAGGGCAAACCCGCGCGCAGCGCCATGCCGCCGCCGTCTCCCGTGCAGGTATGCGCGGAGGTGCATGAGAACCACGCGCGGCCGTAACCGCCGGTGGCCACGATGACCATGTGGGCGCGAAATCGATGCAGAGTGCCGTCGGACATGTCGAGAGCGATGACTCCGCGGCACTCGCCATTTTCCATGATGAGGTCGAGAGCGAAGTATTCGATGAAGAAACTCGCTTCATGCTTGAGCGACTGCTGATACAGAGTGTGCAGCATGGCGTGGCCGGTGCGGTCGGCCGCGGCACAGGTACGCTGCGCAATGCCCTTGCCGAAGTGCGTGGTCATGCCGCCGAACGGCCGCTGATAGATGCGCCCGTCGTCGGTGCGCGAAAACGGCACGCCATAATGCTCGAGCTCGATGACCGCCGCCGGCGCTTCCTTGCACATGAACTCGATGGCGTCCTGGTCGCCCAGCCAGTCCGATCCCTTCACGGTATCGTACATATGCCATCGCCAATCATCGGCGCCCATGTTGCCGAGCGCCGCGGAGATGCCGCCCTGCGCCGCGACCGTATGACTGCGCGTCGGAAATACCTTGGTCAGGCAGGCGGTCGAGAGGCCCGCCTCGGCCAGGCCGAAGGTGGCGCGCAAACCCGCGCCTCCGGCGCCGACGACGACCACATCATAGGTGTGGTCGATCAATTTGTATTCGCTCATTTCTTCTAGGATCCGAACGCGACGCGCATGATCGCAAAAATGCCCGCGCCGCCCACGAGCACGTGGGCGAATCGCAGCAACAGCAGAGAAAGCACCTTCATGCCGGCGGAATGCACGTAGTCCTCGGTCACTTCGCTGGTTCCCAGGTAGGAGTGATACGTCGACACGGCAGCCAGCAGCACCGTCAGAAGGCCGCTCATCGGAAACGACAACCACGCCCTGACCGTGGCGTAATCGAGAGCCGGCAGCGACAGCAGCGACAGCATGAACCACAGCGTCAACGGGACGAGCGCGACGGCGCTCACACGCTGCGCCCACCAGTGCCCGGTACCGTCCTTGGCCGATCCCAATCCGAGCACCCGGCCCAGGGGGCTTTGCAAGCTCATGATCGGTGACCCGCCCATATCAAGCCCCAGACGCTCAAGGTCAGGGCGATCGAGCCGAGGACCGCGAACCAGCCGCTCGCGTGCCGCTGCGTGCGCTCGAAGCCGTAACCCGCATCCCAGAACAGATGGCGCACGCCGTTCAAGAGATGGTACAAAAAAGCAAAGGTCCAGCCGACCAGGCCGAAGCGTCCCACCGGACTGGCAAACAGCTTCGCCGCCGCGGCATAGGATTGCTCACCGCCGGCCAACGACACCAGCCAATAACAAAGCGCGAGGAGGCCCAATGACAGAGCAACCCCGGTGAACCGGTGGACGATCGACAGAGTATTGCCGATCTGCCATCGATAGATGTCCAGATGGGGTGAAGTCGGCCGTGCGCGTGCTGGCATAATCGCTCCTAGCGACCAATGGATGAGGGGCAGAGCATGGTTAAAAGTCGATGCAGCGGCCGCGCAGCTCCCAGTCGCCGAAGCGTGTCGGCTCCGGGCCGTCGCGCCCACCGACCTCGCACGGTTTGGGTTCGGCCGCCGCCGCCACCACGGTCTGATCCGCGACGGCAGGTTCAGTCGGTCGATTCTTTTGGGCTTGATCTTCGGGACTCGGCATCACAGGCGAAAGTTTGCCAGAAAACAGGGTGAAGCAAGCAATCAATTCGTTTGGGGTTGACAGCGGGCCCCGAGCCCCCATCTCATACGGTGATGACCACCGTGGCACCACCCCAATCGGGCCGTCTGCATCATTTGGGCGTATTGCGATTCAGCGGACCCGACTCCTTGAGCTTTTTACAGGGTCAGATATCCAACGACACCCGGCGTCTGGCCGAGGGCGCTCCCTTGTTGGCGGCGTATTCCAGTCCCCAGGGCCGTGTGCTGACGGTGATGCACTTACTGCCGCATTCCACCGGCGTCGCGGCGATTCTGCCGCGCGAGCTGGTGCCGCCGACATTGGAGCGGCTGCGCAAATTCGTGCTTCGCGCCAAGGTGCAGATGGAAGACGCCGGCGAACTCTGGCAGGTGTCGGGCCAGCACGGCACGAGAGGCTTGCACTCCGCCCGACTCGCCATTCCAAGCCCCGATCAACCTTACGTGGAACAGGACGGCATCGGCGTCGCGCTCGTGAGCCGGGATTCCGAGCGCTACTGGGTCATTGGCGCTGCCGACGGGCTGGCCAAGCACGGCCTCGCCGGCGACACCCGATCTGCCGGCCAGATCGAGAATGACTGGCGGCTCGCGGACATCCGCGCCGGCCTTCCGCAGATATATCTGGCCACGGGCGAGACCTTCGTGGCCCAGATGCTGAACCTCGATCTCCTGGACGGCATCAGCTTCAGCAAGGGCTGCTACACCGGCCAGGAGATCATTGCCCGTACCCAGCACCTCGGCCGCATCAAGCGGCGCCTGTATCGGCTGCAATTGCCCGGCGGCGACTGGCGCGTCGGCCAGCAGGTTCATTTGAGCGACGGCCGCGCCGGGCGCCTGGTCGAGGTAGCTCGAAGCGGCGACGGCTTCGAAGCATTGGCGGTACTCAATGTAGAAACGAGCGGGGCCTCCCAGTCGGGCGGGGCCTCCCAGTCGGGGGATGGCGAATCGGCGGTCGGCGCCCCGATCGCAGCCGTCGGATTGCCGCTTCCTTATGAAATCTGATCGCCGGCGACGCCACGCGTTGGGGCCGTTCCTACAAGGCGGAAAACTATTACGAGGCGATTTCCAACATGACGCTGCGCGCGACGTTAACCTGCTCGCCAACACGGGATTCCGCGAAGCGCTCGCCAAGCGCTGACAGAGGCGCGCTATAAATCGATGATTTCAACCGTTTCGGCGTGCACCGTCTCGCCGAGAAAAATACTCCCCACGCGCGCGAAACGCGCCGCCCCGTCGGTGGCAAGCCAGGAGACGGCGCCGCGTCCGCCCGGTGCCCCGGAGCGGCCATCGAGCCGGCCCAGCACGGCGGCGGCGGTCGTTGCCGCGGAGTC
>WNFQ01000588.1_pt1 | contig 36999 bp, 37 predicted proteins | sample 5400171 | NCBI WGS metagenome assembly WNFQ01 (sample SAMN13153356, study PRJNA577476) | soil metagenome | isolation source: 20 cm soil under Madrone tree | place: USA:California | collected 2016-06-14
CTCCAGGATGCGACGGCGGCCCGTTCGCTGGCGCAACTCTCCCATAAGGTTATTGTGTGCCACCCGAAAGAGCCAGGCCGGCGGATTGTCCGGCAAACCCGCAATCGTCCAGGTCTCAAGTGCGGTCATCAAGGCGGACTGAACGGCGTCCTCAACATCCTCGATGTATTGCACTCCAACCCGGTGCGACAACGTGGCGACGAGCCGGCCGTATTCGTGCCGGAAGAAGTGCTCAACCAGTTTGGGCGTGCTCAAGGAGTGTGGATCTCTCTGACTTCGACGCTTGACCCGGGCATCACGACTCCGGGGGATTCACGAGCTACCTCCATCGCCTCCTCCAAGCTTTCCGCCGAGACGATCATGAAGCCACCGACCACTTCTTTGGCTTCCACGAAAGGCCCGTCTGTTGCACCTTCTGAGGTGACGACTTTTCCGCTGCCCAGCTTGCCTCCCATGTCGACGATATTCTTCTGGAACTTCTCTTTCCAGGCGTGGAATTTGGCGTACATCTCCTCCATTTGGGCGGGAGATGGTTTCTCGGATTTGCCCGACTGGCTTCGTTGAATACATAGATACTTCTGTTTAGGCATGATATTTCCTCTCTCTTTGGTTCTGTCGGCCAACTTAGCCGACACCCTATGATGCATGGACACTCTCTGATTGTTTGTTGAAAAGGCCGCCGTTTTTGTTGCTGGTACACGTCCCGCCTTCAATATGACTCCGACCTTCCAGCCGAAGTAAGATCGAGCGCCCCAGGCGGTGGGTGTCAGTTCAGCAACTCGACTGACCGGAAGGTCGGCTAGACCGGACAAGATGGGAGTCGGATAATCGTGGATGGGAATCCGCAAACGACGACAGGTTTCGGCGATGGAGAGGATTAGTTTCGTACCGCCCCACTCGATCATAGCTGCCGGATCAGACGCAAAGGTTCTCGTAGAAGTCGATTCTCTCGAAATATCGCCGAGGATACTGTATCCCCGATTTGACTGATCGCTTCGGCGATCACCTGATCACTCAGCTTGGCCCATGGTCATGCAAATCAGAACGGGTAAGCGGGAATCTGCGACCGCGTCGTGATCCATTGCCATTCGCTGAACTGATCGGCGTTGCTCACTGTGCCGTGACCGAAGCCGTTTCCCGAGGCGCCAACGCCGCCAATCGGGCCATAGACCCCGTCTGGTCGTTAATGTGGACCACGCCAGAGTGAAGCCCGTCGGCGACACGCTGGGCGCGGACGAGATCCGCTGAGACGACGGCCGCCACGAGACCGTAGTCCGTCGCGTTGGCAAGCGCGATCGCCTTCTCGTCATTCCGGAACGTCGTGATCACCGCGATCGGGCCAAAGCGTTCTTCGTCAAACGCCGGCATTCCGGGCCCCACCCCGGTGATAACCGTCGGCTCAAAGAAGAGTCCCTTGCGGGAGCCGCCGGTTCGTATTTTCGCGCCCTTTGCGATTGTCTCGGCGACGATTCGCTCGACATTGCGGGCCTGACGCTCGTTGACGATTGGCCCGACCTGAACCTTCTCGTCGAAGGGGTCGCCGACGATGAGGGCCTTGGCCTTTCTCACGAGGGCTTCGACATAAGGGTCAGCAACGCGCTCGTGGACGAGGTGGCGGCCGCCGGTGAGGCAGATCTGTCCCTGGTGGAAGAAGGCTCCCCAGGCTCCCGCGCTGGCCGCGGCTTCGATGTTTGCATCGTCCAGCACGATATAGGGATTGTTGCCGCCAAGCTCGAGAGAGACGCGCTTGAGCTGTCCGCTCGCGACCGAACCCACTTGACGACCGACCCGCGTCGAGCCCGTGAAGCTAATCATATTTACGAGAGGTTCTTTGACGAGCGCTGCGCCCGTCTCCGGACCGCCCGGCAGAACATGGAACAGCCCATTGGGCAGGCCGGCTTTCTCAAGCAGGCGAGCGAAAGTCACGCCACCGGCCACCGGCGTCTGCACATCGGGCTTCAGGATCACGGCGTTGCCCATTGCGAGGGCGGGGCCGATCGCCCGCGCACCCAGAATGAACGGCGAGTTCCAAGGCGTGATAATGCCAATGATGCCAACCGGAATCCGCCGAGCGATGCTCTGGCGCCCGGTTTCCAAGTCGGCGGTCAGGATGCCGTGCGACTGGCTACCGAGTGCCGCCGCTTCCATGAACTCGCGGGCGGTGATCTGAACCTCCCACTGGGCCTTCGCCCGGATCGAACCCGTCTCTCGGACGATCTGATTGGTGATCTCCTCGGAGTGCGCGAGCAGCAAACGGGAGAACTCCCTCAGCACGTCGCCACGCTTCGAGCCCGGCACCTTGGCCCAGTCTTTCTGTCCCCGACGCGCCGTGGCCGCCGCCGCTGACACATCCTCGGCCGATGCGATGCCGATTTCTCCTATCTTCGCGCCGGTCGCCTTCTCGGTCACGTCTGCCGTGCCGAGGCCCGGCCTTTTCCAGCCGTTGCTGTAGATCTTCGCGCTCCACACCTCTGTCGGCGTGAGCAATGTATCGGTGGTCATTTTGATGCCTTCTTTTGATGCCTTCTTATGCTGCGGTTTCATTTAGTTGGAGCCCCAGGACCGGATGCTCACCCGACAGTTTTGCTGCGATCCGCTCAGCTAGCATGATCGTCGTCACGTTCGTCCCGACCGACGGAATCTCGGGCAGGATCGACGCGTCCACGACGCGCAACGCTTCGACGCCCCGCACTTTGCCCCAAGCGTCGACGACAGCTGTCGGATCGGAGTCCGCTCCCATCGGTACGGTCGATGTCCCGTGCAGGTAGGCGGCGATATTGGCGACGATGTTCCCCCGCAGCGCCTCGTCGTTGTCCACCGCGTTCCCCGGCGCCATTTCATGATCAATCAGGTCTGAGAACGGCGCGGTCCGGCCGATCTTTCGGGATAGCTGCACCGCCTCCAACAACCGGTCGAGATCGTTCTGATCATCGAAGAAGTTGTAATGGATGTGGGGCGCGACGCGTGGATCACGGCTCAACAGGCGCAGCCGACCGATCGACTTCGGCAACGTTACCGCGCAGGCGAGAACGATTGCGCCGCCGGTTGGGCTCGCGTTCGGGTCGATGAGATGCGTACCGGAGATGTGCAGATCGAGATCGGCAGGCCCCGCGGTCTGTGAGCGCGTCCAGATGATTGCGCCCGCAGCCGGCTTCATCGCGTTCGCTTCGCGTTTCAGCGCATAAACATTATAGAAAAAGGGCTGATCCTGCAGCCGATTTCCTACCGGCAGGTCGGCGATTGTGGCGATGCCCAGTTCGGATAGATGCTGGGACGGTCCAATGCCGGACCGCAAGAGGATGGCGGGGCTGCCAAACACGCCCGCGGCCAGGATAACTTCGCCTGCCGAGAGAACCTCGCCATCGACGAGCTTCACGCCAACGGCGCGCTTCCCTTCGATAACGACGCCGTCTACTTCAGCGTCACCACGGATCGCAAGGTTGGAGCGAGCGCGGACCGCTGCAGTGAGATAAGCCATCCCGGTGTTGATACGCACACCATCGACGACGTTGAGCGGATACGGGCCGACGCCATGCTGGGTTGCGCCGTTGAAATCCGATATACGCGGCAAACCGATAGCTGCCGAGGCTTCAACGAAGGCCCGCATCGACGGCGTGTTCTCCTCCGCTGTTCGCTGGCGGATCGGAAACGGGCCGCTGCGGCCGTGCCAGGCGTCATCGCCGGTCGGCGTGTTCTCCAGTGCCTTGTACGCGGCCAGCACCTCCTCCCAAGACCATCCGTCGATCCCGCGCTTGGCCCAACGCGCGAAGTCGGCCGGTCTCGCGCGCATGGCCACGGCCGCGTTCACCGCCGAGCTGCCACCGATCACGCGGCCGCGGGGCACGTGGATATTGTGGCCAAGACGGGCGGCGTCCTCGGTATGGTACTGCCAGTCGAAGGTGGGCGAGCCCGCGACGATATTCGCATCCGCCAATACCGGAGGATAGCTGTCGGGAGGAAAAGTCGGGCCCGCCTCAAGCAGCAGGACTTGGTGTTGGGCATCGGCGCTCAGTCGAGCCGCAAGAACTGCGCCGGCCGAGCCGCCGCCTACAATAACGACGTGTTGCTTCATATTAGTGTTTTCCAACTAGCGCTTCGGATTGAACTGCTCCGTCGGGTATGAACTGGTCGAGATCGGTCTTGGCTGGTGCCACGAAGTTGTTGATGAGCATGAATCTGTCTATCGACTCGACCGTGGAAGCTTGTGGAGGCTGATAGTCGATGAGGATCAGCGCGGCACTTTCGGGCGCGAGCATGGTATCCTGAACGGGTTTGCGCATGTGCGTGCTTTTCACGGTTGGCAGTTCATCCGAAACCGGGAAAATGGAAAATACCTTGTCGCTTGGCTCACCATGCTAAACGGGTATGCTGGAAGCGGATGGAGCTCCGCCACCTGCGATACTTTGTCGCCGTCGCCGAAGAAGAAAGCGTCACGCGCGCAGCGGCCCGGCTTCACGTTTCGCAGCCGCCGTTGAGCCGCCAGATTCGCGATCTCGAAGATGAGCTTGGCGTCGCGCTTTTCGACCACGGCCCCAAAGCGCTGAGGCTCACCGAAGCCGGACGCGTCTTTCTCCTGGAAGCCCGCGCGGCGGTGCAACGGGTGGATGAAGCGGTGCAGACGGTCAAAACTGTCGCCAGTGGGCAGCTCGGCGAAATTCACGTCGGCTACGCGCCATCCTTGACAGTGGAACTGCTCCCGCGCGCACTGCGTTTTTTTCACGAAGAGAATTCCGGCGTACGCGTTCAGCTTTACGACATGTCCACCCGGGAAATGTTGAGCGGATTGCGCGACGGCAAGCTGGACGTCGCCTTGTTAATTGAGGTGCCACCAAAAGTCCTGACCGGAATCGTGTTCAAGGAACTTTGCCGTTACGGCGTCTGGCTGGCTACGCATCCCGCGCATCCGCTCGCGCGGGCTCGCAAAGTCACTCTGGAGCAAGTCGCCAATGAACCACTCATCGCCTATACCCGCGCCGACTATCCCGAATACCACGGCTGGCTCTCCGACTTGTTCGCGCCGCTGAAACGGCGGCCGCCAGTTGCGGAAGAGCACGACGGTGCCACGAGCCTCATCGCATCCGTCGAGTCCGGTCGGGGTGTGGCCCTGGTTCAGCAAGGCTTCGACCGTTTGAGCGGGCCACGTTTGAAAGTTCGTCCACTCACTCCGACACACCCGCCCCACGTGGTCGGTGTCGCACACCGCAAGGATGTCAATTCGTCGGCCACGAAAAATTTTGTCGCCGCCGCCAAGCGCGCGATCGCGGCATAGGTGCTTCTCGCGAAGAGTGGGATTCTGCCTCGCGACATTGAGCCAAAGGATCAAAATCGCGTGATTACGTCGCTGCGAGATCCAGAGCTTGGCGAATGGCCATCTCCACGGGTGAATAATCCAGAGATGCCCGGTGAAGGCTAAGCAATCCAGAGGGCAGAAGTGGAGGCTGAGCCATAAAGCGTGGGCGCGTTCCACGATGGGGTTGAGCCGCATGAACAAGGAATGGGTGACAAAGATAGACGGTCCCGGACTCACCCGTCGCCAGTACCTCTTCGTGATGTGCTGTCTCGTCGAATCTATGTGCTGCCAATTCACCCAACGTTAGTCCTTTATCGCCTGCCGGCGCGAGAATTCGCGCGATGTCGATATGGGATCCGACGCTGATGCGAGTCGGCGCGTCCATCTCACCGACATCCGAGAACAGGAATAGCATCAGCAGCGCCCGTCCCCTCGATGTGATGTTCGCCCGCCATTCCATAAAATTCGGGTTGTCTAAGCCGAAGCTCACATCGATGTGCCAGCCTGTATCGCCGGGATCGGCCTGTGAGGGAAAACGAATTGGAAACGAGCCGAGACTCTCGCGTGTCAGCCACCGTCCAGGGCCAACGAGTTGGTCAAATGCTTTATGAAGAACGGGAGTGTTGGCCGCGATCCTGAAGGGTTCCTGTGGGTAGTCTGAAAGCCGGATGACCGGCTTTATCCAGGTGGCAGGATCGTCCGGATCACAGCCGGTATCCTTCCACAAAATCGAACGTGCTTGTGCAGCAATCTCCTTAGGAAAGGCTCCTTCGATCTTTACAAACCCAGCTTTCAATGAAGCGATCGATTTGCGTGTTACCAAGACGATTGGGCATCCCATTTTTTTCTCTCTCTTCTATCGCTCCCGAGCAAGATTTCTTGCTTAGGTGAGGGAAGCGAAGCGCAACCCCGACTCTCAGTCCAACGCCCGGGATAGAGAGGGAAACGCTTCGATGCATGTTGCGTTCGCTTATTTTGGTTTTGTGTCATCGCAGCCCATCATGCGAAGCATTGCGTGGAATGATTCCAGAAGGTCTTCACCTTCGTATGAAGCCGAGGCCTTTTCGCGCAACGCGACGGTTCCGTTGACGGCCACCGAAAAACCAACTCGTTCAAAGAGGTAGAAGTCGGAGATTGAGTCGCCGAACGCGCAACAGTCCTCCAACGTGGTGCCCTGTTGGAGGCACAGCTCTTCTGCAATCGAAACTTTATCCTCGGGACGCAAAATATTTAGAGGCGGTCCCACGACAAATGGGTGCGAACGCTTTTCGAATTGACTACCGAAAATAAAATCAAAACCCCAGACATGACATTCTGAAGCAAAGAACATCGGGGACATTGTGATTAGGCAACTGCGCCAACCAAGATCGTGAACAAGTTGCAACGTTGGCTCAATATTGCCGATTTTTGGGGTGTCAGAGAACGCTTTAGCAATTGCCGTAACAGACACGTCCGACCAAAGTCGAGCGACCGCATGGGCGAACTCGTGCGTTGTGCATTGACCAGCAGAAAAGGCACGCTCCAGGTCGACCAATTGCGCTGTCGTCCCTGTAGCTCGCGCAATTTCTAGTGACGCCGTCGTTCCAGGTAACAGTGTGCCATCAAGGTCAAAAAAAATCAGTTTCATCAAAGTTCTAGGATGTCTGCCAGTGTAAAAGGCTGCCGACCGCCGCTGGTCCCGCGTCGTACATGGTCGGCAGTTTGCGTGAAAGAGGTCAATTGCGTGAAAGAGGTCAAATATCAAGCGTCAAGCAGCTATAAGGAAACCAGCGCCAGGCTTTGAGTTTTGCGTGAGCGCATTTAAAAGCTACGCTTCAGTGCGGTATGACGCTTAAGAACCGAGGCTCAGAATCACGGATTGGATATGCCCAAGGCAGGAACTGAACCACTCGCACAGCGTGCAGAACAGAGGCTCCTTCCGCAAGCCACCGTGTGGCTGATGGCAATCACGGTCGGCGTGATCGTCGCCAACATCTATTATGTCCAACCGTTGCTGGCGGACATTGCGAACACCTTTGGCATGTCAGTCACGCGGGCCGGCACCGTTGCCATGCTCAGCCAAGCCGGCACGGCGCTTGGGATGTTTTTATTCGTGCCTCTGGGGGACAAATACGAGCGCCGCACGCTGATTCTTCTTCTGGTGATCGGCGGGTTCATATCGCTGTTGCTCATGGCGACCGCACCAAACGCCCTCTGGCTCGGCTGCGCCGCCTTTGCCGTTGGCGTTTTTGCCGCCAACGTGCATGTCGTCGTTCCGTTCGCCGCTCATCTCGCCGCTCCACAACAACGTGGCCGTGTTGTGGGTACCGTCGTGGCCGGAATTCTCTTTGGCGTTCTACTCGCACGCACATTTAGCGGATCCATCGGGGCGCTGCTTGGATGGCGCGCTGTGTATGGCATCGCAGCGGGAGCCATGCTGATCCTGGCCCTGGTTGTCCGCATAAAACTCCCGGTCAGCCGGCCCGAAGTGGTTATCTCCTGGCCGGAACTTATGCGCTCGACGCTCCAGCTTGTCCGCCAGCACGCCGTACTCCGTGAATCTGCGTTACTGGGCGCGATGTTCTTTGCCGCATTCTCCGCCTTCTGGACCACGCTGGTCTTTTTTCTTGGCGGAGCGTCTTACCACTACGCTAGCGCCAGCGCCATTACTGGCTTTTTCGGTCTGGTCGGCGCCGTCGGCGCCGCCGGAGCGCCGACGGTCGGTCACCTGGCCGATAAACATGGACCACGTTTCACCATTCGGGTCGCGCTCTGGCTATCCCTGTTCTCATTCCTTTTCCTGGGCTTTGCCGGCAAGCACCTCGCCGGCCTGATAGTCGGAGTCATCCTGATGGATTTGGGCGTGCAGAGCGGTCACGTTTCCAACCAGACCCGCATCTATAACATCGACCCGAACGCCCGGAGCCGGCTCAACATGGTTTACATGTTCTGCTACTTCATCGGCGGCGGGCTTGGCTCTTACCTAGGCGCGTGGTGCTGGCACGTTGCGGGCTGGTGGGGCGTTTGTGGCTTCGGGACAACGGCCCTCTTCCTCGCTATCGTCGCCGAATTCGCCTACGGAAGAAAGCACACGAAACGGAAAGTATAGTACGTTTAGGACTTCCAAGGATCACTCGACTAATCGAGATCTGGAATGGTTAGTTGTTTCTGTAGCGCTGCGGAGAGAGGACTTAGCAGTGGCCGTCAACCGTCAGGCACGGCATATCGGTTCCTTCGGTGGCTCTGTGGTGACAGGGTTTCGATAGCCTTTCTCTGAGTTGCTCTGGCTCAACTCCTGTTAGAGATTATGAATGAGAGATTTTCCGTGAAAGGATATGGTCCATTTGCGCTGCTGCTCACGCTGTTACTCAGCTCGTGCGAGGTTCTAATGCCTTCCGGACCCAAAGGGTACGGTCCGGATGATTATGCGCTTGGTGAGGCTCGACCTTATCCGCAAGAAGTGAGTTTAGCTGAACTACGCTTACGGAACTTCCTTCGTCGCGCTAACGCTCGGCAGAGGCTAGCCCTTAACCAGAGTCCTTATGTCGCCATTCAGGCTAACGAGATCGAGGCCGGCGAAGACTGGCAACTTCTGAGAGAGCTTTCCAGTGGGCAGGCTCGAGCTATCGAGTTGTATTCTACCGACTTTCGAAATCGATCTGCGTTTGGGGTGAAATTTATATTGATCTTCAATCGCCGCACTGGACAACTGCTCAAGCCGATTGGGGTACTGGCTGCCGATACGCCGCTGCGAGGGAGGGTTGGCGAGTTCGCTCGTGTCAGGGCGATCTACGGCGGAACCGGTTGGTGGTGAGAGGAAGGTTGACGATTTTCGGCTCAGGGATCATTTCGACTGAGATACCTTTGCCGGGGGGTTCGCCGGTCAGCGGAACAATTGCGGGAAATCGAGACGTGCGGGCACTTGAGATATGTCGGCCTCCTGAGAATGTACGGGGCGCTTTACATATTACACCCTGCGTCCAGATGCGAAATGCGCGCTATTGAGAATTCAGTCCAGGAAAGCACCGCTGACGTACTGCTAATCTTTTCTGCCATAACTTCCTAAAATAGGTTAATCTGTTCGGCCCCTCCGCTATGCTTCGATTCCCAACGCTGCTGCAGCGCGGAAAGCCGTGCACATTCTGCGCGTAAATTGTCCAATGCTTGTTGAATCGATTCTTCTTGTGCAGCCAAGTCTTTCTCCGCCCGCATGTGCCGCGCCCGAAGCTGTTTGATCTTCAATCTGGAGAAATTCCATGCCGGTTCACGCTTGAGCGAGTTTCGCAGCATGCGCAAAGCTCCTATTTGAGCTTGCGTCTCGAGGAAGCTCAAAATCATCTCCCCACACGAAAGCCCTGAGACATTTTCCTCTCGGTTAGCGATGTGCGCCCAGAGTTGCTTCAAGGTGAGAACGTCGCCGGCCGCATAGGCTTCCTGGGCGCGATACCAGATCTGAGCCTCGGGTTCGGTCATTGCTCCACCGCGATCCGGATGCAAACGCAACGCTATTTGGCGGTAAATGGACTGGCATTCACGGCGGTCTGGAGTCCTTTCTTGTTTCGCTCCGAACTCCTTGTCCAACACTGCGTCTAACTCGTCGTCCACCGAATCGGAATCGATACCCATATCTTCCGCTAGATCTTTCATTGCGGTCCTCAAAATCTCCCGCTCTTCCTCTCGTTCGCCGGTCCATTCCGCCGTTTTCGACGCCGGAAAATCGGGCATGGGATCTTCCCCGGACTCAACTCGAACCGCCCGGCGGTAAGCATGGCCTGGAGCCTTGACTCCATGTTCTTGGAATAAGCGCATCAAATTCAAACGGTTCATCAATCGTGCGCCTTCCTCGTGCAATTCACGTATCCGGCTGAGTCGCACTGGGAACGTGGCGTGCAGCCAGCTTTTGAACGAATTGGTGTCAATGCCTTTGAAGCGTTCAAGCTCCGATTCAAGTTTCCGAAGGTCTATCCGCGCCCGATCTAATGCTTGGCGATATCGCCGGCGTATCGGTTCGTTATCGATCACAATTAATGAGCGGGATTGAACTTTCGGCTTTGGTCGGCTTTTTCTCTGCCATTTCAACGTAAGCTGGTCGAGATGTTCGGCTGCCGCATGGATAGGAAACTGCTTTGGATTGAATCCTTGAAAGTCGCGCATCAGCTCGCGATCGCTCCTCCAGATTGGGTGCGAACGATCTTTCAGAGCGCGCTTGAACTCCTCATAAACATGAGCACCGCCAATACCTTCCGGCGGACATGCACCGGTACCATCCAACAGAATCGGAAAGCGTTTCGGCTCAGCGAAATCAACTAACTGCAGTTCATGTGTCCACTGTGCATCGAAATCGTACACATAAGTTGCTGTGTCCCCGACCATGTTAAACAAATCGGCTACAGTAGCTTTGCGCTCGTCTTCCGGTCCCGGAGGAACAAATTGCCGCAGATCGCCAAAGTCGTCGCACGGACCCCGCCAGAGATGTAGGCCCGTATCTTCCCATCCCATGACTGCTTGGACTACCTGATGAAATCGACGCAATCCCAATTCGCCCGACACCTGCACCTGGCGACTCACTCGCGGCTTTACCCCAACCAGCCTGATCGCAATAACGAAATCCTCGAGCATCACCTACCAAGCCACAAAACGAGGAGGACGAAAGCGCCGTTTTCACGGTAGGACGGAGCTCCAATCACCCAAATCGACGAGATCGCTAAAGCCGCTTATCGCATCTGTTCTTTGCCCGCAGTCCAATCCCCGATCAGGGTTTAACCAGTTTTTGATCGACGGCGGCAGATTTGGGCGAGAGCCAGCTCCCCGCTTCCATGGAGCCTTGCGCGAGGAGCAGCTCGCTTAGTCCGGCATGCTACTTGGGTGGCAACGCTGCTCAGACGATCTCTAGACCTTGGCTATTGGAACTTGAATTTCAGTGACGTAGGAGTCGTCATCCTGGCGCACCGGGTCTTCGTAATGGAGATAAATCTCGCGAATCGGTCCATGGACTTGGTATCCATTCGCTTCGATCCATTTCAAAACGATCTGGTAGCTTTGGCTCAGCCTGTTATAGGCGCCGTGATGGATGAGGCTCGCCACTTTGACCGTTGGGAGATCGGCGCATCGTACCGATGGTGGGCTTTGATACTTTTCGTCGATCGGAACGCAGGCTTCGGCATCCACGTCTTGATCTTTGTGTTCGTCGTCATGCCAGATAGCGAAGCAGGGACCTCTCGCTGCCGAGCCCGGGAAATCGCGGAAAAGCTCCCCGAAAAGCTGGCTCAATCTCGAGAAGTCTCCGATCTTCAGCATGATGGTCTCCTACGCCCTCCAGCCACGGGAGAGTCAAGTATCACAATCAGGTTTTTTTGCGAAGCGTCGGCAATGGCTGTTTGCGAACGGATGAACTTCACGCCGGGTGGGAATGTCAATCTTTCAATCCCAGCTCTTGAGCTTGGGCCACATCTCGTTCAGAGGCCATTTGAGGCCCCGACAATAAAACACTTCAAAGTGCTCGGAGGGCATAGAATAGGGATGATAAACATTCGCAACCCTGGTCACGCTTGCGAAAAGGTCCTCGAGTCGGTCTTGGCGATCGTCCAGCACGATGACGCTCTCGCCGGTAAAGTCGCGAGGTCCCCAAAAGAAGTAGTTCTGATGGCCGCTAATGGCCTTTGGTAACCCGAATTTAGGGCCGAAAAAGTCGATTGCCCCAGCTTGGCCATAGTTCTGCGCGAAGATCGCAGTCTTCGGACGAGCATCGGCAGACAGTCCGTCGTATACGTGCGCTACCGTGGCCACCATCTCCTCCCATCCGAACTGATCGGCGTAGATCTGAGGTAGCGGGCCGAGCTCCCGATTTTCAATTGCAGGTTGCTGGAAACGCAGTGCATTCGAATATCGAACGTAAGTTTTAACCGGCAGCAGTGGTATCGCGAATGGAGCGATCAAAGCGCCAGTGAGGACCATCAGGATTGGATAACCAAACTTTATCCATTTCAGTTGCGGCTGCGCCAACCACGATTCCCAAATGACGCCTCCGGCTGCAAATAAGATCGGATACGCTGGGTATAGATAATACACGCGACGGTCCAAAACCAGGATGACGCCGGCCGTAAATAGCCAGGCAAAGCCGAACACGCGAAACGAACTGCCTACTTTACTGAATAGAAAAAACCAAAGCCCGCCCAGCCAGATCGGCAGTGTGATTGGATGCATCGACAGAACCTCCTGACTAAAAAACGAAAGCGGCGTGAGATCTACGTTGCGGCCGCTGTGGCGGATATTTGCCTGTAGTTCCAAAAAGGGGAAGTGATGTTGATAGTTCCACACCAGATTTGGAAGGAAGATCAGAAAAGCAAGCAGGCCAGCGATCCAGATCCACGGAGTCCGGAACCATTGGCGCTGCCGCGTCAACAGCAGGCCAGCGGTGATAGCGGTGCCCCAGATTAGCATTGAGTGTTTATTCTCAAGGCCGATCCCCGCCAGAAGCCCGAACCAAATCCATAGTTTCTGATTTGTGGTTTTGATGATGCGGATTAGCACGTACGCACAAGCTATCCAGACCAGCGCCTCGAACGCGTTCATCGAGAGCAGATTGTCGATCCCGAGAAAACCTGGCGCGACGAGGACGGCCAAAGCGGCCAGAATCTGCGCAAATCGCTTTCCTCCCAACTCACGAGCGATGATGGCGGTCAGGAGAACTTTCGCCGCTCCAGCTAAGGCAGAGAAAAACCGGATGGCTTGGAGGGAATCACCAAACAATAAGCGCGCGATTTTGGTGATCAGCGCGACCATCGGCGGTTGGTCTACGTAACCCCAATCGAGATGATTACTGCACGCTATGTAATACAGTTCGTCAATGAAGTAGCCGTAATTTCGGTTTGCGTACAAGTGCACGAGCAACTTGGTCGTTACAATCGAAAAAAGAACAATCGTGCCAACGTCCACCAGCCAGTGGTTTTGCCTTGTGCCTCCCATTGTCGAAACTCAGATAGCATCCTTGCTTACTTCAATAACAACACGATCACCACGCCCCAAATCGTGAGAAGCGTATTGGCGACTGCGAAACAAACCGTAAAGCCGAGCGCCGGTACCCGACTCTGCGCAGCGTCCTGGATAACCGATAAGGCAGCAGTCGAAGCGCGGGCGCCTGCGCAAGCGCCGAGCAAAATGCCTGGATGCATTTTGAAGAGATATTTGCCCATCAGCAGCGCAATCAACATCGGTACGATCGTCACGATGACGCCCGCAATGAAAAGTATAAGCCCGGCCTGCTGAAGGCCAGCCACGAATTGGGGACCGGCTTGAATGCCTACCACTGCCGCAAACATGGCGAGCCCCACATTGTTGAAGACCCAAAGACCAGCTTCAGGAATGTTACCAAAATTCGGATGCACCGATCGTAACCACCCGAAAACCAGGCCAGCTAAGAGCGTTCCACCGCTCGTACTTAGACTGATCGGTATCTGACCAACGCGAATACTAAGCAAGCCGACCAGTGCACCGAGGAAAATGCCGATACCCACTAGGGTGATATCACTTACGTTACTCGGGCGAATCGGGTAACCGATAAATCTGGCAACCCGCTCCACATCACGCTGTGAACCACTGATCCGTAGGACGTCCCCTTTGGCGATTTTTGTTCCTGAATTGAACGGCAACTCGTGTCCGCCGCGAATCAACGCGCGGAGGAACACGCCGCGAGAACGCTGGTCACGGCCCATTTCCGCGAATTCGCCCAGCGTGTTTCCGACGATCTCTTTGCGGGTGACCATTACATCCAGCGCTTCGCTGGGATAATCGAGCAGCGCCGGATCAGATACTTCTACCCCGAAGCGGCTCGCGTCGATAATCAAAGTCTCGGTTCGTGAGGCGATAGCCAGAACGTCGCCTAATTGGATCTTTGTTTCCGGAGTACTGTCCACGACCTTATTGTTCTGTCTTAAGCGTTCGACAAAGATCCGCTCGTTCGGAAATCGTGACTCGAACTCGGCTATCGTGATTCCGCAATAAGCGGGATCTGTCACTCGATAAGCGCGTACGCTGATCATCTGATACGTCGAATGCACGGAAGGATCCGGTTCGTTCCCACCCATCGCTGATTCCAGCGCTTTGCACTCCGCAGCTAAGTTGATGCCGAGGATTTTTGGTCCGAGCAAAGCCAGGAATGCCGAAACACCGGCAGTACCAAAAATGTAGGTGATCGCAAACGCAATCGACATGGCATTGATTTGTTGCTGCTGAGCATTCGCTGACCCACCCAACTGATGGATTGCGTCGGTCGCGACGCCGAGTACCGAGGAAACCGTGCACGCACCGCCAAAGACGCCCGCACCGTAGCCGACGCCCAAGTTCAAAAGGCGGGCGGTGAAAAAAGCCGTAACGAGACACGCGAGGCAAACGAGCACTGCAAACAACGCCTGCCAGATTCCGTCGTTCTTGAGACCATGGAAAAATTGCGGTCCTACTCCGTAGCCAACGGCAAAAAGGAAGAATAGAAAAAACACTGACTTAATCGCCGGCGAGATTGAAATGCCGAGCTGCCCGATGGCCAAGCCCGTCAGCAACACCCCTGTCACCGAGCCGATGCCGAACCCACCAACTTTTAGTCGGCCAGTGTAAAAGCCGATCGCCAAGGTCAAAAAGATCGCGAGCTCCGGATACTTTCGCAGAATATCGTAAAACGGTTCCATGCAGGGGCGATAGCCAATAGCCAATAGCCAATCGGCAAGAAACAGCAAACCGGGAACGCCGATAGCACGCGGGAACGCCGAACGGCAAACACCGATGCGAAGTCTCTCACCGCAGGAGTTGCAATGGCGAGTCCGTCACCTCTAACCTCGCCCGTATGCTGCGAGTACGCATGGAACCGAACCTGTAACTTGCAACCCGTAACCCATAACTTGTAACCTTGATCCCATGGACTTTATTGTGGTTGGAATCGGATTTTGGGGGAAGGAATGGGCTGAACTACTAAAGGCGCATCCCCTTGCTACGGTCGTTGCGACCGTCGATGTCAAGGAGAGAGCCGCCCTATGGTCAAAGGAAACGCTCGGGATTCCCTGCTTTCGAAGTGTGAACCAGGCAATGGAAAGCGTGCCGAGCGACGCCGTGTTAGTTGTCACTAACCCCGACCAGCACAAGCCGGTAATCCTGGAAGCGCTTCGCCACGGAAAACATGTTCTAGTTGAAAAACCGATGGTGACATCGATCGAAGAAGCGAACGAGATCGCTGCCGCGACCGAACATTCCGCCGGCAAGGTCATGGCCGCGCAAGGCTATCGGTTCCTGCATTCTGCTGGATTCATCCGAGAACGCTTGGCGGCTGGTCAGATCGGCGAGCTGGAGGGCGTCAGGATCCGGTTCCGGCGACACCTGCCCGACGTAATCAGCAATCCGGAACATCCAATCTACGCGCTGCCGCATTCCATCCTTCTCGATATGTCAGTACACCATTTCGATCTGCTCCGTTACACAACGCAGCGGGAAGTTATCAGTGTCATGGCCATGGAGCATGACAGTCCCGATAACGCCTTTAAACATCCTTCCAACGCGATCTGCCTGCTGCGGTTGCAGCAAAACCTCCCGGTCGTGTGGGACGGTGACTGGTGTGCCCGCGGTGGTCCGGTGACTTCGTGGGAAGGGGAGTGGCAATTTATTGGCAACAAGGCGCGTCTCTTTTGGAACGGGAATATCGATGGGAAAAATCTGACTTCGGTCCGGTTGGAAGTACCGGGCGAGGAACCACAGGAACTTCTCACCCACGAGCCGGTCTGGGAGCGTCGTCTTCCGGTTCTAGAGCACTTCATTGCAAGTATTAAGCGAGGCGAACAGCCGGAACCGAGTGTTGTCGATAATCGAAAAACTCTCGCGGTTGTGTTCGGGAGCCTGGAATCAGTTCTGAAGAAAACGGAAGTGCGGCTGAGGGAGTGAGGAACGCCGCCCGGTAGGGCGTGCCCTACCCCCGAAACGACTGGGCCTCGTATCTATCGTGGTGCCGTACCCAGTTCATCCCGTGCCCCTTCTGTTCCTGACGGCTGACGAGTCAGTTCCTTTTCCTTAACGAGCAACCTCTTGCGAGCGATCAACCAGTCAGCTCGCGAGACAACCTCAGGTCGATGCTGGTGTTTATTCTGAAGCTCTCGGGCCTGCGGAACGATTGGCCGTACTTCGACGGTGGCACCGTAATCCAGACAGGGGTTGCCTTTAGCGATTTCCACGGCTTCTTCAAGACTGTCCGCTCGAATGAACCAGTAACCTCCAATCGCTTCCTTGGATTCCGCGAACGGGCCGTCGGTTACGGTATTTCTGCTCACCACAATTTTGCCTTCCTGCGCGAGTCGATGTCCGTTTTCGATTTTTCCTTCATTGCTTAGTCGTTCGAACCAGGCCGTGAATTGGGCCGACATTCTCTCGATCTCCTCCGGAGTCAGGATCTTATGCCAACTGGTGCCTCGAGAGAGTACCAGATACTCTGATTTCAACGTTCGTGCGCTCATAGGCGTGTCACATGCTTACCGGTTTTCTGTTGTTCAGATACACGACGAATGAAATCGCTTGATCAGGACAACTCCAAGGAGCCGGTCGGATTTTGGAGTCAGTTTCGCTAGAGAACAATGAAGAGGCGCGCAGCTCAGACAAGATCAAAGCCTGGGCTCCCGCGGTCGCTAAAGCTATGGCGGAAACGTTGTCGGACAAGTCGGCGTGCAAAGACGAGGACGACGGCGAGCACAAGTGTGCCTCCGACCCGCAACCTGCAACCTGCTAACCTTTGTGCGGCCAGCCGATGTCGTACCGCAAAGCCAAATACTCCGCGATTGCTTCTTCGCCGGGAAAGAATGAGCGCCCCTTAGCAACTCCCGGCTTCAGTTGTTTCGGTATTGTTGCGGCATCGCCTACGACCAAAACCGGTGCGCTCTGGTTTTCTGCGCCGATCAAATCCACAATCGGTTGGCGCGGCCGCGCGAACTTAAGATAGGTGATATCCATCTCCAGCCGTAGGCGAGGATAAAAAGCGAGAACGCCCTCCACTTGAGCAGAGTGCGGACAGTAGTAATTTTTGCCGTCACCAACCTCAAAGCCCGGCTTCAGTAGAAATAGATGGTCGCGCATAATTCAATAAGGTGTGTTGCTATGGGGATACTGACTTTTGCCCTGGGGAAATCCAACGATCGCCCTGTCCCTTTTATTCAGAGCGCGTTGCCGCGAGTACTACCGTTCCTTTACCTTCGATTTCCTTTTCCCGGACTGCGCGCGAACTGAGCCGCGAAAACATCGCAGGCATAATCAGGTAGTCAATACCTTGTCGGGTTAGGAAACGATAGCAAATCAAAATGAAAAAACGCCGCCCCTCAGGTGGAACGGGTGAGTGGGGATTTTAGAACCGGAAATCAGAATCCATAGGCTCTGTAATCAGTAACGACCGGCAACCTCTAATGACTTAAACCTCAAGCCTGGCCGCGCATGCCTTGTAGGACGGTTGCCGCGAATGGAGATCAAACACTGCGATTGTCAATCGATTAACCTCCGGATAATGCATCGGCAGAAAAATAGATCCCGGCGAGACCGTTGAAGTAACGAATGCCGTCGCGGTCAACGAACCGCGTCGGGTTGAAACGATCACTCGCAGGCCGGAATCAATTCCAAGTTTTTTTGCGTCGACCGGATTCACTTCAACGTAAAGGTGCTCCGGGTACAACTTGCGTAGCACATCCGATTTTGCGGTTCGCGATTGGGTATGCCATTGAGAGGAGGTGCCTCGACCGGACAATAGCCAGAGCGGAAATTCGAGGTCTGGGGTTTCCGGAGGGGAGACGGGCTCCGCGAAGAGGAATCGCGCATGTCGGTTTGGCGTGAAGAATTTTCCGTCCACGAATAGCCGGCGCTCATTGTTATCAAGGGTGTCCTGCGAGCGATAGGGCCACTGAATTCCGCCACACCGGTCCAGATGAGCATAACTTTCGATGCCGCTGAAGTCGCATGGCTGATTGCGAGAAGCTTCTTTCAGCAATTCGAAAACTGCCTCGGGGGAAGACCAACGCGAAAACTGAGGGCCACAACCCCAATAGTGCGCAATCAAGCGGAAGATCTTAAAATCTGACAATGCCACGCCGGGCGCACGCGCCACTTTTTTCACCAGTCCGATGCGGCGTTCGGAATTGATAAAGGTTCCATCTTTCTCTCCCCAGCCCGCGGCCGGGAGAATGAGATCTGCAAGCTCCGCCGTCTCTGTGGTGGTGAACATGTCTTGCACCACAAGAAAGTCGAGCTTGCGAAAGGCGCGTTTCAGATCGTCATGATCTACCCAGGAATGCGCCGAATTCGTTGCGATGATCCAAAGTGCTTTAATCTTGCCCTCTTTGATGCCTTCGATGATGCGATCGTATGGCCATGAATGTTGGGTGGGAATTGCGCTCTGCTGAATCTGCAAAAGCTGCGCGATCTTTGTCCGATCTTGGGCGCTGGCGAAATCATGACCACCGAGCAAGCTAGTTACATTAGCGAAAAGCCGTGATCCCATCGCGTTACACTGGCCGGTGATAGAGTTGGCGCCGGTGCCTGGACGGCCGATGTTCCCGGTCATCAGAGCCAGGTTGATGATCGCTTGCGCTGTGCGTGTGGCTTCATGGCCCTGATTAACTCCCATCGTCCACCAAAAAGAAACACGCTCCCCCTCGTGAATGACCTTTGCTACCTGCCGGAGTTGCGTTAGCGAGATGCCTGATCTGGCAGCGACCTCGCTTAGGGACAATTTTTCCAAAAAAGTAGCAAACTGGTTGAAGTCCTCCGTGTGTGTATCGATGTATGAACGGTTAATCCAACCTTCATCGACGAGAATCTTTGCCAACCCGTAAAGCAGCATGAGATCGCTTTTTGGCCGGATCGGCAGATGGATCGTCGCTGCCATCGCGGTTTCGGTTTTCCGTGGATCGATAACAATGATGGTTGGATTTCGAGAATTTTGCATAACGCGCTGCCACATGATTGGATGCGCGATGCAAGGGTTCGATCCGACAAAGATGAGCGCGTCAGATTGCTCGAAATCAGCGTAAGTATACGGAGGCGCGTCGAATCCGAACGACTGCTTGTAGGCAACATGGGAGGTTGCCATGCATTGGCGGGTATTGCTATCGCAGTGTAAGAATCCCATACCAAACTTGAAGAGTGCCCCGAGGAATGCCATTTCTTCGGTCACAATTTGGCCGGTGCTCAGAAACGCGACCGATTCCGGGCCATGGGCACGCTTGATCTCCTTCAAGCGTTCGCAAAAGAGGATCAAAGCGGCTTCCCAATCAATCGATTCCAATCGTCCCGAGGCTCTGTTCCGTAGCAGCGGCGTGGTTGCTCGATCATGGGCTCGCAGCGGAGTCAACGCTTCCCAACCTTTTGGACAAGCCATTCCCAGGTTAACGGGATAATCGGGATCAGCGCTCAGATTGATCGCTTCACCTTTGCGCAGATGCGCTTTGAGCCCGCATCCGGTTGAGCAGAACCCACATACTAAGGTGGTAGTGTCATCTGGCTCCAGGCGCGCCGGAATCTGGCCTAATCCAAACTTACCTGGATGCAGGACGAGTTCCTGCGTTTGGGGGCCATCCTTTTGCCGAATCAAGCGGCGCACTTTCTCCGGAAGTCGCTTCACGGAGCCACCCCTCCTGGCATTCGCGGGGCGACCGCGCTCACAAAAAAGATGTAACGTTCGCCCAGAATCCAACCGAACAAAAGCACGCAGACCGATAACGTGAGCCAAAATTGAGAACCGGCCGACAATCGATTGACCAGTAAGCTCAGCGCGGCGGCCAAAGCGGCGCAGGCTACACGCAGATAAGCAAGGTGGGGGAGCCGAAACCAAATGATTTTACTGGAAATGCGAAGTGGATGTTGTTTCCGGCGCAATGCGTAGAGACTTCCGGCCAATTCCCAGACGGCGAGGAGCAGAAAGGTAATCAAACCGGCGGTGAGCAAACTGGTAGAAAGAGGAAGCAACTCTTTGTGATCGACCGTGAGAAGCGCTGCACCCATCAGACCGGTGGCTACCACGCTTCCGAAGAACTTAGGCAGAACTTGTGTCCATGCCCAGAATGGGCGCCGCGTGTCGATATAAATCATCGCTGAGCAAGCGATACTGAGGATACCAATTACCGCGGTTATGCGAGTTCCCTGGATTAGCAGATTCTGTTGGATCGAAGCATCGAACAGAGACCATCTTGGTGGCAGCCAAGCTACAATTGTCAGCGCCAGAGCGAGTCCGAAAAAGCCACCGAACGCCACGATTTCCCGGCTCATCCAGGAGGTCCGAAGCCCAAGCCAAGCCCGCCAAGCTCCTAGCGGACGCCCCAGATGAAGGATGCTGGCGGCCAGTCCTGCTGCGAGCAAGGTGCAAACTGCGAGGCTGGCTGAACCTGTGAACATCTTGAATCCGGTTGGGTCCAAGAAAGTCAGCGCACCGGCCGTCACGGAAAGCCCGACTGCCATTTGGGTCAGAACGAGCATCACAATCAGTGGCCAATGCGGATGCTCCAGCCGCAATCGGGATTGATCGCTTGGGCGCGCATTTGGTGGAATAGACTTTCGACCGACGTAAGCGGTCGTGGGTTGCGTGTAGCTTGATTCGAAAGCTCCCGGTACCAACCGTTGGCCGCTCCGAGCAGTCGCGGCGGTCATCGAGGTGGTGGACACGATCTGAATCGTGATCGCACTCGACGGGCAAGCTTGCGCGCAGGCCGGCGCCTCGTTGCGCGCGAGCCGGTTGAAACACATGTCACATTTACGCACAATACCCCGCCGTTTTGAGTATCTGGGCACGTCGTACGGGCACTTTAGCACGCAGTATTGGCAGCCGATGCACTGATCATCCAAGTGGCGAACGATGCCGGTAACCGGGTCCTTCTCGTAAGCTAAGACCGGACAACCGTTCAGGCAGGCGGGATCGACGCAGTGATGACAAGCGGTGGTGATATGTTGCTGGTATGGCTGTTCCGGATCGTGGCCGATCAGGAGCCCGACATCTCTCCAGGTTTCATCCTCGTCCAGTCCATTGAGCGAGTGACATGCACTAACGCAGGCCTTACAACCCGTGCACGCATCGAGATTGACTTGAAAGCAGAGCTGTTCTCCCGGATTGGGTTGCCGATCTGGAATTAGTTCCCGGTAAAAGCCCGCAGGTTGGAATTCGTCGCTCGACTGTGCTTGGGCGAAACGCTCGACAAATGGTAACTCCTGCTGCTCTCCCAGCAGTATCTGCAATATGTCCCCGCTCCCTGACATTGACACTACAATCCTCGATTAGATTTTGGCTTCAGCCATGCTACCCCAGGTCCCTCGCCACTTTCCTTTGACCAGGCTTAGACCCACAATCGCGAGACCGCAAAGAGCGGCAAACACCAAAAACCCGAGCGAATACGCCCCGGTCAAGTTCTTGGCAATCCCGAGCGAGTAGGCCAGGTAAAAGCCGCCGATTCCACCGCCGGCGCCGACCAGACCGGTCATTATGCCAATCTCTCTCGGGAATCGTTGCGGCAAAAGCTGGAAGACCGCTCCGTTCGCCATACCGAGTGCGCCGGAAGCAATGAGAAAGCTGGCTACATTGAAGCCGTAGTCCCGCAGTACCGCACCGGAGGCGAGGGCTAGCGCGGCGATTCCATAGAAGAAATAAAGCGCGCGAATTCCGCCGGTCCGATCAGCCAAGGCGCCGCCCACCGGCCGAAGCAATGCACCTAAGAAGGTACAGACTGCAGCAATGTCTCCGGCTTGCACTGGCGTTAATCCATACTCGCTCTTGAAGTAGATCACGTAACTGCTGGCCAAGCCCACGAAGCCGCCAAAGCTCACGGTGTAGTAGAAGCAGAACCAATGCGCGTCCGTTGTTCTTAACAGCTTGAGGTAATCCGACAATTGACTCTTCTGGCCGGAACTCGGCGGTTCCTTGGCAAAGAAAAGATAGATGAGCAGGACCAGCACCGCTGGAATAAGCGCAAGGCCAAAGACGGCTTGCCAGCCGTAGGTTTGCGCCAATCGCGGAGCGAACAGGCTATCGAGTACGACTCCCATGTTACCCGCTCCGGCAATGCCCATGACAACTCCTTGCATGTTCGGCGGATACCACCGTCCGGCCTGGGGCAAAGCCACCGCAAAACTCGCGCCGGCAAACCCGAGAACCAGCCCCAGCAAAATTGTCGCGGTCAAAGACGGCAACCCTGCGCGCCAGGCGTTAAGCAATCCACAGATGACGATGGTTTGCGCGATCAGTCCGGTCCGTTTGGAGCCGATCCGATCTACCAATAGCCCGAGTAGAATCCGAAGGAAAGCGCCGGACAGGATCGGTACTGCAACCATCAAACCCTTCTGATCCGGTGAAAGATGTAACGTCTCGCCGACCTGAGCGCCCAATGGTCCCAACACAGTCCAGATCATGAAACTGAAATCGAAGTAAAGGAAAGCCGATATCAGGGTTGGCAAATGGCCGCTGTGCTTTAGATCGGAAAGTTTCAACATTTGAAAAATTTTGCGTAAGGAGAGAGGTGAGCGCGATGCGTGCCAAGGCCCAGCGATGGCTCGCCTGGAGTCCGAATAATTTGGTTTTTGCTTAGGAAATTGGGAGATTTCGAACTTCCGCGGCTCTCTCACGAACCTATCCGTCCGAAAGCATGGTGATCTTTGCGCAACTCCCGTGGTCAAAATGGACAATTCGCCTGTCTTCAGCGGCGACTGTCCCAATACGCCTCCCGTTTTGGTCGGCCTCGAAGTTCACCCCGGGAGCTGCGCGGTTTTAATGATGCCAAAAACAGCAGTCGCCATCGTTTGCCATCGCACTGGGCACGTGGCTCAGACCTAGCCTTAACAAATCTTGAAGATCCGCTGATGTGAAACCATGCTACGCGTTTGATCGAGTAATCGCCATTGCCCCACGGATTCGTATGCTGGGTTCGATCCGTCCAGGGAGGATGACGAGAAGGCGACTGCGGTTTGTGGTAGCACTAAGCGCGCAGCTCCGCGTGAACTTCGAGGCCAACCAAAACGGAAGGCGTATTGGGACAGTCGCCGCTGCCGAAGAAAACGTCGCCGAAATGTGTGAAGGGGGCGCGCTTCAATGCCAGATTCCGTGCGGCGGTCACCCGGTTTGACTTTCTATTTCGTTGAAGGTGATCGGTTTCAATTCCACTCCGGTGATTTGGTCAGGGTTCACGACCTCGATGCGGCCGATCTCCTTTTCAAAAACTAACCGTCCGTATGGGCTCACCCATGCGCTTTCGCGAGTTCTGACATGGATAGAGTCACCGCCGGCTCGATGTATCGTAAACGGCCGCCAGTCTCGTGCTCTCAAAAGTTCCCGGATTCGGTCCGTCATACGATACGGCTAAGCCCAAAAAGGGATTCATACAAGCAGCCGAAGGTTGTATAGCCTTTCTGACTACTCTGAATTTTCGATTCCGAATCAGCTAAGCCGGTCTCGTTTGTCGGAATTTGTGGCTGAGTGAACCTTTCGTTTCTTGACAGCGGATAAAGAGTGAATCAACAGCAGGGAACAAGTTTTTTCGATCTAGAAACCATGACCAATAACGGAGTTGGATTGTGAATAGATTTGGTTCTTCAATCAGCCGAGAATTGAAAGCAACTCAGGAAGACGGCCGGTTTTACGTTCAGCGTTCGTCGTGTTCAATTGAGATTACTTACGATTCAGAGCGGGAGATCGACATAGCCATCGAATGGCACACCGGCGCCAGGCTGCTCGGGCACGGAAGCAAATCGTGGCGCACTCATAGCCTCAAGGAAGCGGCCCATCAGCTACATCAATTTGTCCCGAACGCCAACGTACCGTATCGGATCTGCGTCGCCGAGCTGGTGGCCCATTTGCCCGCTGCGGGAAAAACAATCGCGTTTGATCCGACCAGGCAAACTAAGATGCTGCCTGATGGAACCCACGACCAACCAACGGATACTTAACCATTCGTTCTGTTGATGGTTAGAAAACCGCTGTTCACCGACAACGTTGAAAACGCCGTCCTGCCAGTAATGAATGCTCAATCAGAGCCGGCCACAAATTCGTTTGCCGTCATCTGGCGTCGCGCGCTCGACAACAAAAGCTTTGAAATCTGCCGATTCATCTGTTCACGAACTGGTCTTCAGCTAAACGGCACGATTATCGCCGCACACGAAAATCAACCGATCGAAGTCTATTACCAAATTTTCTGCGATTCCGATTGGAGAACACGAGAAGTCAAAGTTGACCAACGCTACGGATTGATAGAATCGAATCTCGAGCTTTCCGTAAGCGATGGAACCTGGAATCGAGACGATCGAGGCCGGCTACCGGAGCTGGCCGGTTGTATCGACGTCGATATCGAACTGACTCCGGCAACGAACGCTTTACCGATTAATCGTCTCAACTTGGCAGTAGGCGAATCCGCCGAAATTCAAGCAGCGTGGATCCGTCTTCCGGCGTTTGTGATAATTCCTGCCCGCCAGCGGTATGATCGCTTAAGCGAAAGCACATATCGGTATACTAGTCTCGCCAGCGGTTTTCACGCGGAAATCGAAACCGATAAATACGGTTTCCCGGTTCGCTACGGAAATATTTGGGAGCGGATTGGGTAACGCCGGGAGCGCCGATAGCGCCACCACTACATTAATGGAGGCTCAACAGATCCTGTCTCCGCCGGATCTGCCGCCGTCGCGCGCTTTGGCGCGCCGTAGCCGTTTGTGGTCTGGTCCAGAGCGCTCCGCGGTTGCCTCCGTTCTAAATTCTAAATGCTTGATTCTGCCTTCTGGATTCCTTCTCTCCCTTGGCTACCATGGAAACTTTCGGTGGAGAATCCGATGCGAAAAAAGCTCTTTGTGATTTGGCATGATGCGGTCGGTGGGTTGCCCTGGGATTTCTGGATTCTTTGGTCTGGAATCCTAGTGAACCGAATTGGCGCAATGGCTTTCCCGTTTCTTTCGTTCTTCCTTGCCAGTAAAGGATTCTCCGAAAACGTCGCGGCACTGGCGGTCTCCTGTTGGGGGATCGGCGGATTGACCGCCACCTTCTTTGGCGGATGGAGTGCTGACCGGATTGGCCGCAAGCCGACGCTGTTGGCCGGACTGGTTTTATCGGCGGCGGCCATGCTGGCAATGCCTTGGGGTAACTCGATCGTTCTGATCGACCTTTGCGTTTGATTTCCAACGTCCGGCGGTATCAGCTACAGTTGCGGATTTGGTTCCCGTATCCGATCGAGTTCGTGCTTTCGGCCTGAACTATTGGGCGGTCAACATTGGAGCCAGTCTGGCACCATTGATCGGTGGAGCGCTCGCCGCGATCAGCTTCTTGTTTCTTTTCACGTTCGATGCGGTGTCGTCGCTTGGTTATTTTTTATTGATCTTTTTCCGGCTGCGCGAGCCCGCACAACACCTGAGTACAAGCCGCCGACCTTCGCCATTTGCTGGGTTCTCTGATCCGCGAATGCTCCTGTTATTTGTGTTGTCATCCTTCCTGACCGCCCAATTCTTTCAGGCGTACTCCACTCTGCCGCTAGTGATGCGGCTTCATGGGATGAACGTCGGGGACTATAGCCGCGCTATCATTGCCAATGGACTAACGGTCGTGATTTTCAGCATTCCATTGAGCCGCATCTTGCAGCGTTGGTCGGCGGCGCGAGCTCTTGCTTTGGCCGCGGCTTGTGTCGGCATCGGATTCTTTCTGACCCAGTTTGCCCACAGCGTGCTCCAGTATGCTGGTACGGTGTTTATTTGGACGCTCGGCGAGATTGGGGTCGCGTCCACCACTCCGGCTTTGATCAGCCGCCTTTCACCGCCGACTCAACGCGGCGTTTATCAGGGGACTTATTCCATGAGTTGGTCACTTGGAATCCTGGTCGGACCTGCCCTGGGCGGGTGGGTGTTACAAACGGTCGGTGGTCATGTGTTGTGGTCCGGGTGCGGCATTGTTGGGTGCCTTGTTGCCATTGCGTTCTGGCACTTCTTTGATCGAATTCCACTCGCTGAAACGGAAGAGGACACCGCGACCGTTTCTAGTTGATTTAACGATCACGAGGTCAGCTGGTAGGCGTGTCGCTCCGCAACCGCCGATCGGATGCCGTGCGAAATTGCATTAGGTCGAAGCAAAGAATAGGGGCAACCAGTTTTCGAAGTTACAAAGTCGGATCGCGCTTACAATTCGGCGGTCGCGGAGCGACACGGCCTACCGGCGCTTTTGCCTGGATCCTCGGTAGCGAGGGGCTCGCTCAGTCGATCGAGAGTCTGAGCGTTTTTCCCGAACCTTATCGAAAGAGTCGTCGGCGCGTGAGGCTTCTTCTTTGCGCAATTCGTGGACCAAAGCGCAAGCGATATCGGTTGACGAAAATCCTTGTTCCAGCAAGCGATCGACGATCCGAGCCTCCTTCTGAAATTCGCCTTTTTGCAAGGCGGTTCTAATTTTCTCAAAAAATACATTCGTTCGCTTTTCTTCAACTTCCTCCAATGAGGGCACTTGTTGTCGAGGGATTTTCATGCGCGTGTAGCGCTCGATGCTTTGGAGCTTGTAGATTTCTCGACCAGCAATCAGAGAAAAGGCGCGTCCCGAACGCCCGGCTCTACCGGTGCGCCCGATCCGATGGACATAATCTTCTTCGTCCCAAGGGATGTCGTAGTTGAAGACCACCTCAATATTTTCGACGTCGATACCGCGAGCGGCAACGTCAGTTGCTACTAGAAATTCAATAGCCGAGGATCGGAATCGGCCCATCACTTTTTCGCGCTGCGCTTGGCTCATATCGCCGTGAATGCGATCTGCGGAATATCCGCGAGCGACCATCTCTTCGGTGAGTTCGTCCACTATCCGTTTAGTATTGCAGAAGATGATCCCGAGTTTGAGATCATAAATATCGATCAGGCGCGTCAGTGCTTCGGTCTTCGATCGACCGCGAATCTCGTAGTAAGCTTGTTCGACGGTTGGGACCGTCAGAACTTTGTGTTCGATCTTAACAGTTCGCGGGTTTGAGCTTTGCTTGCGAATCAGCTCCAAGATGGGCTTGGACATTGTCGCCGAGAAACAGATGAATTGCCGATTTTTCGGGACCGATCGCAATACTTCCTCGATATCATCGCGGAACCCCATGTCGAGCATCTCGTCGGACTCGTCGAGCACCACCATCCGGACATTGGTCAGCACCAACGTGCCGCGTGACAGATGATCGAGAATTCTACCAGGAGTCCCGATCACGATTTGGGCGCCCTGCTTGAGTCCGCGGATTTGGCGATCATATGACTGGCCCCCATAGATCGGGACCGAATGAACGCTGCGCTTGAAGGCGGAGAGCTTGTAGATCTCTTCGGCGACTTGCATGGCGAGTTCGCGAGTTGGGCAAAGGATCAGAACCTGGACGCCGTGAGTTTGCGGATCGATCATCTCTACCGCTGGAATGGCGAACGCAGCCGTTTTACCCGAGCCAGTTTGGGATTGGCCGATGATATCGTGGCCGGCGAGAATGAGTGGAATCGTTTCGGCCTGGATGGGCGCCGCCTTTTCGTACCCAAGCTGATCGATCGCTTTGAGTAAAACTTCGGACAAACCAAGTTCGGAAAATAGTTTTTGAGTCATGGCGCGAACGGTGTTCTCAGGTTGGCCATTTACGGTTCACCGTTTCCTTGCGGTTGTCGCCCGTATTCCTTTTTTTCAGTAACTCGTTGCAATCTCGGCGATCTAGCCGACTCTATGGCCCCCCGATGTGAAAGGTAGTTGAGGCGCAGAGCCTCTTGTTGGTCAGGCGAGGTCAATGACCTCGCCGCCCTTGCCGGCTAAACAGAGGAGCATGACCCGGTAAGCGTTTCGTGATCATGCGCGTGTGGGTCGGACCCACATGAGGCGGTCAAAAAATATTATGCCGACTGAAACTCAAATTGTTACTGAAGGAAAAATTGTTAGTGTCTTACCCGGAACGATGTTCCGCGTGGAGCTAGAAAACCGCCACCTCGTTCTTGCGCACATTTCAGGCAAGATGCGTAAACGATTCATCCGCCTCACCGTAGGCGACCGGGTCAAAGTGGAGATGTCGCCGTACGATCTCGACAAGGCGCGCATTGTCTATCGGTTGGGATAGCGCCTAAAACAGAGTCTAGAAGCCGGGATCTAGAATCTGGGAGGCCGGACCAGCGGTCATCAATCTGGGGCAACTATTGGCGGTCTAAAAATGGGCCATCCCACTGGTTTGTCCTATCTCCTTTGCGCTTCGTGCGGCGACGGACAAGCCGAACCGACTCCTCTGGACGCACGCTCCTCTCACATTAACACACATGCACGTTGGACGGCCGGGTTAACGGGCTAACTAAAAAGCGCCCACTCCCGAGCAAATAAAGCACCACCTTTAGGAACTCAGGTTGGTTTGCCAAGATCCCAGCTCCTAAATTTCGAAATCCTGTAGTCTGTTTCCGGTATCCTACTTATGACTTCAGCAACTCTGGTGGAACTTTACCGCCGTTTTCCGAGATTTTCTTAATTACCTCTTGGTGTAGCCAGACGTTCATCGCGGCAGAATCGCTGGTGCTTCCAGTGTAATGTAGCTCTTTGGCTAGCTCGACACGGGCCGAGAAACTGCTATCCATGTCCACCAGCTTCATCAAATCAACAATCGACTTACGCCAATCCAGTTTTTCGGGATTCTTTGACGCTAATCCATCGAGAATCGCGGTTACGTCCACTACGAGCGCAGGGGCCGAGGCGCCGGCGGGAGGGTTGGCATCAGCGACCGGAGGAGTTGAAGCACCGGTGGGAGGAGGCTGTGCACCAGGAGCGGCCGTCGACTGAGGGCTCGGAGTTCCTTTTCCGAGGATTTTCCCTAATAAGTTAGCGAGTAAACCCATAGCATTCACAACCTAAAAAAAGGGCGTCGAACAAGCAAGAATTTGATGGTTACAAATGAGTTCGGCGGTGGCGGCGTTCCCGGCGTTGGTCCAAGCTGTAACTTGCAACTTTTGACCTTAAACTGATACTCTTTGTTACATCTTTTCAGGTTCAACGTACTCTGGCGATTACGAATAGAATCAGCCCGCCAACCTATATGATGCCAACACCGGAGCCGGCCCCAAGTGGCAAGTGAGAATCAGCAACCCGTTTCCTTCACCCGGAAACTCGGGGTTAACCAGCGGCTACTTCTGGCGTTCGCGTGTGAACTCTGGATTTGTGCAAATATCTTTCCGGGGCGGTCGGATCTTGGATTCTGTATCGTTAGTCTGGTCCAGTTGACCGCCGCAGTTCTGATTTTCGTGCGTTTGCGCAATGCACCCAACTATTTTCGGGTCCGCAGCCTGGTCTTGTTGGTGGTGGTGTTTATTACCGGAGTGGATCTCTTCGTTGCGTTGTGGCAACTGTCGGGCCACGAGTTTCCGCTTTGGATCGCGAACTTAGGTCCGATCGAATTGGCTGCAGCCGTCGCTGCAATCGTCTTCTGCATTTTCACGAGACCGACTCGCCTGATGTTATTGCTTTATACGATTACGTTCGTTGCCGGAGTTCACGCAGTCGCATTAACTCTAGCTTTTATGAGTGCGCGGTCCGGCGCAATTCCCAGCGCCGATTTCTCGCCCTTTCTAGCGATTAAAACGCTCCGTATTTTTGGGTTATTGTTCTCACTTATCTATCCGATCTATTTTGTCGTGAAGGGCCGTTACGCTCGTCAGATTATAACCGTTGGCGGGTAGAAACCCCCGCCATGTGGTATTGAGATTAGTCATTTTGGTACATCCAAGAGCTTTCGAGAGGGCGATCACAAGGAAATGACACCTATTCGTTTTAGGAAAAACCGTTCGCTGTCAGCGTTTTTGGCAGTCTTAGCTTTGTGCGGTCCTGCGCATGCCCAAGGATTGTCTGCTTCCGAAAAGACTTTTGTTGAGAAAGCCGCGAAAGGCAATTTCGCAGAGGTGGAGCTCGGCAGGTTAGCGTCGCAAAAATCGAACGATCCTCAGGTCAAAGCATTTGGCCAACAGATGATCACCGATCATTCAAAGGCCAATGATAACCTAAAACCGATTGCTGATGCGACGCACGTCCAGTGGCCCACTCAACTGACTGGTGAACCAAAGGCGATTTATGATCGGCTGGCGAAACTGTCTGGTCCCCAATTCGATAAATTATACGTACAGACGATGGTGCAGGATCATCAAAAGGACGCGGCTGAATATCGAGCCGAGTCGACCAAGGTAAAAGATCCTCAGTTGAAGACGTACGTCAGCCAAACGTTGCCGGTGGTCGAACAACATCTCAACCATGTCAGGCAGCTACAGAAATCTTCCGGAGGCATGACCAAGAAATAAGGCGCAGGTCCGGGGTCGCTATGTGAGGCACGCCCCAAGACATCAACTTTGGTATTCCGGTAACTTAGCAAAGCCTGACCCCACAAACTCTTGTCCCCACAGACGCCGAAGCGCAACCATTCCGGCTGCACAATCTCGCTCGGAATGGTGTCCCGACTTCAGGCTTGGGCTTTAGTCTTTTTTTTCACCAACTCAAATTGCTCGATATGCCCTCTTTGCTTAAAAATCTCTTGGGTTGGTCGATAACAGTATGAAAAGGGCCAAAAGCCAACATGAAGAGGGTCTTAGCAATCAAAACCCCGATTGGCGGGGTCGTTCATATTATTCCCCGCGAAGATAGCAGCACAGCGGTGGGATTGACCTGGAAAGAGAGAAATTTGACCGAAGCCAAGAAACAGGCCTCTCGGCAATATCTCCTCGAGGAAGGATTTATGGAACATGCGGTCGGGATCATCGAAGTCGAAGCCGATATTGAGCAATTCCTTAAGGAGATTCGAGATATCGCATGAAGAGTTTGGGTTTGCCCCATTACTTGGTTTATACGCTTCGACACCAGAGACTTTCGTCCCGGAGAGATCTTCGAGATCGCTCTGTGCGGCTTCATTTTTGGTGGCTTTAAGCTTTTGGGCGAAGACCCAACATTAAAACCGCAGCGTTCACGAGGGCGAAAATGAGGGCCGCAACGCCAATCAACCAGATCAAAATCGATCGGAATGCGCTATCCGCAATCGTTTCACTTACATTTGCCGGCACACTAACAATCTGCGCACCAACAGTCTCGCCCTCTTCCCAGCCGAAACCGTTGGCTGTGCCGTAGAGTTTAATCATTTCTGCCGGTGCTTTGTCGGGAGTGCTATGGCATTCCAAACAGCTTTTCTCCGTTTTTATCGGCGCGCTCACAAACAGCGATGGTCCGCTCGGCGTTTCTCGATTTCCGATAAATTCGGTTTTGGCGGGATTCTTGCGAAACACACTCACGACGTCCGCCTCCCAATCTACCGTTCGATCGCGAGGATTAGTTGGGTTGAGAGCAGCTTCTTTGTAAGCGTAATCGGGATGGGCTTGTCGGAAGTAGTTGAACGCTTCGGTCGCGGCAAAGAAAGGTATCGACTGTGGGTGAAATTCACGCTCGGCCGATTTCGCGGATTCACTGTTTATCCCAACCTGACTCAATACGTTCAACAAGGCTTGCCTTTTGCCGGGTTCCGCCACCTTTCCTGCTGTTTCCAGTGCCCTCCGAACGATCTGCGTGCTCTTTTCGATTTCGTTTTGCTGGCGCTCTAACAAAGGATTGATCTGTTGGGCGGTGTACGTTCGCGAGGCCCGAGTTGTTTCCAACATGAGTTTCGCAGTTGCGAGTACTTCCTGTTGCGCATTGTCCCGCAACTGATTGCGTATGATAACAGCAGCCAGGCAGATACCTGCGACTAAGATCGGCACAAAGGCCAAATTGAATTTGAGGAGCCATCCGAGCCTCTTCGAGGGGCCGGCGATTCCTCCGACGCTCTTATCGGGTTGTGTGGGCAATTTCGGTGGGGTTGGGGGCGGGTCTTCTGCTGGCGCGATCTCCCTGCCACCAGAGGCCGGTTCTTGATCGTCGTTCAGGAGTTGCTTTACCTGTTCAGTTAAAGCTCCGAGATGATTCTGCAAAGGGGGGGTGATAGCGTCTAGCCAATGAACCGTCTCCAGGTAGTAACCCAGGCTACGGCTTGGTGAGACCGGGTCGGTTCGGAAGGGTATTACCGCCAATCCTAGAGAAAAGGCTTTGGCGACCTCCCGCCGAACATGCTCGGAATCGTTTGCGTTTTCGGAAAATACCAGGACGAATACGCGACAAGAGTCGATACCGCGCATAATCCCTTCGGTCCAATCGGCACCAAATGCAATGTCGCGCGGAGCAATCCAACAGCGAATGCCCGCCGACTCCAGGTGATTACAGATCGCATCTGCGGTCGGTTTGTCCTTACTGGAATGGCTGATAAAGACTTTCGGGGCCACTGCTTAACGAGTACTACTGTAGCCGCGGGCTTTCCTAATAGCTGACGCCATAGAATTCGTCGTCTAATTCGTTACTTCTGTCCGATGGCCTTCCGCGTCGTACACATACGTCTTGCCTTCTTCTTCGTCCCTGGTTCGCTTGTGGGAGCCATCACAAAACGGTTGATTGGCTGACAACCCGCACATACAGATCCAAACCGGTTTCTCCTGCGGTTTGATCTCTAAGGGACCCTGATCTGATTTTGTCACTCGGCGCATAATGGAAGAATGAAGCCGGAAGCCGCTTGGAGCAAACGGGAAACGGAAACCTCACGCCAAGACGCAAAGACGCCAAGAAGGAGAGTCTGACAAAGCCGGTTTTTTTCATATACAATAGACTGTTATCTTTATGAAACCCATCACCTGGCTCCGAAAACTCGCAGCACGCGGTTTCCAAGGTTATCCGATGGCCACCTTGGCCTTTTACAGACCCGACGATCGAAAAGCTTCGAAGGTCGTTCTGGGTATCTTTGAATTCGAAGGCGGGGAGCCCGTGTTGCACAAATGGGTTCGCGACACGGCAGACAAAGATCTGCGTTACGACGTCAGTCTCCAGAACGCGTGGATCGAAATTATCAGACGCGAGGGAGCTCAAACGTTGTCTACGATCGAGGAAATCAACGGCTGCCCTCACGAAGAGGGCGTTGACTATCCAGTTGGTGAGCCCTGTCCCGATTGCCCGTTCTGGGCGGGGCGGTTGCGTCCTCTCGACTTGCCGGAGAATGCCGCTCCTGCCATCGCAACCTACGATCCTGCACAATGGGATGCGTTACTCGCCAGCGCAGCTGATCGGGATCATCTAGAAGACACCTGGGAGGAATGGAATGCCGGACTGCAAAAAGTGATTACCGAATTCGAGACGAGAGGACATCCCTTCATCCTGGTTTCACTCGACGTCGATGAGATCAATCAGTTCTGCCAAGAGAAAGGTATTCCCAACGACAGCAAAGCTCGCGCCCAGCTAGCCGCCCATAAAGCTCGGAGCGGATCAAGGCAGTGAAGACCGACGCTCTTCGCGAATATCTCCGGCAGGCGCACCGGATTCTAATCTTCACCGGTGCAGGGATTTCAACGCCTAGCGGTATTCCGGATTTCCGCGGGCCCGGCGGCGTCTGGACGAAACGTGCGCCGGTTTATTATCAGGACTTCATGAGCTCGGAAGCGGCTCGAATCGAACATTGGGATTACAAACTAGAAGCTTGGTCGGTTTTTCGTTCTGCGCGACCCAATGTCGTACATGATTCGATCGTGAAACTGGAACGGGCCGAAAAGGTTCTGGCGCTGGTCACCCAGAATATCGACGGGTTACATTCTCTGGCCGGATCGTCCGCTGAGCATTTGATCGAACTTCATGGCACCAATGCTTTAGTGGAGTGCCAGACCTGTCTATGGCGAGGCGACCCGGAACCGCATTACGACTATTTTCGCGTGCATCGTAGACCGCCGCTTTGCCACTGCGGCGGATTCCTCAAGCCCGCGACCATCAGTTTTGGCCAGAATCTTAACCCTGAAACAATAGAGCGCGCGGCGGCTGCGGCGGAGGCTGCTGATCTGGTTGTGGCCCTTGGTTCGACGCTTTCCGTTTATCCGGCCGCTTCATTTCCGCTTATGGCAGCCCGACGAGGAGCGCCTTATGTCATCATCAACCGGGGGCCGACCGATCATGATAAAGATTCGTCCCTGTCATTGCGACTCGACGGCGATCTGGCAGAGATCTTCCCGCCGGCAGTAGAGCAAGCGCTGGCAATATTAACCCGGAACCCGGAATCGAGAAGCTAGAAGAGAACGCCGGAATCAGTCACCACGATTTGTCATTTGTCATCTGTCATTTGCCATTTCATTCGAGCCTTGGGCGAGAATGACGTTATCTGCTATTGGATCCTTTCTCTGGTCTCTTGTATTCTAACGGTGTCGTATAGAAAGGACCCCCTATGCCCCTCTACGAATATCTCTGCAAGAAGTGCGACAAGACTTTCACCATCACCATGACGATCGGCGAGCACGACAAAAAACGCGTCCAGTGTCCAGGTTGCAAGAGCACCAGAGTCACCCCGCAGTTCCAGTCGTTTTACGCCAAGACTTCTAGAAAAAGCTGAGTCTTTCAGCTCCCTGGAGGCCGAAATTTAACGGTCTTTTTCGCTGCCTGATCTATCTCTTCAGGGGTGAGGAGGACGATCGTCTTGGTGCGCACTGCACCACTTGCGCTGACGGTAAGCGAAAGGGCAGCGGTAGTTACATTATCCGGTCCCTCCGTGATGACATAGGCATCGTTGTCGCCGAACGCGAAATAAAAAGCCTCCAGGCGTCCGCCCAAGCTCTTCATTAATTCTTCGACAGCAGCGCGCCGCGCCGTACCGCCCTCTTTTAAAAGACCTTTCGCTCCTTCCGCTGTGTAGGAAGCGACCGTGAGATATTTCGGCATAATTGAACTCCGAAAACGTGGCTTCAAATGGTACGGAACCGGGCATCGGCCCGGCCCCGAACCGGTTCTGAATATTAGATTAACCGGCGTGCCCGATAAACGCAACCAAGGGAAGAAGGGGGTGCAGAGCCATCCGGCAGCTCCGGTATAGCGCTACCGTTTATGCGGCTTAAACAGCGTCACCAGCAAAACACCGGCTAAGATAAATCCCGCCCCGACAAGATGATAAGGCAGCAATCTTTCTCCAAGAAAGAAGTAGGCCAGAATCGCGACAAAGACGGTTTGCAAATAGAGAAAAACGCCAGCTTTTGATGCGCCCAAGGCTTCCACGCTCCGATTGAATAGGTAGTACATCAGCGCGCCGCCAGGTCCAGCTGCATAAGCGAGTGCCAATGTTCCTTTGGCATTCAGGGCTGTCCGCTCATCGTGCATTATCTCCCAAATATAAAATGGAAGTGCCGAAATCATCCCGCCGATCAGAAGGAGTACTAGCAATGGCAGGCGGGCAAGATCGAATTTCGCCTTTCGGAGCAATACGGTGTAGAACGAGAAACAGACTGCGGCGGCAACGATAAAAAGATCGCCAGCGTTTAAGTCGAGGCGAACCAGTGCGAACAAATCTCCTCGCACGATGATGATCGCCATTCCGGCACATGCGAGTACGGAGCCCACGATCTGTTGAGTTCCCAACGCCTCATTTAAGAAAAATCGGGCGAGGATCATCGTAATTATCGGCATTAACGCGAGGATCAATCCGGCGTTGATCGCGGTGGTGTAATTAAGCCCTGTGTACATTAGACCTTGGGTAACCGCTAGTCCGAGACCACCGATCACAATTAGGGCCAACCATCTCTTGCGCACGGTGGCAACGACCGCAGGCCAGTGTGGTCGAACGGCCGGAAGAAGAACGAGTCCGGCGAGAAGCACACGCCAGAAGCAGAGAGTCCACGGAGGCATTTCGGTCGCCACCGCTTTTGCCGCAATATAGACACCGGCTGATAGCAACCAGCAAAGCATCGCCAAGCCATAAGTTTCGATATTGGCCTTTGCCGTCTTTGCCTGGGCGGTCTCTTTCGAGAGCCCGGTGATCGCCAAGAATTGAATGCCCATGGTGACTTTGGGATATGAGTTTCCACCCGGTCGACGGATAGCGGATTACAGTTGTCCAAATGCCTAATTTTCAACTGGTTTTGCAAGAAGAAACCGATAGCCAGAAAAAGCGAACCGAGGGTCACGGACGGCATGGTGTTCTGCACATTCACCGCCAGGGTGCAGACAAAGTATTAGCCAAAGCGCGCCTTGAACCGTTATGCTAGGTAGTTGTCGTGCAACTGGCCGCGATAGAAACCCCAACACTCGCAATTGGCTGTGAATTGTCGGGACCGGAAGACGGACATCCAGTGATCCTACTTCATGGCTGGCCTGATGACGTGCGAACCTGGGACCGAGTCTTGCCTGCTTTTCACGGAGCCCGATTCAAGACAGTTGTCCCTTATCTTAGAGGCTTTGGTAAAACCCGGTTCCGGTCCCCTAAAACCGCACGCTCCGGACAGCTATCGGCTCTGGGACAAGATCTACTTGACTTGGTTGACGTGCTTGAGCTCGAACACTTTGCGGTGGTCGGCCATGACTGGGGAGCGCGCGCAGCTTACATTGCGAGTTGTATTGCTCCGCAACGAGTCAATCATTGTGTCGCGATCTCCGTAGGCTGGGGAACGAACGATCCCAACCAGAACCTCTCGTTCCGGCAGACGCAGAACTATTGGTACCATTGGTATTTGGCTCTCGGTCGTGGGGCCGAAACGGTGCGGAATGATCGCCTCAATTTTACGCGATACATCTGGACAATTTGGAACCCCAGTTGGCGCATACCGGAGGAGGAATTCGCCAGAACCGCAGCCTCCTTCGAGAATCCCGATTGGCCCGAGGTAACCCTGCACTCGTACCGAGTGCGTTGGGGCTATGCTGCAAACGATCCGGCGTACGATACGATCGAAGCGAA
>WNFQ01000374.1_pt1 | contig 36992 bp, 36 predicted proteins | sample 5400171 | NCBI WGS metagenome assembly WNFQ01 (sample SAMN13153356, study PRJNA577476) | soil metagenome | isolation source: 20 cm soil under Madrone tree | place: USA:California | collected 2016-06-14
CTCGAGCAATTGCGCGCGCTCGAAAATGGTGTAAAGGTGCATGTGCTCGTCACGAAACATGGATCGCCTGGCGTAGACACGCTGGCTGACGCAAAAGCGCTTGAGCAAAAACTGGCTCGCGCAAAACGCCGAGGAGTCTCTCGATGAAATACATTTTCGTCACCGGAGGGGTGGTGAGTTCGTTAGGCAAAGGCCTGGCCGCGGCTTCACTTGGGACGCTGCTCGAAGCGCGTGGTCTCCGCGTTGTTTTCCAAAAGTTCGATCCCTATCTCAATGTCGATCCTGGGACGATGAATCCGTTCCAGCACGGTGAAGTTTATGTCTTGAACGACGGTGCTGAGACAGACCTGGACCTAGGTCACTATGAACGGTTCACCAATTGCGTCCTTTCTCGGCACAACAACCTGACCAGCGGCCAAGTCTACGAATCGGTCATCCTGAAGGAACGGCGAGGCGATTATCTCGGGAAGACCGTGCAGGTAATTCCGCATGTCACCGATGTAATCAAACATCGCATTCGCGAGCTATCCGACGAAAGCAAATACGACGTCGTCATCACGGAGATCGGCGGCACCACCGGCGATATCGAAGGCCTGCCATTTCTTGAAGCAATCCGGCAATTCATTCTCGAAGTCGGCGCAGAAAATGTGGTCAACATCCACGTTACGCTGGTTCCCTACATCAAAGCCGCCCACGAATTAAAGACGAAACCGACGCAGCAAAGCGTCGCAAAATTGCGCGAGATCGGTCTGCAACCCCAGGTATTAATTTGCCGTACCGAAAAACCGCTCGACCGCGATGTCCGGCAGAAATTGTCGATGTTTTGCAGCGTTTCGGAGAAAGCAGTGATCGAGGCGCTCGACGTCGAGCACACAGTTTACGAATATCCGCTCATGTTGCACACGGAGGGGCTGGACGGACTGGTGTGCAATCTGTTGCAACTCAAAACGGCCGAACCCGATTTGGCAGACTGGCGAAAGTTTGTCGAGCGCGTTGTCAGCCCGAAAAAGCGAATAAAAATCGCCGTGGTGGGCAAATACATCGACCTCCAGGACGCATACAAAAGCATCTATGAATCGCTCACCCACGTGGCTGCGAGCCAGGATTGCGGGATCGATCTCAAGCTGATCGATGCCGAATCATTGCAGGATGACCCTGACGGTCAATTAAACGACGTGGCCGGTGTTTTGATTCCGGGCGGTTTCGGCGCGCGCGGTGTCGAAGGAAAGATCAAAGCAGCGCGGTTCGCCCGCGAGCACAAAGTCCCATATCTCGGCCTTTGCCTCGGCATGCAGATAGCCACGATTGAATTCGCGAGAAATGTCTGCGGAATTAAAAACGCAAACAGCACCGAGTTCGACAAGAACGCTGCCGAACCGGTGATCTCCTTGCTCGAAGAACAACGTGGCGTTCGCAAAAAAGGCGGAAGCATGCGGCTCGGCACATGGCCGACGAAGATCGTCCACGGCACCCTCGCGGCAAAAATTTACAGACGTAACGACGTGATGGAACGGCACCGGCACCGTTACGAGTTCAACATGAAATATCGTGACCGAATGGCCGAGAAAGGATTCACGATCTCAGGCACATCACCCGATGGCGCGCTCGCTGAGTTAATTGAATTGCGCGATCATCCTTACTTCCTAGCCTGCCAGTATCATCCGGAATTTCAAAGCAAGCCGAACAAACCGCATCCGCTTTTCAAAGGATTCATTCAGGCGTGTCTTGCTCATCCTGGGGACGGTGCGCACCGCGTCGCAACCGATCCAGTATCGCTGCCCCGAGTCCCTGAGAGGGAACTCGTTCCGCAAGGATAATATCGAGATCGAGCGCATCGAGTTCGCGCAAGCAGCGAAAGAGATTCGCAGCTGCGTCGCGTAGGTCTTGGCGTTCACTTAAGCAGCGAACGGCGGCGAAATTTCTTCCCGGTTTAACCGGATTCCACGCGAGCAATCCGACCCGCTGATCTTTATCTGGCGAAAACGATTTTGCATCACCAATCAAACGTAGTCGTGTCTTCGGCGCATAATGCGCGGGCAATTGTCCGGGCACAGAAACTTTTTCCCCTGCAGCAACGACGTCGATTTTCGCCAATTCAGATAATTGCTCTGCCGTAATCGGGCCACGGCGCAGGATGTCGATCTTGCCGCCACGAATCGCGACGATGGTCGATTCGATTCCGTGCGCGGTCGGACCACCTTCGATAATCAGCGTAATTCGATCCTGCAGATCATCCAAAACATGCTGCGCGCCTGTCGGGCTAACGCCACCGAAGCGGTTTGCACTAGGCGCCGCGAGCGGCTTTCCAAATTCTCGAATAATTTCCGAGAAAACTGGATGCGCGCTGACACGGACAGCGACAGTATCAAGACCGGCGGTCACAATTTCGGGAATGATTTGGCGTTTCGGTAAAACCATCGTGAACGGACCCGGCCAAAACTTATCTGCGAGCTTCAAAATCAACTCTCGATCTTGCGCAGGAAGATCGGCAACTTTTTCCAGCCAATCGCGATCGGGCAAATGAACGATGAGCGGATCGAAACGCGGCCGTTCTTTTGCTTCGAAGATTTTTGCGACGGCGATTGCATTGAGCGCATCGGCAGCGAGGCCGTAAACGGTTTCTGTCGGCAGCGCGACAATCTCGCCTTTGCGCAGCAATTCAACCGCCGCAGTGCGGTCGGCTGAAATTTCCGTTTTCACTTTGGGAGTTTCGCGGCAAGCACGCTCTCGGATTGCCTTTTGCGAAAAGCTTCCAATTTCTCCTGAATCACGTTATCGGATGTGGCAAGAATCGCGGCGGCGAGAAGCGCAGCATTTTTTGCCCCGGCTTCGCCGATTGCGAGCGTGCCGACCGGAATCCCGCCCGGCATTTGCGCCGTCGAGAGAAGCGAATCAAGTCCTTGCAGCGCTTTGGATTGAATCGGCACGCCGAGCACCGGCAGCCAGGTATGTGCGGCGATGACTCCGGCTAGATGCGCCGCGCCGCCTGCGCCTGCGATAATCACGCGCAACCCCCGGGATGCGGCTTTGCGCGCGAAATCGGCCGTCGCATCGGGCGTGCGATGCGCGGAAAGCACGTGCGACTCGTTAGGAATGCCGAGTTCGTCGAGCGCTTCGACTGCGTGGCGCATTGTTTCCCAATCGGATTTGCTGCCCATGATTACGACGACAAGAGATTTCGATTTAGCCATATGAACTGAACGGGAAGCTATCAGCTTCCCCTAAAGAATTCTAGGGTTCAACGAGCGGCGGCTTTCCAACCGCCGCGCTCCCAACAAGCGCCCCGTCCCAAGTCCGCTGGGGACAGTGGACACTACCGTGCTTCGAGCTTAGAACGGTTGTAGGGTGGGCTGCCCTTAGCGCACTCGGACCAATTTGGAAATCGTCCTTCCTTGTCGATATTGGCTCGTGAATCGGGCGGGCAAATCGATCGTCCTCATTGGCATGATGGGCGCAGGGAAATCTTCAGTTGGGCGGTGCCTGCAGCAACGGACGGGGCTCGTGCTTCGTGACACGGATCAAATCGTTGGCGAGAAATTCGGGAGATCGATTTCAGAGATCTTTTCCAAATATGGCGAGAGGCGATTTCGCGAAGCGGAGAGCGAGACGCTTCATGGACTGCCAGTTGACCAACCGGGAATCGTCGTGACCGGCGGCGGAATTGTGTGGCGGGAAGAAAATGTCGATCTTTTGCAACGCCTTGGCACAGTGGTGTGGCTCGAGGCCGATGAAGCAACGCTCTTCGAAAGGGCCTCGCGAAGCGGCAAGCGGCCATTGCTGCAAACCGAAAATCCGAGAAAGGCTTTTTCACAAATGTTGCAGGCACGGCGGCCGCTTTATGCGAAAATTGCGGATATTCGCATCAACACGGCGGTCCTTACGGATGAAGAAGTTGCGGTGGCAATTTTGAGCAAACTTATAAGACTTCGTCGTAATCCAGGGCCGGGATCACCGATCCCGGCTACAGCGCGATGACTGAGACAGCTACACACAAGATTAATCATCGGATTTCGAGAACGGAATTGAAGACACAGCTGGTCGCGTTTGCCCGCGAGGTTGGTTTCGATTCGTGTCGCATAACGGCTTGCGCAGCGCCAGTACACGCAAATGAATTTCGCGACTGGCTGCGAGAAGGCGCGGCGGGTGAGATGAGCTACATGGAGCGCGGGGAAGAAAAACGTTGTGATCCGCAGAAGATCTTGCCGGGCGCAAAGTCGATTGTGGTTGTCGCGCTCAATTATTTTCAGGGTGAAAAAATTCGGCGGTCACAGAGCGCTGCTACAGGACGAATCGCGCGGTATGCGTGGGGCGAGGATTATCATGACGTGATCTCGCGAAAGCTCGACAAGATCGACAATTTCCTTCGCCAGTTTGGCGGCATGCAAAAGTCGTATGTGGACACCGGCCCGATTTTGGAACGCGATTATGCCGCACAAGCCGGGATTGGCTGGCACGGCAAAAGTACGATGCTAATCGATACGCGATTGGGAACCTGGTTTTTTCTGGGTGAAATCCTAACCACGCTCGAGTTGCCGCCCGATCTTCCGCAACGTGATCGTTGCGGAACATGCGAACGTTGTATTACAGCGTGTCCAACCGGAGCAATTACCGCTCCGCATCGGCTCGATGCGCGTCGTTGCATTTCATATTTAACGATCGAGTTAAAAGGGTCTATCCCGATCGAACTACGGCCGCTTGTCGGAAATCGGATTTTCGGTTGCGATGATTGTCTCGATGCCTGTCCGTGGAATCGATTCGCTCAAGCATCCCGCGAAACGGCCTTCTCAGCGCGTCGATCGACTACAGGCATGTTGCTGCGGGATTATTTAAAACTGAACGACGTGGAATTTCGCGGCCTATTCGGAAATTCGCCGATAAAGCGGATCAAACGATGCGGTTTCTTGCGCAATGTCTGTGTCGCCTTGGGCAACGTCGGTGGCGTGGCAGACTTGCCGGCATTGAAAGGGGCAGCAGCCGATCCGGACGAATTGATTGCTGAGCACGCAGCCTGGGCAATCGACCGAATTCAGGCCCGGTCCAAGATGCAAGCGTCGAAAGTCTGTTGAATCCAAATTGCCGGTTTGCTGCATCTCATTGTCGATCCTGTGAACCGTTTCGTTTTGCAAAGGTCTAAACTGAGATAATTTTTGACGCGCCTCTCCTCGCCTGACGACCACTCCATGCATCAGACCGTAAAAACGCCGCCCGTTGCGCCGGAAGTCGCGAGGAAACGCCGCGCGCGCCGCAAGCGCTACATCATTTTCGGCTCCATCGGTCTGGTCTTGCTTTTGATAATTGCGTCCGTCGTCGCGAGCAAACGCGAGAAACCGATCCCGGTCACTACTGAGAAAGCAGTGCGCAAGACCATTCTGCAGACTGTTTCGGCAACGGGCAAGGTGCAACCCGAAACCGAGGTGAAGATTTCACCGGAAGTGGCGGGCGAGATCATTGATTTGCCGGTCGAAGATGGAAAGGCGGTCAACAAAGGTGATCTGCTCGTGCGGATAAAGCCGGATTCCTACAAAGCCCTGCTCGAGCAACAAGAGGCAGCCATCAGCTCGGCGAAGGCAACGAATCTTCAACAAAAGGCGACGATGATGAAGACGGAGCAAGATCTTAAACGCGCCGACGACATGTTCGCGAAGAAAACCATTTCTATTCAAGAATACAACGCCGCGCAGGCTGCTTACGACGTCGCGAAAAACACCCACGAAAGCTCGCTCCACGAAATCGAACGTGCACAAGCAAGTTCGAGTCAGGCGCGCGAGCAACTTTCGAAGACAACGGTTTATTCGCCGATCGATGGGACGGTGACGATTTTGAACAGCAAATTGGGCGAACGCATCGTAGCGACGGGGCAATTCGCGGGAACGGAAGTGATGCGCGTGGCCGATCTCGGCCACATGGAAGCGCGCGTGGATGTGAACGAGAACGACGTTGTAAACGTAAAAGTTGACGACAAGGCCAACGTGAAAATCGACGCGTACGGTGACCGGAAATTTCACGGCACCGTTTATCAGATTGCGAATACAGGAAAGACGACCGGCGCGGGGACGCAGGAGGAAGTAACCAACTTTGAGGTAAAAATTCGTATCGACGATCACGATGTGACATTGAAACCGGGGCTAAGTTGCACGGCCGATATCGAAACGAACATGGTCAAGGACGTCGTGGCCGTGCCGATGCAGGCCGTAACGATTCGGACCGGCGACGCCAACTTGAGTCCGGAGGAGATCGAAAAGAAAAAGCAGAAGACAACGCAACGAGACAAAGGCGACAACAGCGCAGATTACGTTAACGAGCGCCAGGAAAAGGCGACGCAGAAAGAAGAGCACGAAAAAATTGCCAAGGTTGTGTTTCTGAAAAAAGGCAACGAGGCGCAGATGGTGAAGGTAACGACCGGGATCTCGGATGACACCTACATGGAGATTAAGAGCGGCGTCCAACCGGGTGACGAAGTGATTTCAGGCAGTTACAGCGCGATCAGCCGCAAGTTAAAGGACGGCGCCAAACTTACTTACGACAAGGAAGCGACGAAATAGTCGAGCGGCGCGCCGCGCGCGAGTGTTTAATGAACAAGCTCAACTCTGATGTAACTCGACCACGTGGTCCCGTCGTCATCGACATCGAGAATATCACCAAGGACTACGTGATGGGCGAAGAAATCGTGCGGGCTTTGCGCGGGGTCTCGCTTCAAATTCACCACAACGAGTACGTCGCGATCATGGGGCCAAGCGGCAGCGGCAAATCGACGCTCATGAACATGTTTGGTTGCCTCGACACCCCCACTTCGGGACGTTACGAGTTTAACGGGAAAAACGTAGCGGCCATGGACGATGACGAACTGGCGGCGATTCGAAATCGGGAGATCGGCTTCGTTTTTCAAACATTTAACTTGCTCCCGCGCTCCACCAGTCTGCGCAACGTTGAGCTCCCACTCATCTACGCAGGAATGGATCCGGAAGCGCGCGAAGAACGCGCGACCCAGGCACTTGTCGATGTTGGCTTGGGCGACCGCATCCATCATAAGCCAAACGAATTATCCGGGGGCCAGCGCCAGCGCGTAGCCATCGCGCGCGCGTTGGTGAACAATCCTTCGATAATTCTGGCAGACGAACCCACTGGCAATCTCGATTCCAAAACCGGCGAAGAAATAATGGCGCTGCTCGAGGACCTGTATTCTCGCGGTAACACCATCATTCTCGTTACGCACGAACGCGACATCGCCGTTCATGCGCGGCGCACCGTTCATTTGCGTGACGGTATTATCGAAAGCGACGAAGTCGGAGTGATGCCGGCGATGGAATCGCTGGCGGCAAGCTAAGATCGACAATGAAACGTTTTCTCTACGAGCTGAGCGAAAGCTGGAAGATCGCTGCGGCGCAAATGCGCTCGAACATGACGCGTTCCACTCTTACCGCACTCGGCGTCATCATCGGCATCGTCGCCGTGACGTTGATGGGCACGGCTATTGGCGGAATTCAAGTCGGGTTCGACAAAAGCATGGCCATCTTCGGCGATGACGTTCTCTACGTTGGACAATGGCCGTGGAAAAATGTGGACGACTGGTGGAATTACCGCGACCGCAAGAAGATCAAGACCGAATACGCGGAGGGGCTTAACCGCATGATCGCGATGACGCCGAACTCTAACCTCACCATCGCGATTCCGACTTCCAGTGTTTACCGCAGCGTCAAATACACGGACAGCGAAGTGAACAATGTTTTGGTCCGCGGCACCGTATCAGATTACATCATCACATCGACATTTGATTTCAAAGAAGGTCGCTTTTTCAACGAGCTGGAATCCCGTGCCGGCGCCAACGTCTGCGTGATTGGATACGATGTGGCCGATGCACTTTTTCCGTCTGCCAGCCCGATTGACAAATCGGTCCTGATTAATGGTCAGCCTTTCAAAGTAATCGGCGTTATTTCCCGGCAAGGCTCGTTTCTCGGACTTTTCAGTCTCGATTCGATTGTGGTCATGCCACTGCCTGCATTTCAGAAATATTTCACGGCAAAAAGCGAAGCGGAAATTCTCGTCAAGGTGAAGGACAAGACGAAGCTGGCCGACGCGAAAGACGAACTCACGGGATTGATGCGGCGTGTGCGCGGATTGCCTCCGGAAAAAAGAGACGACTTCAGCATTAACGAACAACAGGCATTGAAGAGCACACTTGATCCGATCAAGAATTCAATCGCCATCGCGGGACTTTTCATCACCGGTCTTTCGCTTTTCGTCGGGGCGATCGGAAGAAATCGGCACGCGCAAAGCGCTCGGGGCGCGTAGACGCACCATTTTGCTGCAGTTTCTGATTGAATCGACCGCGCTCTGTCTTCTCGGCGGGCTCGTCGGACTGACTTTCGCTTACCTAATGTGTTTTGGGATTGGCAAGGCTTTTCCGTCGTTTCCGATCCACTTTTCGGTCGGGCTCGTCGTTGCCAGTATGATTGTTTCAATCCTGACCGGATTGCTTTCAGGATTTGCGCCGGCCTGGACGGCGTCACGTCTCGATCCGGTAACGGCGCTACGCTATGAGTAACAAGATAGTAACCACAGAGCGCACGGAGTTCACGGAGACTCGAAAGGGATTAAACGAGCTGACGGAGATCGTGATCGGCTGTGCGATCGAAGTGCATCGAGCGCTTGGCCCCGGCTTATTAGAGTCCACATATGAGATGTGCCTCTGTCGCGAGCTGAGCCTCCGAAACATCCCCTTTGAACGACAAAAGCCGATTCCTGTCATTTATAAAGGAGTAAAGCTAGACTGCGGATATCGGGCGGATGTTGTAGTGGATGGTTCGGTTCTCGTTGAAATCAAAGCAGCTATTAAGTTATCTAAAGCTCGGCGGTTGGAAAGTTGGTTTGCTTATCAACTTCAATGTCGAGCTCTTAAAACACGGAATCCGCCGACGCGTGCTCGGATTAATTGAAGAAGTCACTTTATGACCTTCCTTTGCGGTCTCTGTGTCCTCTGCGGTTAACCAGATAAGATCGACATGTTGTTTCGGGAAATCATAGCGATGGCTTTGAGTTCGTTAGGTGCGAACAAGCTCCGCGCTGCGCTCACCATGACTGGGATTACCATTGGCGTGTTCTCTATCATTTCCGTGATGACAGCGATCGGCGCGCTGCAATCGTCGATCGAAAGCGGGATAAGCTTTCTCGGATCAAATATTTTTCAGTTCGCAAAATATCCGGCCAACATCAACGCCGGTGGCGAAATAAAGAAAAAATATCAAAACCGGCGAGACATTAGCTACCGGCAGGCGCTGCATTATTACGAATTGATGCAGGGGAGCGCGCGCGAGATTTCTCTCAAGTGTTTCGGTTACGAGTTGAAGGGTCAGGCAGTTTATAATGGCGTCAAGACAACGCCGAGCCTCCTCATCGTCGGGACGAACCGCAGCTTTCTTACGGCAAATGCTTACACGCTTGGTTATGGCCGCAATTTGAACGACGAAGATGTCGATTTTGCCCGCAACGTGATTGTCGTCGGCAAGATAATCGAGAAACGGTTGTTCCCGCACGAATCCCCCATCGGCAAAGTCATCCGGATGAGCGGGCATACTTACACTATCATTGGCGTGCTTGCGGAAAAAGGCACCTCATTCGGGCAAAGCCAGGATGACGTCTGCCTGATGCCGATCACGCGCTTTTTCGAAGACTTCGGTTCGGCGAAACGCACGGTGAATATTGCAACCCAATCATTCTCGCAGGAAACGTACAATGGAACGCTCGATAGAGGCATCGGCGCGATGCGCATTGCGCGTGGACTGCGCGCGGATCAGGAAAACGATTTCGAGATTTATTCGAATGATTCGCTCAAAAGCGCGTTTGCTTCGATTGCCGGTGTGGTGCGCATTGGCGCGTTCGTGATCAGTTTCATTGCGCTCGTGGCCGCCGGCATCGGCATTATGAACATCATGCTGGTAAGCGTAACCGAACGAACAAAAGAAATCGGCGTGCGCAAATCGATCGGGGCGCGCAGTCGCGATATTTTGCGGCAATTTTTGACCGAGGCCGTGTTTATCTCGGAAGCAGGCGGAATATTGGGAATCATTCTTGGAGTAATCGGCGGGGACCTGCTCGCTGCTTGGTTGAAAGTAGACATTATTTTCCCCTTCGGCTGGGCGGTTGCCGGGCTGATTGTTTGCTCGGCGATCGGTATTGGCTTTGGCCTCTACCCGGCCTATCGGGCGGCCGCCCTCGATCCAATCGAGGCGCTGCGCTACGAATAACGAAATCGCCGCTCGATCATTCTGGCGCAATCAAATCTTCGGCAGCTACGATTTGCCAGTGTCCGTGACGTCGAATCCAGGTATCGGTCCAAACAAAGCGTCCGCGTTCGCCCGTATGCCGTTCCCAAGATTCGTCTCCCTGAGCAATCGCAGTGTCGCCATAAAACCTGACCTTGACTTTGTTAAGGCGATTGGAAACGAAATATTTCGGCGCATCGCGCGTGTCCGCGATCATCTTCGCTTTGCCGTAAGGTCCACCCTTTGGATCAACACCCACGAAGTCATCGGCAAGAATGCGCTCAACCGTGCTGGTGTCGCCGCCGGCAACTGATGCCGCCCACTGCCGTTCACTCTCTACGATGTAACGTTCCGCCTCGTTCTGATCGTAATGTTGCGTGCACTGACAAAGCACGCAGCAAAGCACACAAAAAAGCGGGCAGACCGAGATTCTGGACGTCAGTTTAATCCAAGCCAAGTGCCTTGAATGTTGCGTCGACATGTTTGAAATGAATCTCGAGCGAGCAAAGCTGATCGATTTCCGCTGCGGAAAGCTTTGCAATGATTTCCGGTTCGCGCTTCACATTTTCAGCGAATGTCCCCTCGCCTTGCCAGGTTTTCATGGCCGCGCGTTGCACCGCTTCGTAGGCGGTCCTCCGCTCCGCGCCGGCCCGTGTAAGTGCGAGCAAGATCGATTGGCTGAAATAAAGACCCTTTGTCAGCTCAAGATTCTGCCGCATTCGCTCCGGATAGACCTGCAACTTTTCAACAATCTCCCGCAATTTCACGAGCATGTAATCGAGGAGAATGCATGAATCGGGGAGAATAATTCTCTCCGCGCTGGAGTGACTGATATCGCGCTCGTGCCAAAGCGCGACATTTTCCAACGCGACCAGTGCATTTCCGCGAATGACGCGCGCCAAGCCGCTCAACCGTTCGCTCGTAATTGGATTGCGTTTATGCGGCATAGCCGAACTTCCCTTTTGCCCTTCGCTGAAAAATTCTTCCACCTCGAGAACTTCAGTCCGTTGGAGATGACGAAATTCCGTTGCCCAACGATCGATGCTCGACGCGATCACGGCGAGAGTTGTCATGAACTCGGCGTGCCGGTCCCGCTGCACGATTTGCGTGGAGAGAATCGCCGGTTTTAATCCCAACTTCTCACAAACCGCACACTCAATCTTTGGATCGACATGGGCATGGGTACCGACCGCACCACTGATCTTGCCGACGCGGATGCGGTTGCCGGTTTGGGTAAGGCGTTCTTCTGCGCGCCCGAATTCGTCGAACATGAGCGCCAGTTTCAAACCAAACGTGATCGGCTCGGCGTGAATGCCGTGGCTGCGCCCGATCATCGGCGTCATTTTGAATCGGCGCGCCTGTTTGGCGATTGTCGATCTTAGCTTATCCAAATCGCCGAGCAAAAGCCCGGATGATTCGGTCAATTGAACTGCCAGCGTCGTGTCGAGAATGTCGGACGAAGTCAGCCCCTGATGAATCCAGCGCGCCGCCGGTCCGACCGATTCAGCCACGTTTTCCAGAAAAGCGATGACATCGTGATTTGTTCGCTTTTCGATCTCTAGAATCGCAGGAATTGAAAACCGCGCCCGCTTTCGAATTTCAACCGCGTCCTGTTTGGGGATTTGGCCAAGCTCCGCCATCGCCTCGCAGGCAAGCACCTCAATCTCCAGCCAAATCTGAAACTTACGTTCGTCCGACCAGATTTTGCGCATCTCTGGCCGGGAATAGCGATCGATCACTCCGGCAAGATAAAAGCAGGCGGCTTAGGCGAAAAGCGTTTTTCTCTGACAACAAAAAACTCCGACAGGCAAGCTATCGGAGCGCGAGCTGGTTGTGCCACCTACCAACTCAGCAAACGCGGGCACGCATGAAGCGCCCGTTGTTTTGCAAACGCACCTTGCCACTGGCGAAAAGGTCCGCCACTGTTGCGACCGTTTCTTTCGTGTCCTTCGTGCAGGAACTTACTGCCAGGATCAGATCCCCAAGCGAAAGCCGGGCGCGCGGCCTGATGATTTGACGATGCTTTTTCATTTGATGTCCGTTTCTATTTGAAGCAATTCGAGTGCCATTGTCCATTGCGAATATCCCGTCCATGCTTGCCGGTGCGGTCGTTGGTTCATTATGCACTTTAGAACTGACCATCAGGCGACAGTTTTGTTCAATTTTCGAACACGGAAAATTCATGGCCCTAACGTTGTTCCCCAGCCGCGTTGGGTCTGCCCAGAGAAGTCGGCGTTCAAGAACCCGAACCAGAGCGCGGCTTCAGTAAGCGCAACGTCGCCATATAAAGCGCAGCGAACACGGTTACAACGAGCAAAATCCCGCCTGATTGCGCGCGAATGAAGTGAACCATCGCCTCGGGATTCGTCAGGAGTTCGGGTTCTGCGAGGTACGCACGGTGCCCCAAATACGCCAGGATGCTGCAGGAAATCGCCGAGCCCAGGATTGTAACCAGACTAAAAACAGCAAAATTCATCCGAACGATCCCGGCCGGGATGGAAATGAGATGGCGGACGACTGGCAAAACCCTCGCAAAAAAAACTCCGCCGGCTTCATATCGATTGAGCCAGTTTTCTGCGTGTTCGAGCTTGTTCGGAGTAAGTAAGATGAAGCGGCCAAATCGTAATACCAACGGCCGCCCGATCCATCGCGAAATCCAATACATGAAAGCTGCGCCAAGGTACGCGCCAAGTGTTCCCGCCAGGATCACGCCGACAGGATTGAGCTTGCCTTGCGCGGCCAGGAATGCCGCCGGTGGAAGCACAGCTTCGGCAGGTACAGGTAACGGCGTGCTTCCCATCGCCATCAATATGATAATGCCGACGTAGCCGCCGCTTAGCACCCAGCCAAACCAAATTTCCAAAAGATGATGCATGTTGTCATTCCGAGCGAAGTCGAGGAATCTCTCGGCGTCGATCTGTGATCAGTCCGCCGTAGTTCAATCCAAATTTCGCAATCCGCAATCCCAAATTCACATGTCGATCTACCGGCGCGTTCTCCGTTATTACCGGCCGTTCCTCGGGCAAACCATACTCGGACTATTTCTGTCGCTTATCGGCATCGGTCTGAACCTGCTCAAACCGTGGCCGTTTAAAATTATCGTGGACAACTTCCTGCGCGCAGGCTCGGCAATCCCCAGTAATTGGCACATTTGGGTTCCGCTACTTTGTCTCGCGCTCGTCGTGATCCAGTTTCTCTGGGGAATCATCAACTGGATCACAAATTATCTTTTCGTAAAAACTGGGCTGCAAGCGCTGCTCAAGTTGCGGACCGATCTCTATTCTTATCTGCAATCGCTCTCACTGAAATATCACGACGCGCGGCGTTCGAGCGATTCCAGTTTCCGCGTGGCCTACGATTCACAATCGATCCAGACAATCTACAACAAGGGGTTCACAAACATCTTCGGATCAATAATCACCCTGATCGGAACATTCGTGATCATGTTGCGGCTGGACTGGCAACTGACATTGGTCTCACTGGCGATCGTTCCCTTGATTGTCGGTGCAATTTATCTTTTTGCGCATCGAATTCGTCGTGAATCCACATCTATTCAGGAACAGGAGAGCGCCGTCCTGGCGCAGGCGCAGGAAGGACTAAGCTCGATCCGAATGGTGCATGCGTTTGGACGCGAGGAATTTGAAGTTCGCCAGTTTCATCAGCAAGCCCGCCAAAGTTTTCAAGCCAATCTACGACTGACACTAACAAATGTGAACAGCGCGCTCGTCATTAGCACGTTGATGGTAGTCGGCACTGCGGCGATGTATTACATCGGCACACTGCACGTTCTTGCCGGCACGCTCACACTGGGGTCGCTTCTCGTCTTCAGCGCATATTTGCTGATGCTTTATCAACCGCTCGAGTCGCTTACTTACACGACGTGGGCGATGGAAGGCGCCACCGCCGGCGCGAAACGCTGTTTCGAGATCCTGGATCGACAAGATGATGTGGTTGATTCACCGAGTGCGATTGCAATTTCATCTGCCAAAGGCGCAATTGCATTCAGCGCGGTGAGTTTTGGTTATGCAGAAGATCGACATGTGTTGCGCGATATCGATCTTCGGATCGATCCGAATCAGATCGTCGGACTCGTCGGCGGCACAGGCGCAGGGAAAAGCACATTGCTCAGTTTGGTGCCGCGATTTTACGATCCTACTACAGGCTCGATCACACTTGGTGGCCGGGATCTGCGCGAAATTACGAAAAAAACTTTGCGAGCGCAGATTGCGCTCGTCTTACAAGATACGCTGCTTTTCTCAACCACCGTGCGAGAGAACATCGCCTACGGCAGGCCGGATGCGACGGAAGAAGAGATTGTCGAGGCAGCGCGCCGGGCGCAAGCCGACGATTTCATTCAGCAATTGCCGAATGGTTATGCGAGCCTGGTTGGCGAGCGGGGCGGGCATTTGAGCGTTGGGCAACGGCAGCGCATCGGAATTGCGCGGGCATTTTTGAAAAACGCGCCGATTTTATTGCTCGACGAACCCACTTCAGCGCTCGACCCAGCAACAGAGTCGGCAATTATGGAAACGATTAAAGAATTGATGTGCGGCCGAACGGCATTGATCGCGACGCATCGCCTGGCGACCATTCACGGCCTGGATCAGATAATCGTGCTCGAACACGGACATATCGTCGAACAAGGTCGCGGTCCTGAATTGATCGCGCGGCGCGGCATTTACGCGAAGCTTTACAGCTCAGGAAAATTTCCGTCGTGAGCAACGTCAAACAAGATCGACATGTGGAAGGCGACTGGTGGCCGCATCCGATCCCAGCGAATGTCGAGTTTGGAGAGGGATTCTATTGCGAGACCGCGCAAATTTTCCGGCATCTTCGCACTAAAAAACCCGAGGCAGTCGTGTTCGGCAATCACGTTTCCTGTTACGCCGGCTGTTCATTTTCAATTGGAAAGAACGGTGAATGCAGAGTTGGCGATTTTACTCTGCTGAACGGCGCACTCGTCATGGCGGAAGAAAAGATCGAGATCGGATCGCACTGCCTCGTTTCATGGAACGTCGGCATTGCCGATTCTGACTTTCATCCTCTCGAACCCGCGCAACGTCTGATCGACGCGCAAGCTCTCGCACCCTATTTCAAGAATCGTCCACCGCGTCCGAAGTTAAAGACGGCCCCGGTGAAAATCGGAGACAATGTTTGGATCGGAATGAATGCGGTAATCTTGAAAGGCGTAATCATCGGGGAAAACTCGGTCGTCGCGGCTGGATCTGTTGTTACAAAAAGTGTACCGCCAAACGTCGTGGTGGCGGGAAATCCAGCGGTAGTGGTGAGACAAATCTAAGTACCACCAAGATCACGAAGCGCGCGAAGATGGAATTTGATGACTTGTCTCTGTAATTCTTCGTGACCTTCGTGCTCTTCGTGGTTTCGAAATGAGACGCAAGAAAATTGTCGTGATGGGCTTCATGGGCTCGATGCCCATTGCGGGCGTAATCTGGCAGCACATCCATTACGTCGTCGGGCTGCAAAGGCTCGGCCATGACGTGTATTACATCGAAGACTCTGCGCGGCTTCCTTACAATCCGGAGACGTTCGAAGTAAACAATGAGTTCGATTATGCTGGGCATTTGCTTGATCAACTGAGTCGTGAATTCGGATTCAGGAATCGCTGGGCATTTTGTGCGCGTTATCTGCCGAAAAATCCAACAACCGGCCTGCCGCTGAAAAAAATCCGGGAGCTCTATCGGGATGCCGATGCGATCCTGAACATTTGCGGCACGCAGGAATTCAACGAGGACCTGCTCGTTTCCGATCGCATCCTTTATATCGAGAGCGATCCCGGCGTTGAACAAATCAAGATCGACAAAGGTGTAAGATCGACAATTGATTATCTGCAGCGACATCGAACGCTTTTCACATTTGGCGAAAACGTCGGCACAAAAAGTTTTCCTGTCCCGACCCACGGCTTTAAATGGCTGCCGACACGCCAACCGGTAGTGACCGATCTTTGGAAAACACACCGTCCTCCCTTGCCCACTGCCGTTTTCACGTCGGTGGCGAATTGGTCCACAAGCGGTTTGAAAGACATTACTTGGCGCGGCGACAAATATCTTTGGAGCAAGTCCCGCGAATTTTTACGTTTTGTCTCGGCACCAAAGAGGTCAGGAGAAACGTTCGAACTCGCGACGAACATCGAGGACGCCAGGATACGCGCGAAATTTGTGCGCAATGGCTGGCGGCTGCACTGTCCGCGTCAACTGAGCGTCGATTACGAGCTTTATCGCGATTACATCCGTCGCTCCAGGGGCGAGTTCACAGTCGCCAAGGATCAATATGTTCGCCTAAACACGGGCTGGTTCAGCGACCGGACCGCGTGCTATCTCGCCGCCGGTCGTCCAGTCATAATTCAGGAAACCGGCTTCACCAGAAATTACGGTCGCCATGCAGGACTTCTCTCGTTCCGATCGCTGGACGAAATTGTCGATGCCGTGAAAACAATCAATGCCGACTATGCGAAACATTCCCGCGCCGCTCGCGCTCTGGCACGCGAATTTTTCGAAGCCGAGAGCGTGGTTAAATCAATTCTCGACCGCGCTGGAATTTGATTTTGCCGCTTTGTCGACCAGAGATGTTGAACGGCAAGCACACCAATCGTGTCAGTTGTGTCTGAAGGCCACTTGCGAATGCAAAATGCAATCTTGATTTTCTAGTGCTTCGTTTGATTTTCCAGCCTTTCTGCCCATGAAGCGTCTTCTTATTCTTGTTTGCATTGCTTGGCTGCTTGGATCCCCATCTTACGCCCAGCAAAACAACCCGGCGTCTTCTCCCGTCGAGCCGCAAGCGCCGCTACCGGCGGTTCCAGCGAAACCCAGTCCGCCCGTCCAAGCGGTGGTTCCCGTGCCAGTCCCTGTCGCGCCGCGGAAACCGAATGGGCCCGTTCAAAAAAGCCTCGTACGGGTCACAGCAACAGCGGTGGAACCGGATTACAAGGCACCATGGAACGCTGGTGGAATCCAGCGCGGAGTAGGCGCTGGATTCGTTATAAGTGGCAATCGCATTCTCACAAATGCACATGTCGTCGCCAACAGCCGCTATCTGACGGTGGAACGTGAGGGCGATCCCAACAAATATCCGGCGACAGTGCAATTCGTGGCCAACGATTGCGATCTCGCGTTGATCACCGTGTCGGCTCCGGATTTTTTCAAGAACATGCTGCCGTTAAGATTCGGAGAAATCCCTGCGCTCGAATCGACCGTTTCGGCTTACGGTTATCCAATCGGCGGCGAGCGGATGTCGGTGACGACTGGGATCGTGTCGCGGATTGATTTTCAGCTCTATACCCATTCGTCGATCGATCAGCACCTCACGATCCAGATCAGCGCGCAGATCAATCCCGGCAACAGCGGCGGACCGGTGATGCAAGACGGCAAGGTCGCCGGCGTTGCCTTTCAAGGTTATAGCGGCGACGTCGCCCAGGGTGTCGCCTACATGATTCCCACTCCGGTGATTAACCGATTCCTCAAGGATGTCAGCGATGGGCACTACGACAAATATGTCGATCTTGCGATCAGTTATTCGAAGCTGCAAAATCCCGCGCAGCGGAGATTTCTCGGATTAAAAGATGACGATCGCGGCGTGCTGGTGAGCACGGTGGTAGAAGCCGGGCCATCGGCCAGTGTTCTTCGGTCCGGTGATGTTCTTCTCGCGATCGATGGTCATCCTATTGCCAGTGATGGGAACGTTGAACTGGACGGCGAGCGCGCGGATTTTCAAGAAGTTGTAGAACGCAAATTCAAGGGCGACTCGGTCAAGCTCGACATCTGGCGCGACAAGCAGCCAACGACCGTGAAAATCGAATTTTTGAAGACGGCGTGGCCCTACCTCGTGCAAGGACACAGCTACGATGTGCGTCCTCGTTATCTCCTTTACGGCGGCCTGCTTTTTCAGCCGCTGAATCTCGATTTGCTCGAAGCCTATCGGCCAACTGATCTGCGCCTCCGCCATTTTTTTGAATACTTCATTCTGGAGCAGCTTTATCTGCAGCATCCCGACGTTATCGTGCTGACAAACATTTTGCCGGATCCGATCAATACTTATCTCGCGCCGTATCGCGGGGGGATCGTGGATGAAATAAACGGCAAGAAAATTCGGACTCTTGATGAGCTGGCAAGCGCCTTTGCAGAAACACCAGAGCATTTTGTCATTCGGATGATCGGCGACGGGCCTCCGCTGGTGCTTGATCGCAATAAAGTGGAAGCTGCGCACGAGCGAATCAAGACGCGTTACAACGTCCTGAAAGAGAAAAATCTCGAAGAACAACCCGCGTCAAAAACCCCGCAACAGGCGAACAACATCTGATGCAAAAGAATTTGTTCATTACTCTTGGACTAATTGTCGTCATGGTCACGGGCGCGCTGGCCAAAAAAGAGCCCGCTGTGCCGGCGCTCAGTACGCAAAAGCAGCTGGCGCTCGTTCGCGTGAATGTAACCGGCCAGTCATATGATTATTTTCGGCCCTGGCAAAAGAAAGCGCCTTTTTCAAAGCGCGCTCTCGGGGCTGTCTTGTCGAAAGGCCGCGTCCTGGTAACCGCGGATCTGGTTTCAAACCAAAATTACGTCGAACTCGAGCGCGCGGAGTCGGGAGAAAAAACCGCGGCCAGGGTCCAGGTGATCGATTATGAAGCCAACCTGGCGTTGCTCGAGCCAACGGAGAAAACCTTTCTCGATGGAATCACCCCGCTCGAAATCACGCCCGACATGGTGGTCGGCGATCGGCTTGCCGCGTGGCAACTGGAGCCGACCGGCGCTTTGCTCGCGACGGAAGGTTTGGTGACAACCGTACAAATGATGCCGTATCCAATCGACGTTGGGCAATTTCTCACCTACCGGATCAGCATTCCGATGCAGTATCGAGAAAACAGTTACACGGTGCCGCTGGTCAAGAATAACAAGCTCGCCGGATTGCTGCTCCGTTACGATTCACGCTCGCAATTGCTCGACGCCATCCCCGCGCCCATCATCACACATTTTTTGAAGGAAGCCGAGAGCCAGAATTATCGTGGTTTTCCATTGGCCGGTTTTTCGTTTTTCCCAACGCGAGATCCCGAACTGCGAGGGTTCGCCGGAGAAAAGGGCAAGGGCGACGGCGTTTACGTCACAAATGTGGAACCGAATACACCGGCAATGAAAGCTGGACTCCAAGTCGGCGACATCGTAACGGCGGTCGCAAACCGCGAGATTGATCAAAACGGTAACTACGTCGATCCACTCTATGGCAAAATCGAATTCACGAACCTGCTTACTGCTCACGCCTATTCTGGCGATGTTGTTCCGTTTCGCATTCAGCGCAGCGGTAAACCAATGGAATTGAAAGTGACGCTCGAACACCGGGACGCAAAGGATTACGTCAGCCCGCCGTACAATCTCGATCAACCGCCCGCGTATTATGTGCTCGGCGGCCTCATTTTTCAGGAACTTTCTCGTCAATATCTCAAAGAGTGGGGCCCGAATTGGCAAAGAGAGGCCCCGCAGCGTTTGGTGTACCTCGACCATTTTCAATCAGAGCTTTTTCCAGAGGGGAATCGCCGCGTCGTTATTCTCAGCCAGGTCCTCCCCGCCAACAGCACAATCGGCTACGATGACCTTTCTTATTTGACGGTCACAAAAGTGAACGGCAAAGAAATCAAATCGTTAGGCAATCTGGCGGAAGCGGTGAAACAGCCAATTAACGGCTTCATCAAGATTGAGACCGAAGAAGATCCAAAACAGATCGAGCTCGACGCGGCACAAGTCACTGCCGAAGCGCCAAATCTCCAGGAAAACTACGGCATCTCTTCGCTCCATCGTCTCGATTGAATGGGATTGTGCGCTGCCAGGATGTGATTGGGTGTCCCGTTGGAACTAACCGGCCCGCTTCTCGAGCTGATGTTGAAAATAGCCCTTCCAATTTTCAGGAAGCGATTCCACTTTGACGACTCGGCGCAGTCCGGTGAGGTCGTCTTTCTCAAAAGCGTAAATGCGAGTAATATCGGCCACGCTGATTTCTTTTTGCTCTCTCCCGATTAATTCGATCGCATCGCCAGCACTCACCAGCCCCTCGCGGGCCACGGCAAAATAGAAACCCGTGCGACGGCTGGCCAGAAACCGCTTGATGATATCAGCGCGTCCGAATTTTATGCCGAGCTTGTAGCAGGGCATTCGTGGTTCCGTGACCATGACCTCGGTTTCACCGATTCTAAATCTGTCTCCGATATAAACATTTTCTTCAAGCAATCCCTCGGTCGTGAAATTTTCGCCAAACATCCCACAGGGCAGATCGACTCCACGCAACTCCGCTCGCCAATAGCCGTAATGCTCCGACGGATACGCATACACGGCTTTATCAACGCCGCCGTGAACAGTGAGATCCGCTTGCTGATCGCCATCCAGATTTAACGTGCGCACCGTCACCGGCGTCTTGACCGGGTCTTTGAAAATTCCCGTCGTGACGACCTTGCCTTGCCAAGTCACTTCCCTCGGCAATCCGACGTTCACTGACAAGATTTTCATCGCGACCTATCTCAGAGAATACCGCGATTATATCGGCATTTTGAGAACATTAGGCAACGATACTTTGTGTCCTTGCCGGACTTTGTGCGAGCTCCTTGATCTGAAAATCCGTGATATCCGCGTTACCTGTCGCGCCGTAACCTAGCGCGAAGGCGGATTCGCGGTTAACAATTTTGTGATGCCAGCGAAGTTTATTCTCATCGGTAGCGGACTCGCTGGCGGATTGCTCGGCGCCTACCTCGGGCGACGCGGGTACGATGTCGATCTTTACGAGCGGCGGGCTGATCCGCGCGAAGGCAATATTGTCGGTGGACGGTCGATCAATCTCGCCGTCTCGACGCGGGGGATTCACGCACTCGAACAACTCGGTATCGCCGATGAAGTATTACGGCACGCAATCCCGATGCGCGGCCGGATGATTCACGACAAATCCGGAACCCTCCATTTTGCGCCGTACGATGTCGATCCAAAGAAGTGCATCAACTCGATCGGGCGCGCGGCGCTCAACACAACCGTGATTGAAGCGGCACAGCGTTATCCAAATGTGCGGGTCCATTTCAATCATCGCTGCACCGATGTCGATCTTGCCTCGGCAACGGCTCACCTCGTCGCGTCTTCTGTAGAGGCAGGTGCGCCCGCCACGCCGAAGCCCGGCGAAGGCGGGTCGCCTGCGAATGTAATTCACGCGCGCGGAGACGCCGTCATCGGCGTGGATGGCGCGTTTTCCACCGTGCGCCAATCGATGCAAAAGAAGCTCGCAGCGTTCGAGTACGACGAGAGCTATCTCGCCCACGGTTACAAGGAACTCACGATTCCGCCCGGTCCGGATGGTTCCTGGCAAATGGAAAAGAACGCCCTCCACATCTGGCCGCGCAAAAGTTTCATGATGATTGCGCTGCCGAATCCCGATGGCTCGTTCACATGCACACTCTTTTGGGAATTTGAAGGGCCGCGCAGTTTCGCCACAACGAAAACCGACGATGATGTGGGCCGATTTTTCGAAGAAGAATTCTCCGATGCCGTGCCGCTCATGCCGGCATTGCTCGAAGATTTCAGACAAAATCCGACCGGGTCACTCGTGACCATCCGCTGCGGGCCGTGGTTCTACAAAGACAAGGTCGCACTCGTCGGTGACGCCGCCCACGCGGTCGTGCCGTTTTACGGCCAGGGAATGAACGCCGCGTTCGAGGATTGCGTCGTGCTCGACGAATGCCTGGCTGAATTCCCGGACAATCGGAAGCGCGCGTTCGCAGAGTACTTTGTGCGGCGAAAAGAAAACGCAGACGCTCTCGCCAATCTCGCCGTCCAGAATTTCATCGAGATGCGCGACAAAACTGCCTCACGCGCCTTCCGTGCGAAGAAAAAACTCGATCATTTGCTCGAAGGTCTCCTGCGCGGCATTTACCTGCCGCTTTATACGATGGTGACTTTTACAAGGATTCCGTACGCGGAGGCGGCGCGGCGCGCGCGCGTACAAGATCGGATTGTTTACGCTAGTTTCGCGATCGTCGTTTTGATCGTCGCGCTATTAACATTTCGTGTCGTCGCCCGTTGACGCCGCGCACTGCGTTTCATCACCTTAGCCAGGCAATCTTCAGCTCGCCTTGGATCGCTTTGAATTCTGGATCGCCGGTGACGAGCTCACATCTCCGATGTTTGGCGAGCGCGGCAGTAAAAGCATCAGCCAAACTGATTCGATGAGAAGCTTTCAGCTGCGCCGCAATGTTGGCCAGTTCGCGGGTAACAGGATGAAACGCTATCGGAAGTGAGATCAAGCTCGCTGCGGCCGATTCCCATCCCGCCAGGCCATTTCTTCGAATGATGATGTATTGGACCTCTGCATAATTGACCTCCGTCATGTGCAGCGGCTCGTGGCGAGTCGCTGCCTTGTGCAACAAACTTTCGACCTTGTCCGCGCCCGCTTCATCGCGGAAGTATGCGATAAGCGCAAAGCTATCGAGAACGCAGCCGGGCATACTTCGCCTCTTCCAACGCTTTTTCTTCTTTTTTGTATTCCGACCACCATTGCCGGAATGGTTTCTCGGCCGGTTTTCGTTTGAGAACTCCGCGCGCGCGTCTGATAGCCGCGCCCGTGATCGGTTTTAGTAAGATTCCCTCCGCTGTCGTTTGCACGATTGCTTTTGTGCCGTTCTCGATTTCAAACTCACGACGAATCCGACGTGGGATAACAACTTGTCCTTTCACGGTAAACGAAACTGTTTCTCCTTTAATTGTATCCGGCATGCCGAAAAGTAAAGCGCAGTGGATAAAGTAAGTCAACCGGCAAAAGTATTACCGGTTGCGCGTTTTATCGTAAGCCGCTTACGATGCATGAAATTACCTTGACCGTCCGCCGTAGCCCCTGGCTGGCCGGAGCCTTAGCGAAGGCGGCTTGGCGTACGCGGATTAGCTTTTGGGCTTCACTTCCCCTAACGCTCTTGCCATCGACCGCTTGCGATACATGGAATAAACGGGCACGAGGATTGCCATCGACAAATCAATCCAGCCGCTCCAGGCGAGCTGTTCTCTTGGCAACACCAGCGCCAGAACCAGCGACACAATCCCGACGCCCGTTGGGATACTCCATCCCCTCAGCTCACCCAGCGTCAGCAATCGTTCGCGCGCATTCAACCGTAACGGCTCGCGCAATTGCCAGGCCCGCAGGTTCAGCAACCAGATTTCGAGCGCGATCGCGGTAAAGCCAACCGCGTAGGTGGCAAACAGCATCCTCGCTTGCGCGTCGGTGCTCGGCCCGAGAGTCTGGCCGACCTGGCCATCGCTCAGAAAATACCACATTGCTCCAAAGACTGCTTTCAGCGGATAGATGTAAACCAGGATCGTAACGAGCATCGCCCAGCTGATGAAAATCGAGGCGCCATCTTCGAGACCGTAACGTCTGCTCCATAACCAATGTCCCCGCCAGAAAATCCCGATCACGGCGATGCTGCAGAGAAATGTCGGCACATTCCTGAACGCACGTAGCAGCGTCGCGATATCATCGGGCACCTGTTGGGCCGCGATGACCAGCATGGTGATGGCAAAAGCAAACGCGGCATCGATGAAGGTTTCCAGCCGCGTCATCTCCAGCCCGCGCAGACGAAACCCTTTCAGCCGCGGCAGCGAATCCAACTCTGCCGGCAGTGCCGACGCAATCTCCTCATGCCGCTCGTTCACGCGCCGCCAGTCATGCCACATGTCCGGCTTCGATGGCAATCAAGTTCGCCATTCGCAAGTCGCAACCCGCGCACGCGCTGTTCTCGCCATCCAAAACTTCATCGAGACGGCCGACAAACCGCGTCGCATTTACTCATCCCTCACTCTTCTCTTGCCTGCATCTCCTAATCCGTCGCCGCCCGTCGTGCGCGGCGACAAGACCGCATCGTTCACGCGAGCCTCATGGCGTTCGTGACGATGTTGATCTTAGCCTGGTCGATCTTTCTGTTTCGATAATCAGCAAGACTCCTCTTGACAGTCTAGGCAAATGATTGAACAATTGCTCACCAAGACTGTCTAGGTAACAAAACAAATTATGGCCAAAGAAAAATCTGATCTCGTTTACGGCACGCTCGACATGCTGATCCTGAAAGCGCTTCAGCATGATCCAAAGCATGGTCTCGCCATCGCGGATCGAATCGAGCAAATGTCGAAAGAGATTCTGCGAGTTGAGCAAGGTTCGCTTTACCCGGCGCTCTATCGTTTGGAAGCGCAAGGGTGGATTAAAGCCGAGTGGGGCGTTTCCGTTAACAATCGAAAAGCGCGGTATTACAAATTGACCGCAGCCGGCCGGAAACAACTCGCTGCGGAAAAGGAGCATTGGCTCCGCATCACCAAAGGGATCGATCTCGTCCTCGCTGGAGGCTAATAAATTATGCTGCGACTCCGCGCCTGGTTCTCTCGCTTGCTCGGTTTGTTTCAAAAAAACAAACGCGACGCCGAGATGACCGAAGAGATGCAAGCGCATGTCGATCTTTTGACTGAGCGGAACATTGCCGCAGGCATGTTGCCCCACGAAGCGCGAAACGCGGCGCTGCGACAATTCGGCGGAATCGAGCAGGTCAAAGAAGTCGCGCGCGAACAACGGGTCTGGAGATGGGCAGACGAGTTTGTTCAGGACGTTCGCTTCGGCGCGCGAATGCTTTTCCGCAATCCCGGATTCTCGATCCTGGCAATTCTCTGTCTCACACTTGGCATTGGCACAAATGCAGCCGCCTTGAGCTGGATCGAAGGAATTCTGATTCGCCCCTACCCGCTCGTCGCGCACCAGGACCGAATGTTCGCCCTAGGCGGGACAACACGCGGCGCGACGGAAGGCCACGGACTGTCCTATCCCGACTTTGTCGATTTGGAAAAGAACTCAACGCTTTTCGAATCGTTCATCGTCGATCGGATCACGGGCACGACATTGAGCGTGGGCGATCGGGCGGAACGCTGGGTAGGCGGATTGGTTTCGGCGAATTACTTGGACGCGCTTGGCGTGAAACCGATTCTCGGCCGCGGCTTCAGGCCGGAAGAAGGCACGGGGCGCAATGCACATCCGGTCACCGTAATTAGTTACCTAACCTGGCAGGACCGTTACAAGGGCGATCCGGAGATCATCGGCAAAACGCAATATCTCAACGGCGTTCAACACACGATCATTGGCGTCGCGCCGGAAAAATTTCACGGCACTTTCATCGGATATTCGTTCAACTTCTGGGTGCCGACGTCGATGCAGGAGACATTTGATTCGACCGGCTACAAACTCGAAGATCGCGGGGCGCGCTGGATTGAAGGTTACGCGTTTTTGAAACCCGGCATTACCCGCCAACAGGCGCAAGCCGAACTGAATTCGATTGCCCAACATTTGGAGAATGATTATCCGGAGACAAACCGTGGGGAGGGCTTTGAGCTCTTCCCGTTGTGGAAAACGCCATTCAACGCCGTCGGAAATCTGTCGCCCACACTGGCGATCACAACTGGGGTCGCGTTTTTCGTTCTTCTAATCGCCTGCGCGAACGTGAGCAATCTGCTCCTCGCGCGCTCACTCATTCGCCGTCATGAAATGGCTATGCGTCTCGCGCTCGGTGCCGGGCGCCGGCGTTTGATCAAACAACTTTTCACTGAAGGCCTGCTTCTTTCTCTAATCGCAGCCGCCGGTGGAATCATGGTTGCCTACTGGTGCCGTAACGCTCTGGTGCTGATAGCTCCGTCCCGGACTCCAGGCATCACAATTGATTATCCCGGACAGCTCGACTGGCGTGTTCTGGCTCTGAGCGTAGCGGTTTGCATCGGATCGACAATGCTGTTCGCGTTGATACCTGCGATTCAAGCGAGCCATGTCGATCTTTCCGGCGCGCTGAAAAGCGAAGGTGCCAGTGTCGTCGGCGGCAGCGGCAGATCGCGACTGCGCTCGGCGCTTGTCTTCGTTCAAGTGGCGCTGAGTTTTGTGCTCATTGCCGGAACTGGATTACTGCTCCGAAGCCTGGCGCAAATGCAAAATTCCGATCCGGGATTTTCGACACGAAACGTCGTCGTGTCGGTGGCAGATCTTTTTTCTGCCGCCTACAAACCCGATCGGGCCAAAATTTTTTACGAACAATTGCTCGAGCGGATCCGGGCACTGCCCGGCGTTCAATCGGCAGCATTGGCGCGGGTCAGGCCTTTCAGCTATTCGGTTTACTCGTCAGCACCGCTGGAGATCGAAGGTTATCAGCCGCCGCGCAATGAGCAGATTGCGGCGGATTACAATCAAGTTAGCGAAGGATACTTCGCTACGATCGGAATTCCAATCGTGGCCGGCCGCGAATTCACGCGCAACGATGACGAAAACGCACCAGCGGTCGCGATCGTCAATGAAACGATGGCCGCAAAATATTGGCCGGGAAAAGACGCGGTTGGTCAGCGCCTTAAGGCGAAAGACAAATGGATGGAGATCGTCGGCGTGGCAAAAAATGCGAACTACCGGACCAAGCTTGAGCAGCCGATGCCATTCTTTTATGTGCCGGTTCGCCAGAACTTTTTCGTACAAAACGGCTTCCTCATTCGGACGGACCAGAGCGCGGCCGCGATGATGAACCCGCTCGCTCGCGAAATCCACGCGCTCGATCCGAATCTCGCGCCGCTTGACGCAATCAGTTTGCAGGAGCAAGTCGAAGGCATGAGTTACACGCAACGCCTGGCGGCAGCGCTGCTGGCGATTTTTGGTGGAATGGCGCTCTTCCTCGCTGCAATCGGGCTCTATGGAGTCATGTCCTACTCCGTCTCCCAAAGCACGCGTGAGCTTGGCGTGCGCATGGCGCTCGGCGCTCGCGCCAGCGATGTCTTACGACTCGTGATTTCACGCGGCCTGCGATTAACGACGGCGGGAATTGTTATCGGGGCCGTTGCGGCGCTCATGCTGACTCGCTTGATGAGCAATCTTCTTTACAAAGTCAGCCCGCGCGATCCGGTCGCATTCGGGTCCGCTCTCATTGTCCTAACGGCGGTCGCTTTGATCGCCTGCTTTCTCCCCGCCCGGCGCGCCACGCGGATTGATCCTGTTCAAGCGTTGCGTAATTAGTTGCCATATCTTGCTGACTATTTCGTCGCCATCATAAGCCGCTTATGATGCATGAATGACGCTGCCAGCGGTCGTGAAGGCAGGCAACCGATTCGCGTAAATCCGTGAAAAGAAAACGGCGGCGCGCTCGCCGATCTTGCGGTCGGTAATTTCATCGAGTGCCCGGCAAAACGCTGTTGATAATGCGCAACGATGCTTCGACTTTGCATGCTCTTGCTCTGATCCCAATAATGAATCGATTTTCACAATTTTGTGCGTTCGCCGCAACGCTCGCGGCCTTGAGCGGCTGCGGCACCGTGAGCGACCTGGTCACCTCGAACCTGCCGGAGAGGCATTCCGGCCGGCCATCGATTGTCGTGAGCTTGCGAGAGCAGGAAGCCTATCTCTACCGAGGAAACAACAGAACCGCGTCCTCCCGCATATCCAGTGGTCGAGAAGGATATCGCACTCCGATTGGTCGCTTTCAGGTCATCCGGAAAGACGAAGATCATCGCTCCAGCGTCTATGGCGATTACGTCGATGCGTCCGGAAGAATTGTGAAGGCCAACGTTGATACCAGGCGTGACAGCGGACCGCCGCATTCGCACTTTGTCGGCGCCCCGATGCCTTACTTTCTCGAATTCTCGCCGGGCTACGGATTGCACCAGGGTTACCTGCCCGGCGTGCCCGCATCACACGGATGCATCAGGATGCCCTATTGGAAAGCGCGCCAGTTTTATAACGCCGCCCGGATCGGGACACCGGTGGTGGTAAAACTTTAGGAAAGTCGAATTGAGTTGTCTTCGCGTCGCTGGCTCTCGAAGAGGTTGAGAGTTGAGGATTGGTTGTTGAGAGTTACAATCACATCATTATGAGCGACACCTATGTTCCACTGATCAGTTCCGGCGTTGCCGGTCAACTTGGCGTTGTCCATCTCCCGCGCCTGTGGCAGAAAGTCTCTCTCGAGGCGACGGGTAAACTTGCTGACGGCTATCCGGCGGTCGGCAAAGGTTTCGATGCGATGACCCTTGCCGCGCTCGGACTCGAAGAGCAAGCGGTGAGAGATTACATCAAAACCAACAAGCCGACGTATCCGCAATTTGAAGCGTGGGTGAAGAAAAACGCCAAATCACTGACGCGAGACGCAATCGAGAAGCACAACGCTGCCGTGCGCGGTTACAATCACGATGACGATACGCGCAAGGGTATTCTGGGCGCATGCGGCATCGCCGATAACGCTTCTGCCCCGAAAGATGCGGTGAACCTGAATAATCTTGACGACTGGTACGAATTCCATCAAGCGGTGCTCAAGTAGAACCAGAGGTCAGACGTCGGAGGTCAGAGATCGGACGGGAAGCAGCCATCAATCTGGAAGCCAGGAAGGCAGGAATTTTCCAAATCCGTATTTATCTGTGGCAATCTGTGGCTAGTTTTTATGCGTCCATATGATCACGGCATTTCGCAAAACGGCTGAAACTTTTGCGGCCGGGGCAAAGACGCTACCTCAGCGATACTTCGTGTCGTCTGAAGTTTTTGCAGAGGAACAGGAGAGGATTTTTTCGAAGCAATGGGTCTTGGTTGGGCACCAAGGCGAGCTTGCTAAAGCTGGCGATTATTTGGTCGCGGAGGTCGCGAGCGAATCTTTGGTCATCGTTCGTGATAAAGGCGGAGAAGTGCATGGCTTTTACAACGTATGCCGTCACCGTGGCACCCGACTTCGCGAAGACAGAAACGGACGTTTGTCGGCGATTCAGTGTCCGTATCACGCATGGACGTACGGGCTGGACGGGCGTCTCCTCGGTGCGCCGCACATGGACGACGTTCCGGGGTTCGACAAGGCAGATTATTCACTGCACGCGGTGAACCTCGCGTTGTGGGAAGGATTCATTTTCGTTAATCTGGGAGACTCCCCTGCTCCGCCGGAGGAATGGTTTGCGCCGTTGGCGGGAAAATTTTCACACTGGAATTTGGCGAAGCTGCGGTCGGCGAAACGGGTCGAGTACGACGTGCGGGCCAATTGGAAGCTGATGTTCGAAAATTATTCGGAGTGCTATCACTGCCCCGGTGTCCATCCAATGTTAGCGAAAGTTTCGCCCTACGATTCGGCGGAGAACGATCTCGCCAAAGGGCCATTCCTCGGCGGGTTCATGTCGATCAACAAAGGCAAGAGCCTGACCATGAGCGGGGATGCATGTGCGTTCCCAGTGAAAGAAGAAGAGGAAGACGGAGAGAAACAGCGGGTGTTTTATTATTCCATTTTCCCGAACATGCTCCTGAGCATGCATCCAGAATATGTGATGGTGCATCAGCTCTGGCCGCAGTCGCCGGAGCGGACTCTCATTGTGTGTGATTGGTTTTTTCATCCGGAGGCATTCGGTCGCGCGGATTTTAAGCCGGATGATGCGATCGAGTTTTGGGACATGACGAACAGGCAGGACTGGCACGTGTGTGAATTGAGCCAGCAGGGCATCGTGTCGCGAGTGTATGAGCCAGGGCCGTATAGTTCTCGCGAAAGTATTCCGGCGGCGTGGGACCGGGAATATTTACGTTACATGCGGTGACTCCAGAGATCAGAAGTCGGAGATCAGGGGTCAGAGGAAAACGCCGAACATCCAACATCCAATGCGGAGATCAGTGAGGTAGCAGCTTTCTACCCTCACTCTTGCTCCCGCTCGTGATCGACTTTTCAACGAAAGTTCGCGAGGCCGAGGACGGCATCGCCAGCACGCAAGGCGCGTGTGCTCCTCAGACATCGCGCATTGACGCGCATCCGCGCCGCGCGCAGCATTGCCACATGCCGCCGCTTACCTATGCCAGTTATCTCGATTTGGAGAAGCTGCTCACGCTGCAGAGGCCGCGCTCAACCCCGGCCGAGCACGACGAGATGTTGTTCATCATCATCCATCAGACGTACGAGCTGTGGTTTAAGCAGTTGCTGCATGAGTTTGAGAAGATAAAGGGAGATTTCTCCACGGGCGATTTGTTCGGCGCAATTCATTCGTTCAAACGCGTCCGAACGATCATGAAGGTCCTCGTTGCGCAGATAGACATTCTGGAGACGATGACGCCGTCGTCGTTCTCAAGCTTCCGCGACCGACTCGAGACCGCGTCGGGATTTCAGTCAGTGCAGTTTCGGGAAATTGAGTTCGTGCTCGGATACAAGCGCGAATCGACGCTGCGGTACGTTCGGCCAGATTTTCCGGGTTATGAGCGGCTGCAACAACTGTTGGGCGAACGAACGGTGGTCGATCACTTTTACGATTTCCTCGCGACGCGCGGCGGCCAGATTCCCGCTGACCTGAAAAATCGCGACCTCACCCAGACGAACGAGCCCAATGAGCAAGTGCAGAAGGAAATACTGCAGCTTTACAAGAGCGCACCGGAATGCTCGATCCTTTTCGAATTGATGACGGACTTCGACGAGGGGTTGCAAGAGTGGCGGTACCGGCACATCAAATTGGTTGAGCGAACCATTGGGGCGAAGAAGGGCACGGGCGGATCGCCGGGCGTGCCATTTCTAAAGGAATCGCTGTTCAAGCCGATCTTTCACGATCTTTGGGCGATCAGACATGAGATGTGACGCTGCGAGGCGGCGAGATCCGAAATCCCAAAACAATCAGAGACCAAGGAATTCGCGTGCGGTTCCGGAAAGTAATTGCGCTTTCTCTTCCGGAGAAAGTTCCTTCATCGAATCGATGAGTTGGCCAGGGTGCGCTTCGCCCAGCGGAAACGGATAATCCGATCCAAACGCGATCCGCTGTGCGCCAAATAGTTTAAGCAGCAATCTCAGCGAGTCGGGATCATGAGTAAGCGAGTCGACATAAAACCGCGCCGGAGTCTCGCTGTGAGCGAGATAACTTCGCGGGTTTGTCTTGTTGTCTGTGGCGACGAGGTCAGGGCGCACACGAAACGCATGCTCAATGCGGCCGATGGTGGATGGGAACGCGCCTCCGCCGTGAGCGAACGCGACGCGGAGCTTTGGGAAACGCTCGAATACGCCGCCAAAAATCATCGAGCAGATCGCCAGCGAAGTTTCGGCCGGCATGCCAACGAGCCACGGCAGCCAGTATTTCGGCATGCGGTCCCTGCCAATCATGTCCCACGGATGAACAAAAATAGCCGCGTCCAGTTGCTCCGCTGTTTTCCAGACGATATCGAGTGATCGATGGTCGAGGTTCCGGCAATCCGGTCCGTGGCAATACTCGTTCGCGTCCACGTGGGTGCCGATCTCGACGCCACGCAGGCCCAGTTCACCCACACAGCGCTCCAACTCGCGCGCCGCAAGATCGACATCTTGCAAAGGGATTGTGCCGAGTCCCGCAAATTGCGTTGGGTACTCGCGAACGACTTCGGCGATATGATCGTTTAACAAACGTGACAGATCGAGCGTGTCAGCCGGCTTCGCCCAATAGCTGAACATCACCGGCACGGTGGAGAGCACCTGGGTGGAAACGCCAGAGCGCTGCATTTCCTCGATACGCCGCTTCGGGTCCCACACATTGTCAGTGATCTCGCGAAAGACGTGGTCGCCGATCATCATCCGCGCGCAACACGGCTTGTAGTGATCGAGCCTGACGAATCCGCTGTAACCGTACTTCGCGTCGAGGTCTGGCCACTCGCGCGGTAAAATGTGCGTGTGCAGGTCGATTTTCACGATCACTATGGTAGGGACGCCGTGCCGCGGCGTCCAGGACGGCGCAGCGTGCCGTCTCTACTTCAGAGCGACTTCACCGGCCCGGGTTGCGAGACCTTCGTCCCGCACTTCTTGCAGGTGCGTCGGGCATCGTCGTTCCAGAAGTCGAGCATGGCCTGGCTAAAATGCTCGACTATGTCCGCGCAATCGAAATGAATGTCTTCCACCAACGCGCCACAATTTTCACAGTAGAAAATAACGTGTTCCTTCTCGCCCGGCGGGCGGCGGCGCTCCACCACCACGCCGATGGTGTCCGGTGGCCGCTGCGGCGAATGCGGAACATTTGGCGGAATAAAGAACGTCTCGCCCTCACGCACAATATGATCGACAATGTGATCGCCTTCGCGGACTCGCACTTTGATGTCGCCTTTGAGCTGATAGAAATACTCCTCCGAATCGACGAGATGAAAATCGTTCCGCGCATTCGGCCCCTTGATAACCATGACGAAAAAATCGCGCCCGTCGTACAGGTAACGATTGCTCACCGGCGGCTTGAATTTTTCCCGGTTCTCCTCGATCCAGTTTTTGAGATTAATCGGCGGTCCCACAGTGGTCATTTGTCAGAGCGTATTTCCTGTCGCGGGGAGCGTCAAAATCAATCGCTCGACCGCAGCTCCCAAGAGACACTTGCGTCGACGGGCGATGTATCAATTATTAGCTAAAATGAAAACGGCCGACATTGCAGTCAGGATCGACATTTACTGTTGAATGATTGCATCAAAGCACAATACCATCCGCCGCACGGTGAAACTTGGACGATTGATTCGATTGTTGGCTGCTGCGGCAGTTCTTATTCTCTGCGCCAGCTGCGAAGAAATTCCGCCGTATGCCGCACTGCCGTTCTCCGCCGGATATCCGCCAGGTACTCCGCCGGGTTGGTGGAATGATGAAGGCGTCTCAGGCTCGCCCAAGATCGTCGTTCACATCGGCGAACAGAAGGCTTACTTCTACAAAGGTAAACATGTGGTTGGGGAGACCACCGTCTCGACCGGCAAGCCTGGTTTCTCCACCCCAGCGGGCCACTATCATATTGTCTCTAAAGATAGGGACCACGTCTCGAGTGAATTCGGCGATTACGTCGATGATTATGGTAACGTCGTGAAATCGAACGTCGACGCGCGCAAAGACAGCCGGCCTCGAGGCACGCATTTCGACGGAGCGCGAATGCCTTATTGCATGCATTTCAATGGCGGCTACGCAATGCACGAAGGTTATGTCCCACCGTATGCCGCGTCGCACGGATGCATTCGATTGCCTAAAGGAATGGCGAGACCATTCTTCGAAAACGCTCCCGAAGGGACACCGGTGGTCGTGACAGAGTAAACCAAAGAAGCGGCTGGCTGCTCGTGGGTCTCTTCAGAATCTTCGCGCATGGCCGGCCGTCGCGGCTCACCGGGCAACAAAAATTGTGCTAGAATAATATGCCCGGCATGAAACGAAGCATCATCGACGACAAACGAAGCAACGCCGTGCAGTTGAGCTCTGAAGAGCTGCAGCGTTATTCGCGCCATCTCATGATGCCCGAAGTTACACCAGAGGGGCAGCGACGTTTAAAGGCGGCGCGTGTGTTGTGCATCGGCGCTGGCGGACTGGGGTCGCCTGCTGCGCTGTATCTGGCCGCGGCCGGCATCGGCACCATAGGGATTGTCGACTTCGACGATGTCGATCTTTCGAATCTGCAACGGCAGATTCTCCATGGAACAAAGGACATTGGCCGAAGCAAATTAGAATCCGCGCGCGACCGTTTGCGCGACATCAATCCGAAGATCGACATCGAACTGCACGAATGCCGTTTCTCGAGTGAGAACGCGACCCAACTTGTGTCCGGCTACGACGTGGTCGTGGACGGTTCGGATAATTTTCCGACGCGATATCTGTCCAACGACGTGTGTGTGTTTGCGCACAAGCCGAATGTGTACGGCTCGGTATTTCGCTTTGAGGGACAGACTACCGTGTTCGCGCCTCACCTGGGTGGACCGTGCTACCGCTGTTTGTTTCCAGAGCCGCCTCCGCCGGATACAGTGCCAAACTGCGCGCAGGCGGGAGTGCTCGGTGTTTTGCCGGGGATTATCGGGATGCTGCAAGCAGTTGAAGCGATCAAACTGATTGTGGGAATCGGCGAATCCCTCGTGGGACGCCTCCTTCACTTCGACGCGCTCAAGGTAAAGTTTCGAGAGCTTAATCTGCGCCGCGATCCTCAGTGCCCTGTTTGCGGAGAAAATCCAACAATCTTTTCGCCCATTGACTACGAACAATTTTGCGGAGCGCGCTCCGCCCGCGATCACGCTTCCATCGCGGCAATTAACGTCGACGAATTGAAGCACAAAATGGAAGACGACGGATCGTTTACGATTGTCGATGTTAGAGAAGAATTTGAATACGAGATTGCCAAAATCGAAGGTTCGAAACTGATTCCGCTGGGCGAATTGCCGGCACGGCTCCACGAGCTTCAAGCGGATGAGGAAATCATTCTTCTTTGCAAGAGTGGGACGCGCAGCGCGCATGCGGCGGAGTTGTTGCGGGCCGCCGGCTTTGCGCGCGCATACAGCCTCGAAGGTGGCATCGACGCATGGGCGGACCAGATCGATCCGGCCATGCAAAAATATTAACGGTTATTTAACTACGGCAGCCAATTGTTCGGCGCTGGGCACCTCGCTCCATTGAGTTAACAATTCTCCATTTCGGCCGAAGACGAAGACACGAAAACTCGCGGATCCTAGCTCGGCTCCGAGCTGCGAGGCCGCCGTCCCATCAAAATCTGTGACCGCAAAGATGTCGCGTCTCGCGTCGCGCGCAATTTTCTTTGCGTCGTATCGAGCCTGAAGGTGCTTCGCCTCTTCGTTAAGCCGATGCCGGAATAACACGGTCGCGATCTTCCGCCCGAGCGCAGTGTGCTTCTTTGTAAAATGCAGAATCGTAATCATTCTGTAGCTTGGGTTGCCGAGACAATAATCGGGAGCACGATCTCCGATAGCGCGCGCCTTCTCTGAATCTCCCGTTGTGGCCAAGACTAACACCGTCACGTGGCCATCGGCGGTGGAAAGGATGCGTCCATCGACATCGACAAAATTGAGGACGTAGATTTGCCCGTCCGAAAGAACGGCCCGCAGAGGCACGACAAGGAAGAAAGATGCGCCTGCTGTGAATAAAAAAAATTGAAGTGCGCGCAGCCTCACAAGCAAGCAAATTGGCGACGATGTCGCGCGCTGACAAGTTCAGGTTTCCCGCCCCCGCTTTGCGTTGCGCGTTGTCGAGAAAAGGGTGTCTGGCTTGCGTTTGGCTGTTCGCCTTCTTCGTCTGTTGTTTCGCTGGCTGTGATCGGGTGACGAGTTCGCGCTACGCCCAACTGATGCAGGACGCCGATGTGAAATCGGCGCAGGGAGATTTCGACCGCGCGATCAATCTTTACGAAGCCGCACTCGATGACAGCCCACGATGCGCCGAGGTCCATTATAAATTGGCACTCCTCTACGACGACAAACTGAATGACCCGGTAAGCGCGCTGCATCATTTCAGGCGTTATCTCGCGTTGAGCCCAACCGGTGCTCATGCAAACGATGTGAAAAATTCCATCAAACGTGATGAGCTCACGGTAGTGACGACTTTATCCGGCGATTCCGTCGTTACTCGAGCCGAGGCGGCCCGGCTACGAAATGAAAATCTTACTCTGCACAAAGAACTTGAGGCGCGCGCTGGGGCTTTACGAAGCGCCTCGGATAAATTGCAGACAAGCGACACCACTTCCAAAGGAACCGTCTCTACGAAAAGAGGAGGCCGAATTTACACCGTTCAATCCGGCGATACGCTTGTCTCGATTTCGCGGAAGTTCTATAAATCGCCAAAACGCTGGAAAGAGATTGTCGCCGCGAACAGAAAGAGCGTGCGGGATCCCAAAACACTCACGGTTGGCCAAACCTTGGTTATTCCCTAAAGTCCTTACCTTCGCGCATCGGCGGGGCCCACGCTGGTGTTTGCCAATAATTCGCACACACTGCGCGAACCTGGCATTGGGCCGATTTCTACAAAATACGCCGTCGAATAAGCTCAAGAAAAATCATCGCCACGACCGGCAACCCCGTCCCGCGGGGTGATATTTGCAGCGCGCTGAGAGCTAACCTGGTCTAGCTACTCACCGCTGCTCGGCGGCGGCTGCTCGAGTGACACCACAATGCCGCCCACACCAAGATTCCCCGGGTTAACTGTGCCAACGATGTTGCTGTTGACGTTGCCGACATCCACTCCTGGCGGACGAAAGAATGCCGTCTCAGTCGGCGGTAGCAGGCCCGGAAGAGGCGGGAAACCGGCCGTCAGTTCGCTGGTTGCGATATACTCCGCAACATTGAAGGGCACCGGCTGGCTCAGGCACTCGCCAGGTTTGCCGCTAACCATCATGCCGCCGCCCACCTCGACGCAATCCGGACATGGGCCACTTTCACGGGCGCGGGCGCGAACATTTTTTCCTTCGTTTTGGCAGAGACGAGCGTCGCCTTCGAGAACGCGAAACTCAAAATGATCCCGATGATATTCCATTACCACCGTTGTCCCAGTGATGGATGCGGTCACTGCGGCCGTCTTGATGTGCCCGCCACCAGAGTTTTTCGGCACACTTAGAAGGATGGCGCCGCTTTTCAGATTAATAGTTCGTGTCCCGCCTTTAAAGCTGAAGATGGTCTGAGACCCGAGACGAGTGATAGTCATATCGCTAAAAGTCAGTTCGGCGCGGGATTGCACGCCGGTTCGCACCGCCTCGTCCTGATGGACACGATCTTTCACTGAAGCGGGGCGCGGCGCGGCATTGGACGGCAGGACGCGTACGTCTTGCACCACTTGCGTAACCTGAGCTTCTTGGAGCTCAGCTGCTCTGATCGCCGGGGGCGAGATCATAAGAACTGACCCGAGCGAGACTGAAATAATGGAAAGACGAATATTCATACGTGCTGGGATCTTCTTAATTGGCCTCGACGATGAAGGTAACATCGTTGCCTGTCAAGCCATTAAACAGTTTGCTAAAACAGGGG